>Ga0187880_1002995_pt1 | contig 12997 bp, 13 predicted proteins | sample June2016WEW_19_4_FD_132998 | JGI IMG/M metagenome (GOLD analysis project Ga0187880, IMG submission 132998) | Peatland microbial communities from SPRUCE experiment site at the Marcell Experimental Forest, Minnesota, USA - June2016WEW_19_40 | ecosystem: Environmental > Terrestrial > Soil >...
CGCTCAATCAGCCGACTAAGAAACTGGTTGAGGCGTTCACTCGTCAGGCGGGTGCACGAGGATTCAACGTCGTCATTGACTATCTATGGGGCCACCCGACCGAGGCGTTCTTGTCGGCCATCACGGGCGGCGATTTCGCTCCTTCGGGGAGCATTCGGCTCGTTCAAGCTGGCGAAAGCGCCGGCCCAACCATTTCCCTTTCCGCCGCGGCTTTGCGCAGCTCAGGGCTGGAGATTTTCGGCAGTGGTTCTGGTGCCGCACCTCCGCTCGACAGACTGCTCGACGCGTATCATCAGGTGCTATCGCGTCTCGCAACTGGAGAGCTCCGCATCCAAACCGAGTCAGTGCCACTTACCGATGTCGAGATCGCTTGGGAACGAGCGTCGCGGGCGCGGCTCGTCATCATTCCGTAGAAGTGGCCCCTGGAGTCCATTGAACACGATTGCTATGATCATGTGTTCGTTAGGAAGCGACCTCATTATGGACGATTGCCTCTTCTGCAAGATCATTGCCGGGAAGATTCCCGTGAAGAAGGTGTACGAAGACGACAAGGTGTTCGCCTTCGAAGACATCAACCCCAAAGCGCCGACCCACGTGCTCATCGTTCCCAAGCGGCACGTGGCCGGATTGAAGGAAGCCACGCCGGAGGACGCCGAGGTCCTCGGTTACTGCCAACTGGCCGCGGCGAAGATCGGCCGTGAGCGCGGCATCGAGGACGGATATCGCACAGTGTACAACGTGGGCCCGCGTGCCGGGCAGTCGGTGTTCCACCTGCATCTGCATCTGCTGGGCGGGCGCGATCTGAACTGGCCGCCGGGATAGCCGCAAGACGCAGCAAGGCCGTCGCCGGCGAGGGGACGGCAACGGAAAGGCGCACGCCAGAGACGTGCGCCCGCCCCTACTGATTCCCGCTGTTGCGCCGCGAGTTTCAGAAGTTGAACATCACTCCCGTCGAGACCCGTACATTATTCTGGTCGGTTTTGAAATACTGGGTCCGCATCCAATCCACTTGCGCCACCCGGACCCCGAAGTGCCCCTTAAACGGAATATCGAGGCCGCCGCCCACGGCCATGGCGAAGGCGTTATCGCTGGACGACAGGCCGCCGATCGAACCGCTCAGATGGCCGCCGCCAAACAGAGCGTGGGCAAAGGGCACCACGTGCTGCGCCCGATAGCTCAGCGTGGGACCAAACATGTAGGTGTAATTGTGAATGGACACGCCGAACGGAGACCCATAATTGCCGCCAAAGTCAGCGGTGACCCCCAGCCAGTTGGTGAAGTTCACGCTTGCCTGGCCGTTCCAGCCGTTCAGGCCGAAGCCTTTTTGCTGCGAAGAGCCCAGGTTAGACGAGCCCACGTTGACGTAGGAGTACCCACCAAACACCTCAAAGCGTGGCATTTCCTGTGCGCTGACCGCCAGCGCGACGGCCATTAGGATGGCGACCAACCCGACTAGTTTCTTCATCCGATGATTCCTCCTAAACTGCTCTGGCGGAGGCTTCCTCAAATGCACACCGCCGCGGCTGATGCACCACGACAAACGCCCGAGCGCTGGCGGACAACCGCCCCGCTACTCTGGCCAAGGCAGAGGGATTCCTCCCTCTGCAGGTGCCGGTCATTACATCGGCGATTGGGGGGATAAGCTTGAGGGCGGGCCGGAGCACGGCGACTAACGTAGTTTCACTCTTGCTTCCGCGTATAGGGGATGGGTGCTCTGGTGGCCAATCGACCCACGATCGCCTCAACAAGCCGCCGCGAAACAGCATCGACCAAATTAGAGACGTGGTCCTCGCTTGGCGCGCGCCCTGGCAAGTTTAGGGTTTCGCTTGTGATGAAGGCAGGCGATGACGATGGAGTTGTCTGGCTCTACCCGATACCACACCCCATAAGGGAAACGCTCGACGTTGCATCGGCGCGCATCATCTATGACCTTGCGATGCGATAGCGGATGTTCTGAAATCCTCCGGATTGCCTGTTCGACTTGCTCAATGAATTCAAAGCCGAGATGCTTTTTCTTTCCTTCGTACCAATCGAAGGCCTGAGCGAGCCGGGTGAGTTTAACGGGATGGCTCAAGGCTGGGGCGCGTGGGAGAGAATGCGGCGCTTCACGTCAGGCCACGGCGATGCAGTCTGCTTATCTTCCTCGATGGTCTCCAGCCGCTCCCGAACGGTTTCCTCGACCTCGGCGGTCACGGGGACCTCGGCCTTCTCTGCTTCAGTCGTTTTCATGCCAGTATGTTAGACGCCTCACGGTGTCCTGACAATCCCTTCAGCCGGTTGATAATCAAGCACTTCAATGACTTCACATTCCATCGTGCACCAAGCCTGACAAAACCCCGCCGCTAATTGCCGGCGATCACTTGCTGCGTTTTCGGGTCCCAGGGGACCGAGAACTGGCGCTCGATCTTCTCGCGATAGCAGGGGCCCGAATTGTAGGTACAGAAGGGATACAGCTTGCCATCGGGCGTGGCGTAGTGAATGACGCAGCGCTTGACCCGCGCGATGTCATAGTTGTAAGAGTCCTGGAAGTGCATGCCGGCCACCAGCAGGGTGCGATAGGTGAAGGTCCCATCTTTGCCGTCGCGGCCCAGTTTCTTGTTGGTCATCCCTTGCAAGGTCTGCAGGAATTTCGTAAACGTCAATCCCGGCGGCGCCAGCTGCTGCTTGAAGTGTTTCTGCAGCGAGTTCCACGCCTTCACCTTGCTGTAGAGTTTGAAGCGCGCCTTGCCGGCCGAGCGCGACAGCTCTTCCATGTCCTGCAGCATGTTGGGCACGTCAACAAATTGGGTGATGGGAACGGCCTTCTTCGACTTCTCGTCCACGAAAAAGTAAGTCCCCAGCGAGCAGTGCGGGTGCGACGAGATGGTGGGCACGCCGGTGCCGCGCAGCGCCGCGGTCAGCTTGGAAAACGGCGTGACGCAGGCCAGCGGGAACCAGTCGGCGCGCGCGTCGGTGATGCCGGTCTGCTCGCTGACGCAGCGCGCCAGATCGGAGAGGGTAAAGCGCTTGGCCAGCAGTTCGTGTTTGGCGATGCGTCCGGTGAAGGCTACCGGCTGGAAGCTGATGCCGGAGACGGTATCCACGTTCTCGATGGCGCAGCGCACAATGTCACCGACCTGGTGGTCGTTGATGCCCTTCACGATGGTGGGCACGAACACGATCTTCATGCCGGTGGCGCGGCAGTTCTCGATGACGCGCATTTTGGTGTCAAGCAGCGCCCGCCCGCGGGTGCGCAGGTAAACGTCATCGCTGACGCCGTCGAATTGCAGGTAGAGCGTGGCCAGCCCGGCCGCCTTGGCTTGCTTCGCGAATTCCAGATTGGCCAGCTCGATGCCGTTGGTCGCAGCCTGAATGTGAGTGAAGCCCATCTCGCGCGCCATGCTGAGGATCTCGGAGAATTGCGGATGAATGGTGGGCTCGCCGCCGGAGAACTGCACTACCCGGCCGTCCACCGGTCGCTCGCCGCGCAGCGTTTGCAGCATGGTGCGGATTTGCTCGACCGAAGGCTCATAAAGATAGCCTGCGACATTGGCATTGGCGAAACAGACCGGGCACGTCAGATTGCAGCGGTTGGTGAGATCGACATTGGCGAGCGCCGTGTGCGAGGTGTGCATGCCGCAGAGGCCGCAATCGTCAGGACACACCTTTCCGCCTTCGATCTGTGGATTGGCGAGGCCCAGATTGTCGCCGAAGTTCCACTCCTCCATCTTGAGGTACAGTTCGACGTCGCTGAAGATGATGTCGCGAAAGCTGCCATGCTGGGCGCAGGATTTTTCCATCACCACCTGGCCGTCGTCGGCGAAGATGTCTGCCCGGATGACCCTATTGCATTCCGGACACAGTGACTCAGTCTGCTTGGGCAAGCCTTTCTGCAGAGGCGGGATAGGCGAGCCGGTGTAGGTCACCTCCGGTTGCAGGATGCGCAGAGTGGGCCGCTTGGTCGGAGAAGGCTGCTTCTGCTGATCCAGGTTAGTTGGAAAGATTGGGATGTTAGCTTCTGGCGACAACGTCTGAGTGCTCACGTGGGTATTCACCTCGGAATCGAGGCAGCGCGACGGGCAAAGGAGAATGATGAGCAAGAGACAACACCCCGCCGCGCCGCCTCATCCATGATTGTCGCTCCGAAGGCCATTGCGGCGCTGTGTCGCGCCTCACCCCCAGGAGTGAAGCAGGTCCGCAGTGAACGGGAGGAATGCGCAGCCATCGGGTCTCTTGCGACGCTGAACGGAAGCCGATTTTCGGCCAGGTGCGTGCGGGCTTCGCGTGCCGGTCACAGCCTGGCATTGTGGTCAGGGCGTAGAATTCTGTTTTTCATGCTACATCCTGATTTTGCCGAGAGAAGTCTCATGGGAAAGCGCTCCAAGAAAGACCACAGCAAGACGTCCGCGGTTGAGACTAAGGACACTCCTGACAAGAACAACCAGGCCCCGACGAAGCTCAAGAAGGAAGATTACGAGCGCGAACTTTTCAACCTGCAGACGGAGCTGGTAAAGCTCCAGGATTGGGTGAAGGAAACCGGTGCACGCATTGTCGTCTTGTTTGAGGGACGCGATGCCGCCGGCAAGGGCGGGGTCATCAAGCGCATTACCGAACGCGTGAGTCCCCGTGTTTTTCGCCTGGTGGCGCTACCCGCGCCAACGGAGCGCGAGAAGACGCAGATTTACTGGCAGCGTTACATCACGCATCTGCCGGCGGCCGGAGAGGTTGTGATTTTCGATCGCAGTTGGTACAACCGCGCCGGCGTCGAACATGTGATGGGCTTTTGCACCGAGCAGCAGTACAAGGACTTCCTGAACTACTGTCCGGCGTTCGAGAACAGCGTAATCAGTGCCGGCATCGTCCTGCTGAAGTACTGGCTCGACGTTTCGGAGAAGGAGCAGCACAAGCGATTTCTCGCCAGGATCGAAGACCCTTCCAAACGCTGGAAGCTGAGCCCGATGGATTTGGAATCGCATCGCCGTTGGTACGATTTTTCGCGGGCCCGCGATGCCATGCTGGCCGCCACCGACACCGCGACCGCTCCTTGGTACATCGTGCCATCGGACGACAAGAAACGCGCCCGGCTCAACTGCATTGCCGATCTACTCAGTCGCATTCCCTACCACGAAGTTCCGTATAAGCCACCAAAGCTGCCGGGGCGGCAGAAGCCGAAAGGTTACGTAGAACCAGCCATGAAGCATAAGGTGGTGGCGCCGAGGTACTGAGGCGGCGGTCAGCCCGGCCCGTGCGGACCGGCTCCGATGTCGGCTACAATCGGCCGATGACCTCCGATCGCCTGGAACGCGTGCGGGAGCAGTTGCGGCTGTACGAGCATCCCCTGGTGGAGTTCGACGCGCGCCGCAAGGGCGAAGCCGTGGAGGTGATCATCCGGCCGCGCTTTAGCGAACCGCCGGTCCACACCTACTACTTCGAGCTGCATCCCCGCGATCTGGACGACCCGCAATTCGAGTGGGCCTTTCAGCGCCAGCTCTTCGACTGCCTGCACGATTATCTGGTGGAGATGTTCGTGCGCACCCCGCAGCACCGCAAAGAGAACCAGCAGATGGAGCGCGAAGGCAAGCTGTGATCATCAACCGCAACCAGCCGGAGAGCGGCGCTGGTGGCGAATCGCGCCTGCGCCAGCGCATTGCCGACGAGATTCGCCGCCACGGCCCAATTCCGTTTTCGCGCTACATGCAGATGTGTCTCTATGAGCCCGAGCTTGGGTACTACTCGCGCTCGCGCGAGCAATTCGGCAAAGCCGGAGACTTTTATACTTCGAGCGACGTTCATGCCGTGTTTGGGCGGCTGCTGGCGAGGCAGTTCGAGGAGATGTGGCGCGCCATGGATTCTCCACGGCGCATTGACGTCATCGAGCTGGGTCCCGGACGCGGCCTGTTCGCGCGCGATGTGCTGGATTGGTCGGCGAAGCAGTTCCCGGAATTCTCGCGGGCTTTACATTACGCGCTGGTGGAGCAGTCGGCGCACTTGCGGGAGCGATTGCAGGAACGGCTGGCCGAACACGTCGCGGCAGAAAGAGCGCGTGTCTTCGACTCGCTCGAAGCGGCAGCCTCGACCGCGGGCGAAAACATCATCGCCTTCGGCAATGAGTTCTTCGACGCGCTTCCGGTCGAGGTGGTGGACTATCGCGGCGGGTTGCGGATTGGCCTGGAGAACGGGAAATTCGTGGAGACGTTCGTTCCGCCAACCGCAGCCGAGGCCGAATTCCTCGATCGCTACAGCGTTCATCCGGAAGAGGGCGAACGCGTGGAAGCCACGCTGGTGGCATTGGAATGGATGGAACGCATCGCGGAGGCATTTCGAGGTAAGCGAGGTTTCTTGGTCGCGATCGACTACGGCTACACGCGCGAGGAGCAACTGGCGGGACGGCATCGCGACACCATCATGAGTTATCGGCAACACACCGCCATCGCGTCGCCCTACGTAGCACCGGGCGAGCAGGACATCACCGCCCACGTGAACTTCACGGCGATACGCGCGAGAGGCTTGCAGCGCGGACTCGAGCCGGTGGCACTGCTGACCCAGTCGCGATTTTTGATCGGCATTGGCGAAGAGACGCAATTCGCGGACGCATTTCAGGATTGCAAACTTCCTCAGGAGCGCGCCAAAGTGGCGTTGCAACTGAAACACTTGATTTCGCCCACCAGCATGGGCGAAACGTTTCAGGTGCTGCTGATGTCGGCGGGAGTGGCAAAAGAAAAGGCCGCTGGGTTGAGCGGATTGAAACTGGGGCACTGAGCCAGCATTACTACATGCCCGGCTTATCCGTGCTCGGGGGCTGGTAGGGGGATTGCAAATACTTACGCGCCTCATCAAGCGCATTCTGCGTATTGTCGTTGGTCTGCAGGGCCTGGCGATACTCGTTGGTGGCGCGCTCGCGCTGCTGCGTCAAGTCAAAGATTTTGCCCAGTTGGATATGGCTCCAAACCTCGGTCCAGCGCGGCTCGCCATCGCCGTTGAGCGATTCGCGATAGGCGTTGGCGGCCGACTGGTAGTTGTGCTGCAAGAAGAACACTTCCGCGATGCGGTAGTGCGCCAGCGAACTGTTCTTGTTGATGTCGAGCGCCTTCTGGAATTCCTTCAGCGCTTCGGTCAGGTCGCCCTGTTCCACGTCCTGCTGCCCGCGCATGATGGAGGTGCGCACCTGCAATTCCTGCGAGTTCTGCAAGACATCGTTGTTAGGGTCGATCGAGATCCGGCGCGGCTTGCCGAAGGTTTCCACTGCATAGGCGGAGTTCGTGCCCGAAACTTCCACGCGCTTGGTCTCGGTCCTGCCATCCGTGTCGATCCTTAACTCCACCGGCATGCGGAAGAGATCCATGTCCTGCTGTATCTCGCCGACCACGCGAAAGCCCTTCTGCGTGCGGTACACCGTATATTTGTTCTTGAACTCAGGCGCGCCGGTGGAGTCCAGCCACTGGGTGAAGAACCAGGTAAGCTGCTGGCCCGAACTCTGCTCCGCAATCTTGCGAAAATCGTCCACCGAGGCCGATTTGCCCGCGTACTGGGTAACGAAGGTGCGCATGGTTTTGTCGAAGGGATTGTCGCCAATCACCCAGCGCAGCATCTGCAGGATCATGCCCCCCTTGTCGGCCACCAGCGATTGGAACTCGGGCGAGAACGTATCCAGCTTGCCGACATCCGCCAGCGGGACCGATAGGTAAGCCAGCGCGCCCACCGACATGTCCTTGGTGACTTCCTGGAAACCAGCGCGGCCGGCGACGTGCTCCACATAGAGCGCCTCGGAATAGCGGGCGCAGCCGTCATTCAGCCACCAATCATTCTTGGTCGCCGGGCTCACCATGGTCCCGAACCACTGATGCGCAATGCTGTTGGCCAGCAGCCGGTAGTTGACCTTGCTGGCGAAGGCGCGCGAGGCCAGGGCAGCAATCTCCGGCGCCCAGGCGGAAGGGACCGTGTCATCGGGCAACTCGACCACGTTCAGGGTGCTGCTGAATGGAGGACTATAGGTCGAGGTGTAGAAGAAAAATTCCTTTGTCGCGGTGTCGGCGTACTGGGTGGCGAGCGCCTTGTGCTCCGGCGTGGTGTACACCGTCACATTCAATCCGCCTTCGGTGCTCTTGGTCGGCTCCCACTTGCCGATCAAAATGGTCCCTGGAAAGCTCGGCTTATCTTCATAGCTGAAGGTGACGGTCTTGTATCCGGCGGGAACAGCCAGCTTGCTAAGCGTCTCATGCGTTGCGCCGCCTTTGCGGCCGGCGGGTTCTGGCGCGATTTCAGCAGCCGCGCCGGAGCTCTGCTTGCCGCTGCCAATCACGGTGTAGTTGGAGGGGACGCTGAGGCTGATGGTCGAAGTGAAGCGATCGACACCATAGCCGACCATCGGGAACCATCGTCCCGAGTAGAGCAAGTACGTGATGGGATCGCCGATGTAGGCGAGCTTCAGTCCCGGCACCGGGCTGTCGTCTCCCGACTGGATCGCCCCTTCGTACTCGAAGGTCAGAGTGCCGCTGCTGCCCTTGGTCAAGCCATTGGGGAAGGAGATGCGGACGGTCGAGTCCTGGCTGACCCGCTCCACCGACAGGGGCTGGCCGCTGGCATCGAGTACGAGCGTCGGCCGCAGCGCATTGTGCAATTCGAAGATGGCGATGGTGATGTCATCGAGCGCCGTAAAGCGCACGCGAGCCTGTGCCTTGATCTGATGGGTCTGCGGCGAGACGACTGCCTGGATGGCGTAGTCGTTGACCTGGAGGCGCTGCTTCTCCGCCGCGAAGCACGGCAAAACCAGACCGATAGCCAACAGCACCACAACGACGCGCACCAGAGATCGCGCTGCAATTTGCATTAGGGAGGTTGCTCCTGCTCTTCTGCTCACTATAAATGATGAAAAACCCGCCGCAAAGGGATGCAGTTTCGAGTTTCAAGCTTCGAGTTTCAAGTTGTGAACTGGAACGATTCAAACCTAAAGAATTCTCTGTGCCTCTGTGTCTCTGTGGTAAATGTTCGCAAATTGAACGGTTCGCCCTGACGAAACTTGAAACTCGAAACTCGAAACTCGAAACTTAAAACTTCACCCCAGCATTGCCAGTACGGCTTGGGCCGCCCGCTCGGATGCCGTTCCGCCCTCGCCGCTGGGACGCAAGCGGCGCCGCACTTCACCAAATCCTGCGATCATGGTCTCCCGCGCTTCCCCCGCCGGGATGAGCCGCCGCAGCTCGGCGCAAACCCGTTGCGGCGTGAAGTCGCTCTGCACCAGCTCCGGGACCACGTCACGTTCCGCGATCAAGTTCACCATCGCGAAGCGATCCACCTTTACTAGACGGCGGCCGAGCCCCCAAGTGAGCGGCGCCACCCGGTACACCATGGTGAACGGCGTGCCGATCAAGGCCGCCTCCAGCGTGGACGTGCCGCTGGCCACCGCCGCCGCCCGCGCATGCAGCAGACTGGCCCGGGCGTCGCGCGTAAAAGTAATCTGTGGGCCCTTATAGTCGCGCAAAAACGAAGCTACCCAGCCTGCATCGAGGGTGGAAGCAACGGGAACTATGTAAACATATTCCGGGCCGAGAAGTTGCGCTGCTTCTAACAGCGTGGGGAAAATGCGCGAGACTTCGCCGCGCCGGCTGCCGGGCAGCAAGGCAATCCATTCCCGCGCCGGATCAAGCTTGTGCTGCGCGGCAAACTGTTCCCTCGTCACCTGCGGCGATGGCAGGTCGGCCAGCGGATGGCCGACAAACTGCGCCTCAATGCCGCGCTCGCGATAGAAGCGCTCCTCGAAGGGGAAGATCACCAGCATCTTGCGAACGTATTGGCGCACCTGCTCGATGCGGCCTTGCTTCCACGCCCACAGTTGCGGGCTGACGTAGTAAATGACCGGCACCCCGAGCCGGTGCAGCTCGCGCGCCAGGCGCAGGTTGAAATCGGGAAAGTCGATCAGCACCGCGGCGTCTGGGCGCCGCCGTTCGGCCTCGCGCACCACTTCGCGGAAGCGGCGATAGATGAGCGGAATGTGCTTGATGACCTCGACAATGCCGACTTCGGCGATCTCACGCGCATCCACCAGAAGATCGCAACCGGCGGCGCGCATCTGATCTCCGCCAACGCCGAAGAAGTCCAACTCGGGCGCCGAAGTTTGACGCGAGAGTTGGCCGCGCAAAGCTTCCATAAGCTTGGCGCCATAAAACTCGCCGGAGGCCTCTCCCGCGGAGATGAGGATTCGCACATTGGGATTATGACAGGAGGGGGCCGTGAGGCGCGGTTTTGGGGCCTCCGTGGTCAGCGGGACTTCAACCAAGGAGCAATTTTGCGGCTAGCGCACCTCGCTGTGGTTTCGCGGGCAATGAGCAATTGTGACCAGATTAAGGAGTAATGAGACCCATACCATAGGGACTGACCAACGTAATCAAGGAGAATCGAATGAATTTCAAGAAGCTATTTGCTGTCATCCTGGGGTCGCTGGTTGTGCTCGCCCTGTCCCTGCCGGTACTGGCACAGAGCACCACACAAACCAGTTCCTCCACGACGACACAGAATCCACCTCCCGCCCAGACGCAGAGCACCACCACCACGACTTCGCAGGATGCGGCAACTGCGCCGCCGGCCCAGACCACTCAGACTACTGATACCACTACGAAATACAAGCATCACAAGGTAAAGCAGACCGACAAGACAACCACCAGCACAACCACCCCACCGCCTGAGGCGCAGAAGAACACCACCACCACAACGACCACAACCCCGCCGCCGCAATAGACCGGCAGCCACAAAGACCCAGATTCTTTGCTCCCACTCTTTTAGTTGCCGACATAAAGGGTGTGGAGCATTTTCTGGTCTAACGCAGTTCCGCAGTAGATGTGTCCGGTGCGGGCGGACACACTAATTCCGGAATCGCTCTAGAAGGGCAGGCTCGGAATGGATCGCCAAATCCGCAGTCCGTAAGGTTAGTTCAGGATGTGGGAGCAAGGGTTACTTCACGCGAGCGCCTGCTGCTGACTTCTTATTTCGGTTTGACGCTTTCGGAGTAAATTCTTTTGTCGAGACAGTTTTGATCTGCCTAAACTGCTTATAAATCGCATTCACAGTTGCTGCGAGGTGCTGTATGTTGACGACCACTATCCAGTTCGGTCTCCCAGCTAACAACGAAATGCGCTCCTCGCAAGCCGGATATCTTTGCAGAAGCTCCGACTCGTTTTCGCGATGCTGGTCAATCAAGTCCCATTGTTCTTCCAAGAGCGCTCTCGAAGCATCGAAGTAGCACCACGTCCAAGGTAATTCATCGGCGACATCTCGAGGTGATTTCGCGGAGCGAATAGCTGTGAGGTCGCTAATGGACGGACGTAATCGAAACAGCGCGGCATTTGTGATGATCATTGGAATGTATGCCGTGACAATTGGAGAATATCCTCGCTTTACGTCCAGGTTATACGCGAATCCGTGTTGAAGTACCAACGGTACGAACGCGTGTACGACCTGTTGAATCGCTGTGTATAGAGCATCATCTTGCCGTTGGCCGTCTTGGGACACGACCACCCCGCGTGTGGAAGCGGGTGCGATGCGAAGTAAGGTGCTGTCGCGTCGCGCACGCAAAACTCCAAATGGGGCGAAATTCAGCAGACGATCTTCAAAATGCCACCTCAAGGGCGTGTACGGCAGCATCATCCAGAATCGACTTGGGTCGTGGTACTTGCATTCCACTATGAAACGGAGATCAATGTCACCTTCCGACTCCCATGGCGATTCAGCTTCAAAGTCAACCTCGAACCACTCGACTTTGTCCTCCCTGTTGGGGCGCTGATATTCGGTACTAGGCTCACAGTGCCAGCCCATGTTCCTAAATGTGGAGACGGCAAGGTGCTCCAGAGGAAGGCCGGACTTCAAGAAGCTCTCACCCCATTTGCCAACGGCCATTGCTAATCTCTCCTAAAGACGTCGGTGTGCATCCGCGAAGGTGTCTTCCGCTCCAAATCGGTCATCCAGCGCTTCCAGTAGTGCTCTTCCAACCGATCACGGTAGCATAACTTCACCTGTTGCACGGTCTGCATTAGTCGTCGGCCGAGACGTTGACGCCGGTCGCGGAATATTCGTTCGCCGCAATGGCTGCGGGCGTGGGAATCTCCTGATCTTTGTATTGCAGTTGATACAGCTTCCAATAAATACCGCGATTGGCCAACAACTGCTGATGCGATCCGACCTCGCGCACCTTGCCCTTGTGCATGACGATGATTTTGTTGGCGCGCTGAATCGTGCTCAGGCGATGCGCAATGATGATGGAGGTGCGGCCTTCCACCATGCGGGTGAGCGCCTCGCGGACGCGGAACTCGGTTTCGGTGTCCACGCTCGAGGTGGCCTCGTCGAGGATGAGGATTTTGGGATTGTGCGCCAAGGCGCGCGCAAACGAGATGAGCTGTTTTTGTCCGGTGGAAAGCGTGCTGCCGCGCTCGCGCACCTCTTCGCCGAAGCCGCCCGGCAGCGAGCGAATGAAGTCGGCAACATTGACTTGCTCGGCGGCATTCTCGACCGCCTGATCTTCAATCCAGTGCGAGCCCAGGCGAATGTTATCTGCAACGGTGCCGGAGAACAGGAACGGGTCTTGCAGCACCACGCCATAGCGCCGCCGCAGATCGTTCAAGTTCATGTCGCGGATATCGACACCGTCAATGCGGATAGCGCCCTTCTGCACGTCATAGAAACGCAGCAGCAGCGAGATGATAGTGGTCTTTCCGGCGCCGGTGTGGCCGACGATGGCAACCGTCTCACCTGGCTCGATGGTGAACGATACATCGCGCAGCACCCAGTCGTATTCCAGCGCGAGATCGCCGGTTCCCGCGACGGTGGGCGTAAGCTTCTCCCCCTTGCTGGCGGCCTCTTCCGCGGCCTGCGCCAGGGTGCGATAGGCGAACCACACGTTGTCGAACTCGATGCACCCCGGTCCGGCGGGCACTTTAGGCGATGCGGGAGTGACGATCTCCGGGGTGGTATCCAGCAGCTTGAAGATGCGTTCGCTCGAGGCCATCGCCGACTGCAGGATGTTGTATTTCTC
>Ga0187880_1003005_pt1 | contig 12969 bp, 13 predicted proteins | sample June2016WEW_19_4_FD_132998 | JGI IMG/M metagenome (GOLD analysis project Ga0187880, IMG submission 132998) | Peatland microbial communities from SPRUCE experiment site at the Marcell Experimental Forest, Minnesota, USA - June2016WEW_19_40 | ecosystem: Environmental > Terrestrial > Soil >...
AGCCCACAAAACTTTGCTCCAGTCCTCGTCGAGGTGAACCACTAACCGGAGAGCCGGATGCGGGAGATCCGCCAGTCCGGTTCGGAGGGAGGGGCGGCGATGAGCCGTTCCTACCCCTATCGTCAACTTTTCAAGGTCGCTTCCTTTTCGAATAAGTCCTGTACCTTCGCTTATGAAAAACCGGTAATGTGCTGCTTTTACTATGCCGATAACAAAGAGGAGTAATAAAACTTCTTCCTGTTTGAGGTGGCGGGCATAATGCTGGCAGATTTAGTCCTGAAAAATAGAAGCTATAGGCGGTTTTATCAGAAACACAGCATTGATTCGAAGACTCTGAAAGATCTCGTGAACCTTGCTAGACTGTCAGCGTCTGGCGGCAACGTTCAACCGCTCAAGTACATTCTCTCCTGTGATCCTCAAAAGAATGCCTTGATCTTTCCCCACCTCACCTGGGCTGCTTTCTTAAAGGATTGGCCAGGGCCAAACGATGGTGAGAGACCTTCCGCCTACGTCATCATCCTGGGGGACAGGGAGATAAGCCTGTTTTTTGGCTGCGATCACGGGATAGCCGCTCAGACAATCCTTCTAGGTGCTGCTGAAAAGGGTCTTGGTGGATGTATCATCGGCTCAATACAGAGAGAAAATTTAAAAACAGCTTTAGAAATACCGCCCCGCTTCGATATCTTGCTTGTTTTGGCTCTGGGAAAGCCCAAAGAGAGTGTAATGATCGAAAGGGTCGATGTCTCCGGCAATACCAAATATTGGCGTGATAATGAAGGGGTGCATCACGTCCCTAAGCGATCCTTGGAGGATATCATTATTGGGTAGCCGCGAGTCATCGCGAAACTACCTTTCGCAGAAATCCTTGAAGCGAAGAAAACCTTCATAGCTCATGCCCGGCATAGACATGCCGCAGTTGGGTTTATACTCGCCGTGATAATCTGAGCCGGCAGTTTTCCACAGGCCGCAACGCAGTGCCAGGTCTTCAAAATGCTCGGTTTGCTCTCGGGCATGGTTGGGGTAATATGTTTCTATTCCCGCGAGTCCCAAATCCACCAACAAAAAGAAAAGTTCTTCGAAATCCCTGACGCTCGTTCCTCCAGCTACAGTATAAGTCGAAAACATCCCGGGATGAGCCAGCACGGCCTTTCCTCCGGCGGACTTAATAAGCTCCATGGCCTCTTCCACTGAAAGATAACGGCCCTGCAAAACGGGATTTTCAAAAGTGTAGCGGTTTTCAAATGCAAACCTCTTGAACTCGCCTTTCTCGATGCCAAGATAACCTTCCAAAAACCTTAATGTCGGCAAGACAAAATTGACTGGCCCCAGTTGGCCAATCTTTTTCTTGATCGTTTCTGGAGAAAAATGGACCGAGTAGCACACGGCAAGTCTTTTCATTATCTCGTCGTGCATTCCATTGTGAGCTTCCCAATTTTTCCCGAGTTTTTCCCGAAGCAGCAGTTCTTTGCCGGGGAAATCAATCCCATAAGCGAGCAGGTGAACGTAACTGCGGTTTTGCCAGTGAGCCGATACTTCCATAGCAGGAATGGTCTTGAGGTCATATTTTTTAGCCTCCGTTTGGAACTCGTCAATACCGTGATAGAGATCATGATCTGTTAGACAAACCGCCGCCAAACCATCCTGGAAGGCTTTCCTGATCAACACCGAGGGTCTGTCTTTTCCATCCGAAACACAAGAATGAACATGCATACCAACTTTCTTCATTTTTCATTGGCCTCCTTCAGGCCACCCGAATTGCTGCCGTCAGCAACCACCATACTGAAACCTTTTCCTGCTCCAGCGCTTGAGTTGTTGCCTGCCGTGATACCTTCTGAATTATCACTAATAACATTTATTTGGTATCTGGAATCCGTCAATGCAGGTGGGAAGCCTGAAAAAGATCGTAAGAGGGTTTTTGGTCGAATTGCCGTTCCGTTCAAACAGTTTGCGCCTTTATTACGTAGAGCCGCCATAGGTGGAGAATTCTAATTGAGTCGTTTGGCTGTTACCCTCACGCCGAATTGATTGGTCCCTGCCAACACCCGTCCGTCTTCCGAGAGTGTCAATCGGTCAATGTATCCACCACCGACCCATCGCAGGGTGAATATGCCCCGATTCGGATCAACGCATCTCCAAGTTCCAGAGTTACCAAGGCTGTGCTCTAGAGTTCTATCCGGATAAATGGTGACTGTCCCGCCGGTAAACCAAGCCCACTCTCCTGTAATTGTGTTGCAGGAGGTCGAGTAAGCCAGCCCTGTTTCAGGCACTGCGGTAGTCCCGCTCACGATTAACAAAAACAAACCCAAAGTAAAGGGCACAATTTTATGCATTACCGCTCTCCGGTAGGTTTTTAATAAGTATTTATTTTAATCTGCAACCACCAACGATAGACTTTCGTTGCCTATAATATTTGATAATTTAAGTATTGTGCCCTGAGATGCATCCGGTGTGTGAACGGGCGATTCGCCAACAGCATCTTTTCAATGAATGCCCAAAACCAGGGGAGCTCTGCCTCTAAAACTTTGATGGTACTGGGTTTTTTAACCTGAAAAGTTTTGCCAAAAACGTCTAAAAGCATAAGGAAAACGAAGTAACAATGGTTAAAATCAGTGGAAGGAAAAAGTTGATTTAATAGTTAAATTTCAACAATATAACTTACTTGTTTCTCGCTATTTCCGATTGGTGCTTTTTGCTCAAGTACTGAATCGTAATCAGCAGGCCCCGGGTTTAAATCCCATCGCCGGCCCAGTACCATCAACGGGTTGCAGGTTTATTGGCTGCGATCTTTTTGGGGGAGAAGCGTTTTTGCGCCAAACGCCGGGCAAGGATCACAGGACCATGGGTTTTCGACTTCAGTTTCCAGGTATGCGCCCTCGGATGAACTCTATTATTATCTCTGCATATCTTTGATCCCTTCGACCAGGTCCTTGCCGTCGGGTCCCAGGATGCACCTATACGGGATGCTGCAGGTATTGCTCCAGAATCCACTCTTGCGCTCTTTTGCAAAGGCCTTGAAAAAGCCGTCAACCGAACCGTAGGTTTCTTGTATCACTTCGTTCAAAGCACGCCTTTCATCCCCATTGTACTCTTCGCATTTTTCGAAGAACTTCACCATGAGTTCATTGTTCTGATGCTCCTTATTTCCCTGGACAAAATAGATCCAGAAGGGCGTCGCAGTATAATCTGCCTGATACAGGTCCAGATTCGTATCTTTGAAGAAGGTGTCCACCTTGCAAGTACGACTCACCATTCCCCATACAAAAACCTCGGACCAGGCCGCAGTGCCCTCTGTGAACCACGCGTAGGGTTTTTGCGGGTGCCATTTAGTTTTGTAACCGAATGCGTATTGCACTTTATGGAATAACTCGTGGGCGGAAGTCGGCTTCCGGATTCCGCTGTTCTTCACCCAGTCATACGAATTGAACTGGATCGGGTCGCTCGGAGGATCGGAAACCCCATAGCAGTCCATGTCCCGAAAAACCACCTCTATCTTGTCCCGGCCCGGGGGCGCGTAAGGTTTCCTTCCGAAGAGCGTCGTATATTTCGCCCAGGCCGTCTCGAGGTATTCCGCAGTGTCCTTTATAATCTGCGGGTCACTGATATTGTCCTCCGAATGACTGCTCTTGTTTGTCCATTTGAGAACGAAGTGGTCGGTTTCATACCGGTTCTCAAACGAAGGCATCGGACTGTCAATGGTGCGGCCACTGGCGAACGCCTCGCTCAAGGGTGCAAAACCGGTGGGTGCGGTCATGTTTATTATGACTACAATCAGGGCAGCTATGGTCAGCTTCACAAGTTTCATAAGGATGCCTCCTTGGGCAATTAATTCGGACACAATGAATTTTAAGCAGTGAGCGGTAGAATGGCAATCAAAATCATATTTAAATATAGTAGCGTGGAGTCGAAGTGAGGTTTATTATTTTATAATAATCGAAATTTATAGCACCACCATTGGCCGCGTTCCTTGAGAATGGTTTGCGCCTGGCTTCACATCGGTGCTAAAATCCTGATGGTCGCGTTCTTCGCCGTTTTGAACATACCGGGGGGGGGGTTGCCGGCGGACCCTTGAGCAGGTCACATACTGTTGGAGATTTGCCAAAAATAGGACCTGGAGCCTTGATGCAAAAGGCCGAAGAGCCCTAAACCTTGGAGGATGAAAATGATCAGGAAACATTATTCGGAAGTTGAAAGGATGGAAAGCAAGAAAGAGGGGTTTAAAGGGTTCTTTGCACGCTATCTGTGGTGCAAGGATGACGGCTGCCCAAACTTTGCCATGCGAATGATGGAGATTGAACCCGGAGGCCACACTTCTTATCACTCTCACCTCGAAGAACACCAGTTCTATTTTGTTGAAGGGGAGCCTGCTTATGTTGATGCAAATGGCAAGGAGACTAAACTTGATGTGGGCGACACGGTATATGTTGCGTCTGATGAACCTCATCAAATAAAAAATGTGGGCAATGAGGTTATGAGGATGATCTGCATGATTCCTATTCTTCCCGGAGGTGATGGAAAAAATCCTGCGCCGCGCCCCGATGATGGAGGCTGCGTCACCAAGGCCAAGCCCTCATGTTCATGTTAATCGGGAACAGGGCAACCTCAAACTAACCTTTAAACGTGCTGCTTTTACTGACGGCATGACTGGTTTTTCTCCTATGGTTCGAGTTCGAATTGCCCCAGATACCTCGCAAGCTTTGTTTTTCGCTCCCCCTGGAGCGGTGGGCAATCATCGGGGTCTTGGCCTCCCTCTGCGACGTGGGAAGCAAAGACCATACATGTCGGGTGACCGCACTCACCACAGTTGGTTTTGGGGAGCAGTCTCAGGATTTCGAGCACCTGTGGTTTTGGAGCGCTTTCGAAACGGGGCTGAATTTCTCCTCTGCACTCCCAGGTATCGTTGATTTTCTCTCGCAGCCATTCAATGATTTTCTCTCCCTGCAATTGGTCACTGGGGGCATTTACGCAGATTTTCCTCGGATGAATCACGACAAGCTTCCCGTGTAGCTTGAAGGAAACGGAACGAGGGTCTTTTGTGTACCTGAAGCCCCCGAGCACGGCATTCAGATAGGGAATCACCTCACTGATGTCCTGATTGAGATGAGCTATCAGGTCTAACGGCTGGGCTTCGGACCCGCACGCGAGACGGAGGAATTCCTTGGTGTAACTATTGAGTAACATGGGACGCCTCCTTTGAGATAAGAAATGATACCGTACTGGCTGATAGGAGGCAAGGATAGAGCAAGCCGGCAGTTAACCCGGGGATTGAATAGATCGAGCGAAAGCAGTCGATGATCCGGTTCGAGGCTCCCGCGGGAACGTGCCTCACTGAGACGTTTTAACCTTACCGGGGGAGAGAAATGAAAGTTGTTCCCGGCTGGGGAGTGGACGTCGGGTCTTGAGCTATCGAGACCTCCTTAACAAAATTTTACGTGTGATAAACGATATTTAACACGACTTCTCGCAGTATTCTTGTATCATCAGACATGAAGGAAAGTTTTTTCCCGGCCGTTAATATTTATGTAATCTGAACTGCAGCACAGCTTTCGGATTATGGGTTACACCAAATGCGTTCAAGAGCGAGGGATAAAACCCGCCCCCTGTCGCGCAGTTCTTTTGTGGGGAGGCTTTATGCCCTCCCGAAGCACCCGATTTGAACGCAACTCCGTATTAATAGACATTTCTCGGCTCAGGAGCGGTTATGCTGGGAGAAAAAGCGAAAAGTACCGTCAGTGTGCGTCCCATTACTCTGCTGATTTGGCTTGCGTGCCTCATTGGGCTGTCTGCTTCAGCGGCTTTCTTGATTGGGCATGTTATCTATAAAAAGCAATCTGACGATAAAGACCGACAGACCCTGACCGCTCAGAAAAATAACAAGTTTTTGTCGGATAAGAATATTGAATTGCAAAATTCTTTACGAAAGTTGGAAGATGAATACAGCAATCTGGAATCTCGATATAAAGACCTTGTCGCAAATCTTATTCTCGCGCAGCGTACGGCAGCAGTGAACACTAAAAGTTCACCCTCCGGACCTCCTCCTGTCGAACAACCCCTGGTGCGGGAAGGCCAATTTGCCGTGGAGCTGGCGACAGCCTTTAATTTAACCTCGTCACACGATGAAGCGGCGGCAGAAGACTATCTGATTTCGGTCAATATCACGCCTCGAAATGGATGGATTTCCGACTATCCAGTGACGCCCGATATCATTGCCGAGGTTAGGGAAAGCGTGGCGAAATCGGCGTCTTCGGGGTATCTGCAGATTTCGGAAACCGATGCAGTCAGCCTCGTGGACAATGTCAGCATCGCAATGGATCTTCCGGTCAAAGTGGCTCATGTGTCCAGTTCCGAATACCAGTCACGCTCCGCCGCTCCTCCTGAGGCTTCTGAATATGTGAAACCCTCTATTATTGAGGATTACTATGACGATAACAAACCTCCTGTCGTGACTTATTATCCACCTCCTTTGGAATACGCCTATCTATATGAATGGGTCCCGTCGCCGTTTTTGTGGGAAGGATTCGGGTTCGGAGGCTTCTTCATCCTGGTCGATTTCAATAGCCACCATCACCACAAGCACATTACCAATCATGTAACAAATGCAAATGGCACGGTGAGCAGAATCGATGCGACTACACGTGCGAGTGCAACAGCAAACCGGCAAACCGGGTCAGGGGCAAAAGCCTCCAACACGGCAGACTCATCAGCTTCGCGAAACCTTACATCTTCAGGGTCCGCGTTGGATACTGACAGGACTATGGGAGAGCCGGGTAGTGCCACGCAGAATATAGAGAGGTTAATGTCCAGTCCACGAGCAAGCCAGGTCGCGGCTCCCCGGTCTCCGTCTTACGACGGGCGGACGTTCAACGGCGCTTCATCAGCGCGTTTTCCTCCCGGCGGCGGATATCGCGGCGGGTCTGACGTTGGTCCCAAAGGCGGCGGCGGTATGAGAGGATCCGAAGGTGGCGGCATTGGTGGCGGACATCGCTAAGAAATGCATCGGCAATTAACCTTGCGAAAGAAACGAAAGTTGTGCCTGGCTGCAAAGCGCCGTCCCGTTTCGATCTATGGAAATCTCCGTTAACAAAACTTCACTCAGATTGTCACCGCCAACCTAAGAATTTCCAGTCGAAACCGAATTGACCGTCTTTACCTTCCTCTTTTCGTGATGGCAGACTCGACGAAGTTCACTTTTCCGCTTCCCTCAGAACGGGATAGAGCCGCTATGGATACCGGAACCGGAACGGCTGGCTGGGCTTGCGTTTTTCCAGTGTAAATCGGAGACTTCATTTTTGCGTTACCCTTTCCACTCCCGCCAATAAGAGATTCAAGACTCACCACACTCTCTCGCATCAGCTTTGCCTGGGCACTCATTTCCTCTAAGGATGACGCAGATTGCTCAGCGCTCGAAGAGTTTTGTTGTGTGACAGCATCGATTTCAGACACAACTTTATTGATCTGCTCGACTCCATGAGCCTGTTCGTATGAAGCGGCAGAAATCTCTGTGACCAGTTCTCCAGACTTGGTTACGATGGCCGCGACCCTGAGGAATTCTCCATTCGTCTTTGTGACCAGATCAGAACCCTCTTTGACCGTCTTTACCGTTCCTTCGATGAGATTGGCCGTGCTTTTCGCTGCGTCGGCCGCTCTCACGGCAAGGTTTCTGACCTCGTCGGCAACGACTGCAAAACCGGCGCCTGCTTCTCCGGCTCGTGCCGCTTCAACGGCAGCATTGAGTGCAAGTAGATTGGTCTGAAAGGCGATTTCGTCTATGGTCCTTATTATCTTCTGAGTCTCTTCAGATGCTCTGGAAATCTCTCCTATGGAAGAAGTAAGAACGCCCATTGCGTTATTGGCTTGCTCAACAACACGCTTTGCCTCCGTCATGAGCTGATTTGCCTGGGAAGCATTCTCGGCATTCTGTCTCGTCATGGACGCCATCTCTTCAAGGGATGCACATGTCTCTTCCACCGAGGCGGCCTGGCCTGATGCCGCATCGGCAAGTCGCTGGGCGGATCCGAAAAGTTCGAAGGAAGTCGAGGATACTTCATCGGTCGCGCTGGTGAGGGACTTGATTGCTGCGATGATTGGCCTTGCAAGGGCGTTGGCAAATGATATGGCCAGGGGCACAACTACGAGAAGACACCCCGCATAAATCATGAGCAACAGGCGGACAATTTGCCATGTGTTCGCCTTAGCCACCGTTTGTGAACAGAGGGCTGCAACCGACCCGATCGGTCCCGAGCTGCCGCAGAGCTGGAGCACTCCTTGTGAGTAGCCGTCCTTTCCTATGTCCAAATCACTCAGGCTGATTTCCTGTTTTGCGAGGTCCCACTTGCCCTTAGAGCCTTTTGCTAAATCTGCCCTAAGCTTGTTGTACTCCGGTAAATCGCCGCTGCTCAGGGAATCTCCTGAGAAAAGATTCACCCTGGATCCTGTTAGGTAGCTCATTTTTTTCACAAAATTCTCATCAATTTTCAAAACGGCAAGGGCAAAGCCTACCTGGATTTGCTCAAGCTCTCCTTCCTTGCTAAGCTGCTTCCCCATAACAGGTGCGTACGACTCGAGGCAGATATTACCTTCGATGACTTTGAAGAAGACCGTATTCTCTTTAGGAATGTCCTCTCCGAATTTCAGCTTCAAGTAAGAGCCAGCAATGTTTTCCGTCTCCTTCCAGGCATCTATCGCCGGTTTTTCATCTCCCGGTTTCAGGCAGGCGGAACGGATGGAGGTTTTACCGCCGGTCAGGGCATATCCCAAAGCGTAGGTCTGATCGGCTTGCTCGACAACGAAGGAGACTATGTTTCCCTGAGAATCATAAATGGCTGTTTGCCAAAGCCCGCTAGCCATCCCTAATTGAAAAATGGCCGTTGTCATTGTCTGAACACTGTTAGCAAGGATCAAGGCCATTCCTTCATTTCCTTTGGAGTTAGCCAAGCTCTTGATCCGTGAGCCCATTTCATTGAGGTTCGCCAATTGGACAGTATCGGAGAGCAGTTTGGCCTCCTTTCCCAGGAGGTCACTGCGAATTATGTTGATAGACCTCTTGAGCGCTTCGTAAGAGGCGGTCTTGTTTTGTTGCGAGATAATGAAAAATGTTACAGCTATTGAGACAGCCATCAGCACAATCAACATTCCTGCAGAGGCTGAGATCAATCTGTTCCTCAATTTCATTTTCTGCATGATTCCTCCCCCTGTTATGATGCCGTTCAGCCGGTGCCTCTTGACTTACGTTCAAGCATTCTGACTTTAGCGTGGTTAGCAGGCTGCTGCTGAGAAGATCCGCAAATTAAGGCCCTGCGTATTTAAAGGATCGGCTCAAGGGAGCAAATGCATAAATGAAATTCAAACTGGTTCTAATGGTGGGATTAGTGACGGTGTTTCTCATTGCAGGTGCGGCGTTTGCCCAGTGCCAGGTCGGTCAATGCTCTCCAAGGATGAGTTGTCGAGAACGTTTTGATGCTTTGGACACCAATCATGATGGGAAACTCACCTTGGAGGAATTCATGGCGGCTCCCCATCGCAGGGGTAATCCCGAAGAGATGTTCAAGGCAATGGATGTCAGTGGACGTGGTAAAAATTCTTCATGCACCGATAGAATTGCCATGCTATAGTGCACGCCGCTAAAAGTTTGAGAATTCGGCGGGGTCTGAAGTACCGGGCCGTGTCTTGACAAGCATATGAATTGGTGGAAAAGCGTCAAGGAAAACGGACCCTGTGATTTCGGAGGATATAAGACAGGAGATTCTTTCCAGGTTTGAAGAGGTTGATGCAATGAACACTTCTGCTGAAAAAAAGAAAGCTGAGGCGGGCGAGGCTTTCCATACCCCTGAGCCTACAAGCAACCGGCCTTTGGAAGGTATCCGGGTGATCGAATACTGCTCTCGAGTCAGTGGCCCGTACTGCGCCAAAATCATGGCCGATTTGGGAGCGCAGGTCCTCAAGATCGAATCCCCACGCGTTGGAGACGAAAGCCGGTATATGGGGCCGTTTGCAGGCAATGATCCTCATCCGGAAAAGTCGGGCTTTTTTCTCTACCTCAACACCAACAAACGGGGATTGACGCTGAATCCGGGTAAACCAAAGGGAAAAGATATTTTTGAAAAACTGGTCAAGAATGCCGATGTGCTGATTGAAGACCGCCCTGCCGGGTATCTGGAAGGTTTGGGCCTGGGCTACGAGGATCTTAAAAAGGTCAATCCCGGTCTGATCATGACCTCCATTACGCCGTTTGGCCGAAGTGGACCTTATAAGGATCACAAGGCCTACCCGCTCAATTTGACCCACATCAGCGGGCAAGGCTATCTGCTGCCCTACCTGTCCGCTGATTCTAAGCTGCCGCCTGTCAGGGTGGGCGATCATGCCTCTGAATACGATCCGGCCCTGGTGGCCGTGGTGGCGGTCCTGGCGGCGCTCCTGTGGAAGGGCGTTTCGGGGCGGGGCCAGTTCATCGAGGTTTCCAAGATGGAGGCCCTCCTCTCCATGCAGCGCGTCGAAAGCGTCACCTATGCCAACGATGGCGTCTATGTGTCCAGGGCCGGCGGGCCCATTCGGATGCCCGGAGGGGTTCTGCCCTGCAAAGATGGGTACGTTGTTATTATCACGCCCCAGAAGCATCAATGGGAGGCGCTGTTGGAGCTGATCGGGCATCCGGACTGGTCCAAAGAGGAGTGGGTCGGCGTTGTGCAAGAGCGGAGCAAGCGGACGCAGGAGATAAACGAACATCTGATCGATTGGCTGATGCAGCATACCCAAGAGGAGATCTTTCGCAAAGGACAGGCATTGGGCTGCCCTGTGGCGCCCCTGCTTTCGCCCCGGGATCAAGCCGATTCCGAACAGTTCGCCGCAAGGGAGTTCTTCCAGGACATTGAGCATCAGGTTATCGGCAGGACCAGATTTCCCACCTCCCCATACCGTTTCTCGGAAAGCTCCTGGCGCCTGGATCGTCCGGCCCCCCTGCTGGGTGAACACAATGAAGAGATCTACGGCGGCGGCCTGGGCTATAATGCGCAAGAACTCGCGAAATTGAAAGACGACGGGGTAATTTGAGATGGACGGCGAAAACCACGGCCCTTTGAAGGGGCTGAGACTAACCGAATTTACAACGGCCTGGGCAGGACCTTATGCCTCCTGCCTTCTGGCCCTGCTGGGCATGGAAGTCATTAAGGTCGAAACCAGGGGATGGGTGGACCATACCAGGGCCAGGTCTTTTTCGACGGGCCGTTATTTCACCAATCCGGATGAATCCGACGTATTCAACAACCTCAATCTCAACAAGAAAAGTGTGACCCTCAATCTGAAGAAACCGAGAGCAGTAGAGATTGCTAAGGGCCTGGCCGCTGTGAGCGACGTCATAGTGGAGAATATGAGACCCGGCGTGATGGAGAGGCTGGGCTTGGATTACGAATCCTTGCGACAGGTCAAACCGGACATCATTTACCTTTCTTCGTCTTCCTGTGGGCAACGCGGTCCTGAAAGGGAATATGTGGGATATGCGCCAACGTTTGCCGCCTTGGGAGGCGTCTCCCTGAACACTGGGTACGAGGACGGTCCGCCGAGCGCTATTCTCGGGGTTATAGATTTGCGCAGCGCAACCACTGCCGCTGCGGCCATCCTGGCAGCGCTATTCTATCATCAGCGGACCCGCAGGGGACAGCACATCGATCTGGCCTCCCAGGAGGCCATCACTATGCTCAACGGCGAGGCGCTCATGGACTATCTGCTCAACAATAGAGTGCGAACACGGCGGGGGAACAAGGACGATGTCATGGCCCCCCACAACTGCTACCCCTGTGTTGGCAATGACAATTGGATCAGCATCGCCGTGGCCGACGACAAGGAATGGCAGGCCCTGTGCCGTGCCATGGACCGGCCTGAACTGGTGAACGATCCACGATTCGCCGAACAGCAGGCGCGCTTACGCAATCAGATTGAGTTGGACGAAATCATCACAGAGTGGACAAGGGAACAGGATTACTATCATGTTATGGAACTCTTGCAAGGGGTTGGCGTGGCCGCCACACCGTCCTTGTCCGCGAAGGCCTTGTTCAATGACGCCCATATCAAGGAACGTGAAGTCTTTCGGCAGGTCGAACACCCGGTTTTGGGGCAAAATTGGGTCTTAGCCCCTGCCTGGCGGCTGTCGGAAACCCCGGCGGCCATTCAACGGCACGGGCCCTTGATGGGGGAGCATAACGAAGATATCTTTCAGGGCTTGCTGGGCTTGACTTCCGAAGAGATCGAGACCCTAAAGGAGCAAGAAGTTATTTATTAGAATTCAAAAGGAAGTCGACGGCGAACGGAAAACTGAACCAGAGAGGATTTCATATTAGATGCGGCAGATTGGCCGGCCCCGGGGCTCAACTACCGCAAGCGTTTCCTTTTGTTTTACCAAACTTCCGGATATGCCATTGAAGTGTAAAGTTCCTCCAACTTAACCTTGTGACTTCTCTCCATGTTGGCCAAAGCCAGAAACATCTCCTTTTGATCCGGGCTGGTGCTGGAATTGGCTAGTGCCTTATACATCTGCATGGCCTCTTCTTCTGCCTTCATGGCCAGCCCTATGGCATCATAAGGTTTCATGTCGATTGAGGGCTTTGGTTTTTCGACGGTTTTGGCCACCTCGTAATCCGTGACCTCGGCAAAATGGAAAGGTTTGGCTCCCGTTAAATAACCTTCCAGGAAAATCTTGTGTTTTAGCTCATCTTCGGCCAACTCTTCGAATATACTTCTTAGATTGCCGTCTTTGACCTTTTGGCAAATACTTTTGTAGAAATCATGCGCGGCTATCTCGTTTTCAATCGCCATCGCAAGAATCTCCCTGTACTCCTCAATCGTCATCGTTGCTCCTTTCCAAATTGTGCAAGGTTCTCGGTGGTAATAATTCTGGTTCATCCGGCAAATGCGTACCCTCATGCACCTTAAGGAAAGAGAAAAACCTAGACACAGATGGACACGGATGCACACGGATATTTA
>Ga0187880_1003009_pt1 | contig 12952 bp, 9 predicted proteins | sample June2016WEW_19_4_FD_132998 | JGI IMG/M metagenome (GOLD analysis project Ga0187880, IMG submission 132998) | Peatland microbial communities from SPRUCE experiment site at the Marcell Experimental Forest, Minnesota, USA - June2016WEW_19_40 | ecosystem: Environmental > Terrestrial > Soil > Wetlands...
ACTAGAAGCTATTAAAAAACCGCGATTTGCCCAAAAATGTCATTATGAGCGAAGCGAAGAATCTCGTATTTTTATGGACTTGAGATCCTTCACTTCGTTCAGGATGACAGTGAAATCAGGTTTTGCAATAGCTGCTAGCAAAAAAAAAACCAAAAACCAAACGCAGCTCTCCAGGAGCAGGGCTTGCCGGGCCCTGTCCCTGAAGGCCTGGACCATTTATCAATGGGAGCGGAAAAGAGATTAAATTCCCCCTCACCCGGTGTCGTCCCCCAGCGGGGGAGAGGGGATAAAGCTGGAACCCCTTTCATGCTCCCGTTAATAACCAAATTCAGGTAAATACGCAACTAACATACAAGAATCTCCTCTTTACAGGAAGTCAAGAGACCCTGCGGCTTCGCCTCCGGGTGACAAAATCAATTGATACCCTGGGAAGAAACCCCGATGGCGGCGCTCATTATTTACGACGCCAGGCGCGATCAGTGGCCTGGACCCTTTTCAAGGGCGGATTAATTTTTTCCCGGCGCCCCAGGATTTTTTGTTTCCCACCTCCTAAAATCCCTTAACTTTCCCCCCCTGTTCCTGCTCTAACTATCAGGTAAAGAGAACCATACCTTTTGTGGGGAGGATCGGATTATGGATAAATGGCAGCTCTTTTTGAAAAAAGTGAGGGCCTCCCATCTCCTGGTGGGGATGGTGCTCGTGAGTTTTCTGGGGGGCTGTGCGGGCACCAACCTGGCGCAGCAGAATCCCTACATGCTTACCGGTGCTGGTTTGGGGGCCGCCACGGGTGCGGCTCTGGGGATCGCCGCCAGTCCCGGCAATCCCTGGAAGGGCGCCGCCATCGGCGGTTTGCTAGGGACCGCCGTGGGTGGCGTGGCCGGGGAAGCCTATGGGCGCTCGGTCGCCCCCGCTCAGCCCGCTTGTCAGCCGCCGCCGCCCCAGGGTTATTATCAGGGGCCGCCTCCGCCTGCGCAACAGGGCTATAGCTACGCGCCGCCCCCTCAGGGCTATTGATTGCCGCCGGGAGGCGGGGAGAACTGGTTATGAAGACGCGGACCGGCCTAATCGTGACCTTGACGACGCTTAGCCTGATCATGGGCTGCGCCTCCAGTCCTTACCTGGATACCGGCGCACTCCTGGGAGGCGGGCTGGGGGCGATCGCCGGAGCGGCCATCGACCATGGTAACCCCTGGCAGGGGGCCCTCATTGGCGGCCTGGCGGGCTCCGCCCTGGGGGCCGCGGGCGGCTATGCGTTGCAGAATAGGCAAACCAGCCAGCCACAGCCCGGCCAGCCACAGGAGGGACAGCCACAGCCCGGCCAGCCACAGGAGGGCCAGCCACAGCAAGGGTATTACTACCCGGCCCAGCCGGGTTCCGGCGCTGAGGCCCCGCCCGGCTATGGCTACGGCGCCCCGGCGCCTGGTTCTGCCCCCGGTCCGGCTTATGGTGACAACCGCGGCAACCCGGCGGCCCCTCGAGGGCCCCAGGAGATCGCCCCACCGCCGCCGGAATCTTACGGCCAGGCACCGGCTCCACAGACCCCCGGGATCGCTGCGGCCCCGCCCGGCTATGGGTACGGCGCCCCGGCGCCTGGCGCCGCCCCCGCCTCGGCTTACAGCAACACCTGGACCTCGGTGGACCCTCAGGGGCCCCAGGGGAGCGCCGCGCTGCCGCCGGAATCTTACGGCCAGGCGCCGCCTCCACGGGACACCGGGATCCGGGCGCCCCTGACCAATGGCCCGTATTAACCTGAGGAGTAACTGTCGCCTGCCTTCAGGCGGGCCTCGCCGCTCCCCGTCCCTTCCCCGGCAATGGAAGGGGCAGGGAGCGGCTGAGTTAATCAGGGGACGGCGAGCCTTACCCTTATTGCTCCCCCGCTATCCCCCGCCGGCAATGAGGGAAAATTAGGTAGCCTCTCGCCCGGCGCCCAGCCTTAGTACCCGATTTCATAAATCCGCTAGCGTATTTATTAACGGCAGGGAGCAACTGATTAATTCCCCCTCACCCGGTGTCGTCCCCCATTGGGGGAGAGGGGATAAAGAAGGAACTCCTCCAATACTCCCTCTCCCCCCGGCGGGGGGAGAGGGCTGGGGTGAGGGGGGGCCGACAAGAAACGTTACCGGATTTAAGGAATCATGTACTTAGGCAGGCGAGACGCCTGCCTTATCCCCCACCTGCACCGGAAATTAGTTAGCAGCTCACCCCTGGCTGTGTTATGATCCTTTCCGGCCATCGGCCAAACAAACGTCTCATCCGCGGGAATGACTTTGGCTGCGCCGATCCTCTTCCAGGAAATCCCCCTGGCCGCGGTGGACCTGGAGGACCATACCTTCGTGGTCCCCGACGGCTCCGATTTGACCAGGCTCCTCGCCTCCATGGGGGAGGTGGGCCTGCTGGCCCCGCCCTGGCTGCGGGCCCGCGCTGATGGCCGCTGGCAGGTGGTGGCCGGCTTGAAACGCCTGAAGGCCGCGGCCCAGCTAGACAAAAAAGACAAAAAAAGTTGGGAGAGACTGCCGGCCCGGACCCTCCCCGCCTCGACCCCGGAGTCCCACTGCTTGCTGGTCGGGCTCTACGACAACGCCTTCACCCGGGGGTTTAACCTGTGGGAGCAGGCTACGATGGCCCGGCGACTCCTGGACCATTGGGACCGGGCCACGGTGGCGGGCAAATTTCTGCCATACCTGGGATTGCCGGCCTCCAAGGCTCATCTGGAGCGGCTCCTTCAGGTAAGCGCTCTGGAGCCGCCTTTTCAGGAATTGTGCGCCCGAGGCCGCCTGGCCCTCACGGCCGCGGCCTCGCTGTCTCAGTGGCCGTGGGCGGACCGGGCCGCGGCCTTATCCTTTTTTGCCGGGCTGCCCTTCAGCCAGAGCAAGCAGGAGCAATTTCTCGAGGACGTGGAGCTCCTGGCCTGGCGGGGGAACACCTCACCCGGGATGATCCTGTCCCGGAAGCAACTGCGGCAACATCTGGATGACCCGGCCCTCACCCCGGTAGAACGTGCCGAGGCAGTGCGGCGGCTCATGCGGGGCTGGGTCAACCCCCGCCTGAACGCCGCGCTCACCGCCTTTCAGCAGGCCTTGGGCCGCCTGGGCCTCAAAGGCCACCCCCGGGTTCGCCTGCAGCCGCCCCCCGCGTTTGAGGGCCCCGATTTCCATCTGGAAATCAAATTTCGCGATCCCCCGGAGCTGCAAGGGCTTCTGGCAGAAATCGCCCGTCTCAGCGCTCAGGAAGAGTTTAGCGACCTGACCCGTCTGTAAGAACGCGGTATTAGCTGCGTTCAGTTTCCCTGCTCGCTCATGCTGGGCGTTAAAGATAGCTGGAATGACTGGGAATTTATCAAAATCTGGAAAACTTTCCTTATCCAGCCCATATCTGCATTTTTTCCTGGTCCACCGATAAGTCTCCCACCTGGCAAGCTGTACGTCACCAAACCTATTTTGTCTATTGATTGTAGTGGGTTAGGTATTCAGTTGCTGACTCCTCTTCTCCTTTAGCTCAAGAGAAGTTAGATGGGATTGCCCTGCCTGGGCTGGCCCAGGCAGGGGGCGCCTGCGAGAATGGGCCCATCAAGGACTCGTCGGAGCATGCGGCTCCTGCCGGGTTCGATGCTGATCCTTTATTAGCTGCGCTCATCCAGCCCTCTGGAGAACAACTGTCATGGCCTGGTGCTAGTGACGCGGCACCTTGAGATTGGACACCCGGCAGTATCGTGGGGTGGTTTGATCCGGGTATGCCCCGGAAGATCCTGGATGGCCGCCAGGGCAGCGTCGGCATTAAGGAGCTGCGTGGCCCTGGTGTGCCGGAGCTGATGGCGCGACACCTTGAGCCTTGCCTGGCGGGCGTAATGCCCCAGACGTTTTTGGATGCCCCTCACCGAGATGGCGTTGCCTCTGCATCTCCCTTTATCGACCAGGAAGACTTCTTTGATCCGGCTTACCGGCCTCACCCGGAGATATGCCGATCTGGGCCCTGAACCATAAGTTTATAAATATTATAGTGTTACGCTCTGAGAGCCCTATCTGACTCTGCGAAAATTTCACGAGGAATAAGAAATTTTCTTATGGGGCAAGAATAACGCGGCAAATCGGCTGAGCTTGATATCGGGTTCGAAGGATATTCCTGGCTTCGGCCCAGGGGCTGGAACCGTCAGATTAGTGATTATTTGCAAATAGTTATTAAAATGAAATCTCCTGGCATTATAATTGCTTATGAAAATGCGATTGAAAGGGAGAAAACCCATTCTTTCATTGCCGGCAGGTCATGATTACTCATATGCCACATATTTTCAGTAGCTTGGGCTCCAGGCTCCTTCTCCTCGTCTTGCTGGCAGTTCTGCCGGCCCTGGGATTGATTCTAGATTCCGGTAGGGAACCTGCCAAACAGCTTTTGGTGGCGTTAGCGCCTTGCCCGGCAGTGCGTCAGCCGGATACCGGCATATCCTCCGCTTTATTGAAAAGACTGATGGACCATAACCGGAACTATAGCAACCAAGATATGTCGCAGTCAGACGATCCCTAGTCTCTATCAGTTATTGGAGTCTATTATCATAATAATGATGCAATAACAAATGTTAAAATAGGTATCGATATGAAAATAAGCAACCGCATATTGATAACGACTGGAGCCATTTATCTAATGGCTTCAATAATAATTGTCGGTTTAGTCAATTATAGCATGCGGAAACAGGCGCTTATAGAAGCGGAATCTAAAGCGCTCATGTTACTTAACCATAATCTTGCCGTCCACCAGTACTTACAGGAATTGAAACCCAAGCTGTATTCCTTGAGTAAATCCCTTCATCCTGCGGATTATTTTGACCCTTCCTGGATGTCATCTACCTACGCCATCCGCCAGATTAATCATTACTTCAGATTATTGGAAAAGGCCAAATATTATTACAAAGAATGCGCCATTAACGCCCGCACTCCAGAAAATGAGGCCGACCCGCATGAGAGGGTCTTCCTGGAACAACTTGCCAGAGATCCAAAGTTAGTAGAAGGTTCCGAAGTTCGGACCCTGAACGGCCAGCCTTTTTTGGTGACCATGCGCCGGGGATTAGAGATGAAGAAGTCCTGTCTGCAATGCCATTCCGCCCCTGACCGGGCGCCGGGCGACCTGGTGAAGATCTATGGCCCCACTCGCAGCTTTGGCCGTCTGGAGGGGGAGGTGATCCACGCCATTGCCATCCGCATCCCGCTGGCTGAAGCCTATGGACAAGCTAACCGCCTTTCCTGGCATCTTTCCGGGATTCTTTTGGCCCTGCTCGGCTGTCTGTTTGCCAGCCAAACATGGATCGGCAAGCACTTGTTGTTTGATCCTATGGCGGCACTTCACCAAAAAGCCCTGGAGATCGCTCAAAGTGAGGCGCGGCTGGGAGAAACCATCCCGGTGCCCCCGGGGCCGGAGCTGCGGGATTTAACCACGGCCTTTAACGCCATGTCCTGCAATCTGCGGCAGAGTCATGACTTCCTGGAAGAACGCGTCAGACAACGCACTGCGGACTTGAACCAACTCAATGAGCGCCTGGAACAGGATATCCTCCAGCGTAAGCAGGCGGAGGAGGCGCTGCGGGAGAGCGAAAAGACCTTAAGAGGGCTGCTGGACGCTAACCCCGAGTCGTTATTGCTGGTAGATAATGAACTGATAGTGATAACCGCCAACCAAACTGCTGCCCAAAGATTGGGTAAACGACTTGATGAACTAATAGGTGTCAGATTATATGACCTTTTTTCCAAAGACCTATCAAAGCGGAGAATGCCATTATTTGATGAGGTCATCAGAACAGGCCAGCCGGTCCAATTTGAGGACATCCGTGAGGGCATTAATTTTTACACCTATGCTCATCCCGTCCTGGATGCAGCAGGAAAGGTGTCCAGGGTCGCCATCTTAGCGCTTGACATCACCGAGCGCAAGAGGGTGGAAGAGTCCATTAAGGAAAACTTGCGTTTACGCCAGCAAATTCTGGATACCATACCCAGCCCCATCTTTTATAAAGGCATCGATGGCCGGTATCAAGGAGTAAACCATTCCTTTCTCCAGTTCTACGGCAAGACCATAGAGCAGGTCGTGGGCAAAACGATAAACGAGGTTTTTCCCAAGGAAATTGCTGAAAAGTATTTACGGATGGACCAGGACCATTTCCAGCACCCCGGTATCCAGGTTTACGAGTTCCACAGCTATGACGCCCAGGGCCAGAGGCGGGAGATGTCGGTGCATAAGGCTACCTTTCTGCACAAAGATGGGAGCATTGCCGGCCTGGCGGGAATCATGATTGACATCACCGAGCAAAAAAAAGCCGAAGAAGATCGCTTGCGGTTCAGCAAGCTGGAATCCTTATCTACCCTGGCCGGCGGTATCGCCCATGACTTCAACAATATCCTCACTGCCATACTTGGCAATATCGGCCTGGCTATGCTGGATGGCAAGATAGAAGACCGGGGCCAAGAAAGATTGGCTCGAGCAGAACAGGCCTGTCTCCGGGCTCAGTCTTTGGCTCAGCAGCTGCTTACCTTTGCTAAGGGCGGCGCGCCTGTGCTCAAGAGTATTTCTATTGCTAAGTTATTAAAAGAGTCCCCCATTCTGGCGTTATCCGGTTCCAAGTCTCGCCATGAAGTGTCAATCCCTGACGATCTCTGGTCAGTGGAGGCCGATGAAGCCCAGATCAATCAAGTTATTAGCAATTTGCTAATAAATGCTGACCAGGCCATGCCCAGGGGGGGCATTATTAAGGTAAAAGCGGAAAATTGTTTAGTGGCAGCAGGATCGAATTTACCGATATCAAAGGGTAAATATGTTAAGTTTGTCATCGCCGATCAAGGGATTGGCATCCCCCCCAAAAATTTAGATCAAATATTTGACCCCTATTTTAGCACCAAACAAAAGGGAAGCGGATTGGGCCTGGCGACGGCTTATTCAATTATTAGAAATCATTCCGGATACATACAAGTAGAGTCCCAGTTGGGAGTTGGCGCCACCTTTCATATCTACCTCCCTGCCACAGACAAAGGAGTTCCTGCCGCTGAACCAGAAACGGCAAAACTGACTATGGGGCAAGGGAAAGTCCTGGTAATGGACGATGAAGAAATGGTCAGAGAAGTTTTAGGCGGGATGTTGAGCCGGTTGGGCTACGAGGCGGATTTTGCCAGCGATGGTTCTCAGGCCATAGAAAAATTTGTCCAGGCGCAGGAGGCCAATCAGGCGTTTGATGCGGTAATTCTTGATCTGACTATTCCCGGGGGCATGGGAGGCAAAGAAGCAATACAGGGTCTCCTTAAGATCGACCCACAAGTGAAAGCAATAGTCTCAAGCGGCTATTCAGATGACCCGATTATGGCTGATTTTCGAAAATATGGGGTCTCCGAAGTCATTGCTAAGCCGTATCGGGTTTCGGAACTGAGTAAGATATTGCAAAGAGTTATTCCTGAGAAAAGAGCACATTAAAGATTTCTGCTAAAGGTGATGATGGCCTGAGACCTGCCAGGCAAAATTCGGGGGCAAGTCTAAGGGCTTTTCTGCTACGCTTCAATCGGTTTGATGATCAATACCAAGCCCATCACTATGAATACCATGGTATCGGCTGCCTGGCCCCAGAACCTGCCAGTGACGGATATGACCATCCCCGGGGCAAAAGCAGCCAGAAAAGTGCCTCTGATGCTCTTTTAATTCCCCAGGATCAACGCGCATAAACGCCCTAATGGCCTCTTTGATATCGAGGCCATAGAGCGATATTCGTTTTAGGCGTTCCTTAACACCCTTCTTTTTCATTCCAAATCAAACCCTGTCCAAACGAGAAGATACCCATCTGCTAGAAGGCTGCGATGGCTTTGTTTTCTTTTCTTTAACAAACGGCATAATTTCTTCGAGTAATTTTCGATAATCTTTCTCCGCGTCCTTAAATCGCCTTTTGACTTTAGTCGTAATCTTGATACCCCCTTGCTTCTTCATACCTCCTCCTTCGGGATGGTGGCAAAAAATGAATAATCTTTGCTTTCGATGCACTTGGTTCTTCTGTGGGTCGAAACATAATGATTAAGTCTGACATAAAGTTCGTAAATCATGGGCCAGGAGGGACCCTTTATGTCTTGTAAAATAATATTTATTCCACGAGATAATGCTTCTGCTGCATAAATTGGTCTTGAATGTACCTTGACTTGCTTAGGGTTTAGAAATAAATTAATTTTGCTTTCTATTGTTCTCTCTTTTTTACCTTGAAATTGTCCTGTCTTCAATACTTTAATTGCTATATCTTTAGATAAATCGAGTGCCGACTTAAACTCTTCAATTACTCTAGCATCGTAATTTGCCAACTGTTGTAGATATGGTTGTAAATTTCCCTTTTCTTTTACAGCCAGTCCAAATAGTTCTTCATAACTTTTAATAATATTAAAGACAGAAAACCATTTGTCTTCTATAATTATTTGAGGATCTATTGGACCAAGTTCCGACGTTTTGCTCATTAATATTTCAGAAGCCCCGAGACAAATCATGGTAGCTGCTGATTTAGCTTTGCTGGGTACTATAACAGCATACTTGCCAGTACCGCTATATGCTCGGCAGACGTTTATTATCCTTTCGGCAGCTAATCCATCACCGCCCGGGGAGCTTAATAATAGATAAAATCCTTTGGATATATCAGTTTTTTGAAGAATTGATTCCAACATATCAGCATCACTATCATTAATGATAACTGGGTATACAAAACTAGTAACCAATGCAATAATGGGTGCATTAAGCTCTTTTTCCAAGCTCTCATAATAGGTCTGCCTAGTCCCAGGTCCTTGTCCTTCTTCCTCAAAAATTTTTTGAATGATAAGGTCTTCGGACAAAGCCATCTCCCAAAATTTAATAATTCCAAAAGCCCGAGTCAAGTTTTCTGTTCAAAATTATGAGTAGGCAAATATATATCAAATCAGCAAAAAAAAGTCCAGAACAAAAAACCAGGGGTATCCTATGGCGATTATATACTTGGCGCAAAGCCATCCAGCAATCATCGGGATCGAGGAAGAATTCACAAGTACACCAACTCCCGCATCCCCGTCCCCTGACAATAAAAAGCCAGAAACCTTATCGGTCAGAATTTTAGAATCGGTCAAAATGGCAGAGACAATATCAAGCATGATTTCGCGATTTAAGCCAGATGCCGAAAAAAACCAGCTTGAGAAAATCAGACAAATTCTTCAAGAATCTGGTGGCCCGCTGAGTGTTCCCCAAATCGACGCCAAATTCTCTGAGAAAGTGTGGCCAATAAAGGGTGAACACCGGAAGCAAGTCATTTCTTTTTTCGGAAGGAGTTGGAATGAGAGGGTGAAATTATTTGAGAAAAATGCTCATGAGCCCCCCGGCCCCCTGATCCCAACTTGCTCACCTGCGCCGCGGTAATTAACTTAATAATAAATTCTGGGCGAGCCCCGGGAGCGAGCGCCAGCCGGCGGGCTTACCCGGACCATTTTTGGGCAAAGGAATCCCCTCATGACAGAACCACGCCCCAACCGCCTGCTCGAGAGCGCCAGCCCCTATCTGCAGCAGCACTCCCATAACCCGGTGGATTGGTACCCCTGGGGGTCTGAGGCCCTGGAAAGGGCTCGCCGGGAGGACAAGCCCATCTTCCTGAGCATCGGCTATTCCACCTGCCACTGGTGCCATGTCATGGCCCACGAATGTTTCGAAGACCAGGCCATTGCTGCGGTCTTGAACGAACACTTTGTGTCCATCAAGGTGGACCGGGAAGAGCGCCCCGACCTGGACGAGACCTACATGAACGTGGTCACCGCCCTCACCGGCCGGGGCGGTTGGCCCTTGAGCGTCTTCCTCACCCCGGACCTGAAGCCCTTTTACGGCGGCACCTATTTTCCACCGGCAGACCGGGGCGGCCTGCCGGGGTTTCCCCGGCTGCTCCTGGCCATGAGCCAGGCTTACCGCAAGAACCAGGAACAGATCCAGGAGCTGGCCCGCCGGGTCATCGATCACCTGCAAACCCTGGGAGAGCTTCCCGCGGCGGCGGCCGAGCCCTCCCGGGAAGTGGCGGATCAGGCGGTGCGACGCTTGCTGCAGGAGTACGACCCGGTCCACGGCGGTCTGGGCGGCGCCCCCAAGTTTCCCCGCGCCCTGGAGTTAGGCCTTATCCTGTACTATTACCACCTTTCCCGGGACCCCCAGGCGCTGGAGAAGCTGGGCTTTACCCTGGAGAAGATGGCCCGGGGCGGCATCTACGACCAGTTGGGGGGCGGCTTTCACCGCTACGCCGTGGACGCCGCCTGGCTGGTGCCCCACTTTGAAAAGATGCTTTACGACAACGCCCTGCTGGCCCCCATTTACCTGGCGCACTTTCAGCTCAGCGGCAGCCCCCTAAGCCGGCGGGTCGCCGCCGAAACCCTGGATTTCGCCCTGCGCGACATGGAGGCTGCCGACGGGGGCTTCTATGCCGCCTGGGATGCCGACAGCGAAGGGGTGGAAGGCAAGTACCATGTCTGGAGTCTCCAGGAAGTGGCCGCGGTGGTGGGATCAGACCTGGGATCAGACCTGGGACCAGACCAGGCATCCCTGGCGATCGCGGCCCTGGGGGTGACCGCGGCCGGGAATTTTGAGGGGACTAACGTCCTGACCCGGCCCCGCTCCCTGGAGGAGCTGGCGGCGGCCTTCTCCCTCAGTCGCCCGGAAGTGGAGCAGCGCCTGACCGCGGCCCTGGAGGCCTTGCGCCGGGCCCGGGCCAGGCGGGTGCCTCCGCACCGGGATGACAAGATCGTGGTCTCCTGGAACGGTCTGATGCTGGCGGCCCTGGCCCAGGGATTCCAGGTTCTGGGGGAACGGCGTTATTACGAGGCCGCGGCCCGGGCGGGCCGCTTCTTACTGGCGGAGCTATTCCGGGAAGAGCGGCTCCATCGGAGCTGGCGGCAGGGCCGGGTGAGCGTCCCCGGTTTTTCTGAGGATTACGCCCACCTGGCTTACGGGCTGCTGGAGCTTTACGAAGCCGACTTCGACCCGTCCTGGCTGGCGGCCGCCCGGCGTCTGGTGGATCTGCTGGATGAGTTGTTCCTGGACCCGGTTTCCGGGGTCTATTTCCTGGTGGCTCGGGATTTTTTTGTAAAGGAGGCGCCATTGCTGCGCGCCAGGAGCATTTATGACCAGACCCTGCCTTCCGGCAGTTCCATGGCCGCCAGGGTTTGCCTCAAGCTGCACCGCCTTACCGACGAAGACCGCTACCGGGAGCGGGCCCTGGCAATCCTCCGGGTCCTCCAGGATCAGGCCCGGGAGACCCCCTGGACCTTTGCCCACCTGCTCTCCGTGCAAATCCTTTTTCTCACCCCGCCGTTGGACCTGACCCTGGTGGGCGCCCCCGGGGACCCGGCCATTCAGGAGATGCTCAAGGCATCTTACCGTATCTTTCTCCCGGAGCGGCGCCTCCTCCTGAAGAACCCGGCAGACTCCGCCGCCCTGGAGGCGGTGGCGCCCGCGGCCGGCGCTTACAGTTCTCTCGACGGCGCCCCGGTGGCCTATCTCTGCCACCGGTTCACCTGTCTGCCGGGGATCCGGGAGGCCCAAGAGCTGGCGCGGCAGTTGGCCCAGATCGACGCCGGAAACGAGGAGCCCGCTAGCTAATCAAGACTAAGGACGACCTTCACGCTTTTGAAGCTCTTTCTTAGCTTTTTCCAGCCCATCACGCGCATGCTGAAGCCACCATTCTTTCACGTCTCTTGCAACTTGTGTTTGCGCGTTCCCGAGAAGAGGTTCTATAAAGTCTTCATAAAAGGCAATCAGCTACTTGAACTTTTCTACTGTCATTTCTTCTAGTTCCATTGTTTTATTTTCTTCTAGCAATTGGAGTGGAAAAGAGATTAAATTTCCCCTCACCCCGACCCCTCTCCCCCAATGCGGGAGAGGGAGAAGTTATAATCGCGGCCAATCATGTCACGGGAAAAAGTCCAGGATCGGCAGAGCACAGATGATCACGGTCTTGCGGTAAACCGGGGAATTGCTAATGGACACTACTACGGCCTTGCTCCTTTGGGCAGTTATGCCTTATAATCGGCCCAAGCCAGGGAGGGCTCACTAATGGACCGGGATAGCTTTCTGGGTTTAGTGCGGGTCCTGACGGAGCAGGTCATCGCCGCGGCCTGTCCCGAGAAGTTGGCCGATTTCGCCGACGATTTCGGTGATTTCACCTTGCAGGCCGGGGTCTTGCAGGTCTGCGACCGGCTGGCCTATCAGCCGCCCCCGGGCTCGGGCCTGGACACCACCCTGGTGGCCGGCATGTTTTTCGAGGTCTTGCTGGACGCCGCCCGATTGCCCGCCGGGCGCCGGGAGCGGGTCTCCTTTGTGCGGAAAAGGGCCAAGGATTACCTGGTCAACCGCCTGGCCGGGCAGATCACCCTGTCCCAGTTCTACCGCCTCCTGAACCTCATCGAAGAGCAGGTGGGGCATTATTTCGAACACTTGACGGATGACTGGATCGCCCCGCCCCGGGACCGGGAAGCCGCGGCGCCCTCCCCGGAGCCGGAGGCCATTGACGGCGAGGCCTTGCGCCGGGCCCTGTCTCGCCTGTCCCTGCCTCTGGAGGGCAAACGCAAGCTTACTTTCGAAACCCTGTGGGACTTTCTTCGCGGTAGCGGTGGCCGCTGGTTCCGGCTACTCGATTTTGAGGCGCACTTCCGGATCAATAAAAAGACCGCCTGGGGCTATCTGAACCTGCTGCAAAAGGAGGGCGTCCTGGAACACAACGGCGAGAAGGCCAACCGGGTGCGCTACGCCGTGGCTCCGGCCTTTCGGGCCGAACCGGAGAAGATGCTCCCCAGCTAACACACATAGAGTTTCGAGTTTTCGAGTTTTGTTTCTGTTTTTGGAGAAACAGCGCCCCCCTAATTCTTGAAGGCCTGAGTTACGTCCTGGTAAGGCGTGCCGCCATAGATCTCGACGGTCTTGATTGGAGTTTCTTCCCGGAAATCGAGTTCCTTGAGAG
>Ga0187880_1003011_pt1 | contig 12950 bp, 9 predicted proteins | sample June2016WEW_19_4_FD_132998 | JGI IMG/M metagenome (GOLD analysis project Ga0187880, IMG submission 132998) | Peatland microbial communities from SPRUCE experiment site at the Marcell Experimental Forest, Minnesota, USA - June2016WEW_19_40 | ecosystem: Environmental > Terrestrial > Soil > Wetlands...
TCGTGGGGATAGAATGTCGCGAGTCTGGGGCGCCGAAAGGGGCGGAGCGGATCCAGACTGGGCATGAGGCGCTGGCCCGGGGAAGGCTGCCCCAGGGCTGGAACTCGATGCCTATCTGCAAGTGACTACCACTGAGCGTTTTACGCCTTATCTAAGCGCCATTCGGGTCAGAGGGCGGACGCAAAGGAGCGCAGTATTGCCTATCCACCCGGCACCCCATTTGCTAGCTTACTCGCGAATGGACCCAAGACTGCTAATTGACGGGTTGATCCTCTATCTGGGCCTCCTTGTGTTGCTGACCTTCCACGAGTTCGGGCATGCCTGGATGGCTTGGAAGTGCGGTGATGATACGGCGTTGTCCCAGGGCCGCGTCTCGCTCAACCCGCTGGTGCACATTGACCTCATCGGCACCGTCGCCGTCCCGTTGCTGCTGATCTTCTTCGCGCCCGGCGGCTTCTTCGTCGGCTGGGCCAAGCCGGTGCCCGTGAACTCCGACAACTTCAAGAACCCGCGGTCGGATGACATCATGGTCACGCTGGCGGGACCGTGGATGAATTTCCTGCTGGCCATCGTGATTATCGGCTTGGCTCGCTTGGGCTTCATGGTCCATCTCGGCAATGTGGGGTTTGTGTGCCTGGACATCGCCAGGTTGAGTCTCTTGCTGTGCTTCTTCAACCTGCTGCCGATTCCACCCCTGGACGGCTCGCACGTCGCGCGCAGCCTGATCGGGATGAGCCAAGAGACCTACAACCAGATCGCGCGCTATGGCATCTTCATCCTGATCGTGGTCCTGCAAATCCCGGTCGTGCAGCGGACCCTGGATACCTGGACCACGACTTCTTTTCTGGCCATCGCAGGCTGGTTTGGGATACCCCTATCATAACGCTTTGAATCAAATCAAATATGAGAACACTGTTGCTCGGCATAGATAGCGGCACGCAATCCACCAAGGTCCTCGTCGTGGACGCCCGCGACGGGAAGGTCCTCGCCTCGGCAGCCCAGGAATACGACCTGATTCCCAATCTGCCCCCCGGCGCAAAAGAGCAGCACCCGCACACGTGGCGCGACGCCACCGCCGCCGCCATCCGCCGCGCGCTGCGCCAGGCCAAGGCGGTCGCTGCCGAGGTCAAGGCCATTGGTGTGAGCGGGCAGCAGCACGGGTTCGTGCCGCTGGACAAGGAGGGCGAGGTCATCCGCCCGGCCAAGCTCTGGTGCGATACCTCCACCGCCGCCGAGTGTGAGGAGATTACCGAAAAGCTCGGCGGATTGAAGCAGACCATCCGCGCGCTCGGCAACGCTGTCCTGCCCGGGTTCACCGCGTCCAAGATTCTCTGGCTTAAGAACCATGAGCCGAAGAACTATCAGCGCCTGGCGACGGTGCTGTTGCCGCACGATTACCTGAATTTCTGGCTCACCGGCGAGAAGACCATGGAATACGGCGACGCCAGCGGGACCGCCCTGCTCGACGTGCGCAAAAGGAAATGGTCGGAGACGGCCCTCAAGGCGATTGATCCCGAGCTCGCCGCAAAATTGCCTCCGCTGATGCGCAGTGATCGGCCTGCCGGCTTCTTGCAGGCTTCCACGGCCAAGCTGCTCGATTTGAACCCCGGCGTGCTGGTGAGCGCCGGTGGCGGCGACAATATGATGGGCGCCATCGGCACCGGCAATACGCGCGCGGGCGTCATCACCGCGAGCTTCGGTACTAGCGGCACCATTTACGCCTGCGCGGAGAAGCCAGTTGTTGATCCGCAGGGCGAGATCGCCGCCTTTTGCGATTCCACCAACCGCTGGCTGCCCTTGCTCTGCACCATGAACGTTACCGTGGCTACGGAGATGGTGCGTGAAGACTTCGGCTGGTCATACGAGAAGCTCAGGGCCGAAGCGGCGCGGGTTCCGGCGGGGTCGCGGGGCCTGCTGCTGCTGCCGTATTTTGAGGGCGAGCGCACGCCGAACGTGCCGGAGGGCACGGGCGTCTGGTTCGGCGTGAACCAGAAGACCTTCGAGGCCGGCCACTTTGCCCGCGCGGCGATGGAGGGTGTAACCCTCGGCATGAATTACGGCTTGCGCCGGCTGAGGGAACTGGGCGTCAAACCGACGCAGATCCGCGCTACCGGCGGCGGGGCGAAAGACAAGGTCTGGCGGCAGATCATGGCCGATGTCTTCGACGCGGAGGTGGTCACCCTCAAAGTCAGCGAAGGCGCGGCCTACGGCGCCGCCTTGCAGGCGCTCTGGTGCTGGCGCTTGCAGCAGGGCGAAAAGGTCTCCGTCAGCGACCTGACCGACCAGTTCGTCGAGCTCAACGCCGGCGAGCGGGCGGAGCCGGACTCCAAGAACACGGCCGTCTATCGCGAGTTGCAGGGCGTGCAGGACGAAATGTCTTTGGCACTGCGCGACACCTTCAAGCGCCACCGTCAGTTCCTGTTGCGGTAGCCCTGCACGGATCGCTCGCGCTCAGTGGCCCCGTTTCCGCTGGCGTTTGGCCGCCAATTGCGAGGCGGTGGTATCCTTCTCAAGAAGCCTGTTGAGCCCTAGCCCCACATTTGGTAGCTTGCCGTGGTGAGTCCGACGGTTTTTCGGTACCGGAATTACCGCTTTTACTTCTTTTCGACAGAATGAAATCAGAGACCATTGGCGCAGGCACTTCTCCAGTTGAGGTGCTAAACGTTTCACCGCACGGCTTTTGGCTTTGGGCGGCAGGCCGGGAGTATTACCTGGCTTTTGACCAGTTTCCTTGGTTTCGGGCCGCCACGCTTTCTCAACTATTCGCGGTGCAGCTCCATCACGGCGACCACCTCTACTGGCCGGAGCTGGATGTGGATTTGGATTTCGATCGAATGCTTCATCCCGAGAAGTACCCTTTGGTCGCAAAGTGAGGCCACCCGGCACACCCCCCGTTCGGTACGAGCGCCCTGCGCCGGGTATCAGTCTTCAGCCGTCAGCGAACCTGTCTAAGCGGGGCTCGGATTCTACAGGATTGTCCGGCGCAACAACTCCAGAGCTTGTTGGGTGGTGACCTGCTTGAAGGTCTCGCGGTCATAGGGATTGAATTGAAGTTCAACGAGGGTGCCGGACGGTTCGGCTAGTCCAATGAACACCGTCCCGACAGGTTTGCCGGGCGTGCCGCCGCTGGGCCCGGCGATCCCCGTGACCGACAACGCATAGTCCGCCTGGGTTTGCTGGCGGGCGCCCTCGGCCATCTCGCGCGCCACTGGTTTGCTTACCGCGCCGTGCCGGTCCAACGTCTCGGCATGGACGCCGAGTAACTTCTGCTTCGCTGCGTTGCTGTAAGTGACCATTCCCGCAAGCAGGACAGCCGACGCACCGGGCACATTCGTCACCCGATTCGCGATACAGCCCCCGGTGCAGGACTCGGCGAGCGCGAGCGTCGCCTTGCGCTCGGTCAGCAGGCGGACAATGACCGCTTCCAGGTCCTCGTCCTCCACACCATAGATGTAAGGGCCGAGCAGTTCCCGGACGATGGTCTCGGCTTCCCGCACCTGTCGCTCCGCATCGCCCCCGTGGGCAGCCAGGCGCACATCAACCTGGCCGGGCCGCGCGCAATAGCCGAGGTCGAGTCCCGCCTCAACCCAGCGCTGCAGCGGGCCGCCGATTTTCTCCTGGGCCACCGACTCGCCAATGCCCGTGGTCCTCAAGGTGCGACACACAAAGCCGCTGGCCAGCGGCAACACTCGCTGCAGCAGCGGCGCCACTGAGTCGGTAAACATGGGCCGCAGCTCACGCGGGGGACCGGGCAGCATGATGAGCCAACTCGGTTTGCCATCGGCGCGAAATGGGTTAGGTCTGACTTCCATTGCCAAGCCGGGTGCGGTGCCATGCGGATTGTGCAGCACCGTTGCCCTGTCAGGAACCAGTGCCTGCACCTTTGTTCGCTCCGGCACGGCCCGCCTCCGGCTCTCGAAGAAATGGCTGATGTGCGCCAGCACCGCCGCGTCTTCCCGCAACTGCTTTCCGAGCAACTGCGCCACCAGATCCCGTGTCAGGTCATCCGAGGTCGGGCCCAGCCCGCCGGTTGTGATGACAAGGTCGGCGCGCGCCAGCGCTTCCCGGACGGCTTGCTCGATCTCGCTGCCCGTATCCGATACCGCGACCTGGCGGGTGACAACATATCCCAAGTCCGCGAGCTGCCGGCAGAGCCACTGCTGGTGGGTATTGAGCACGCGCCCCAGCATCAGCTCGCTGCCCGTGTTGATGAGTTCGACAATCACACCCGGCCTTCAATCCTCCGCGAACAAATACTCCAAATCGGCCTTCGACAGGCTGCGCGCGAAGCCTTCCTCGCCGAGCACGTCGGCGATCGTCTGCGCTTTGCTCTGCTGCAGCTCCCAGATCTTCTCCTCCACGGTGCCGGGTGAGATCAGGCGGTAGGCGTTGACGGTTTGGGTCTGGCCGATGCGGTGCGAGCGGTCAATGGCCTGGGCCTCCACGGCCGGATTCCACCACGGATCGTAAAGTACCACGTAGCTGGCCGTCGTCAGGTTCAAGCCGGTGCCGGCCGCGCGGAGACTCAGCAAGAAGACCGCCGCGTTCGCATCGTTCTGGAACGTGTTGACGACCTGCTGTCGGTCCTTGGTTTGGCCGGTGAGCAAGTGGGTGGGGATCTGGTGCTGGCGGCATTCCTCTTCCAGCAATAGCAGCATCTGCACGAACTGGCTGAACACCAGCACCTTTTGCCCCTCGGCAACCAGCGCGTCCAGCAGCTCGAACAGTGTCTCCGTCTTGCCGGAAGCGGTGTCGCTGCCCACGAGCTTAGGGTGGCAGCAGATCTGGCGCAGACGCGTGAGGGCGGCCAGCACATGTATCTTGCTCTTATTGAGGCCCTTCTCGGCCACCGTCTTCATCACCTGCTCGCGGCTGCGCCGCAGCTCAGCCAGGTAAAGCTTGCGCTGCCCCTCGCCAAGCTGGCAGTCGCGGCGCTCTTCGATGCGGTCAGGCAGATCCTTGGCCACGTGCTTCTTGAGCCGCCGCAGCAGCAGCGGACGCAACTTGGCCGACAGCCGGCGCCGGGCGATGCGCTGCGCCGATTCGGCATTCTCTCCGCGGGGCTCGTAGGTCTCTGTGAAATGCTCCTGGTTGCCCAGGTAGCCCGGCTGGATGAAATCCACGATGCTCCATAAATCGAGCAGGCGGTTCTCCAGCGGCGTGCCAGTCAGCGCCAGGCGGTGCTCGGATTTCAATTGCTTCACTGAGTGGGTGACTTGCGCGCCGGGGTTCTTGATGAACTGCGCCTCGTCCAGAATGACGGCGCGGAAGGCGAACTTCTGCAGCTCCTCGAGGTCGCGCCGCAGCAAGGCGTAATTCGTCACAATGATGTCATGCTGAGGGATCTGCTTCCGCAAGTTGTGCCGCGCGGCGCCGCTCTCCAGCACGAGCACCTTGAGGTGCGGCGTGAAGCGGTTGGCCTCGCGCTGCCAGTTGTGCAGCACCGAGGCGGGGCAGATCACCAGTGAAGGCTTCGGGTCCTTCCCATGCCGATCTTTCAGCCACGCCAGCCACGCCAGCGTCTGCAAGGTCTTGCCCAGCCCCATATCGTCCGCGAGAACGCCGCCGAGCCGGATGCTGGTCAGGTGACAGAGGAAATCGAACCCGTCCTTCTGATAGGGCCGCATGTCCGCCTGTACGGTCGCGGGCAATTGTATGGCCGGGAGGCCCTCGAAGTTCTTGAGCCGCTCGCGCAGTGCCTTGGCCTGGGCGGAATCGCCGAACCGCTTCAGCCCTTCCTCGTCCATATGGGCGGCCTGCTCCAGCCCGACACGCTGCGCCACCGGCACCAGCCCATCTACCCCCAGTTCGGCCATTGCCTCGTGCGCCGACTGCACCGCGTTCGAGTCCAACTCCACCCAGCCCGAGTCGGGTAGTTTGACGAACCGCCCGGTGGCCGTCTGCAAGCGCTGCAAATCGGCGGCCGTAAGCTTCATCCCTTCCTGCTCCCACTCGGCGGAGACGGCCAGCCAATCAATGCCGCTGCCTTTGACGACGAGCCGTGGACGCAGTTGGCGCGGCGCGAGGAAAAGCCGGGAGAAGCCGGGATTGCCGAGGTAATCGGCCTCCTGCGGGCGGTCGGCCCAGGCGCGCGCGAGCAGGCTCAAGAAGCCCTCGTTCGCATCGCCCACCCACAGCCCGGGCTCGGGCGTGAACCAATCAAGCTGCCGCAGCCACAGCGTCGCGGGCTCCAGGCGCGGGTCATCCAGAATCTCGGGTTTATTGCCTGCAGGCCGGGGCTTTTTCGCCTCGTGCAACTGCCATTCATGGCCGCTCCAGAGCCACAGGCTTTGGTCGCGTTGACTCTTGGCCAGCAGCCGCAGCCGCACCGTCTCATCGAGCAGCTCGAAGATGAACTCCGGTTTCGCCGCGTGCGCCACGCAAAGCTGCTCCCAATCCACGCCATGGCTGGACTGCGTCTTGCGCAGGTGCATCAGCAGGCGATGGCTCAGCTTGCGCATCGGCACCGACGGCTCGCTGGCCCAGTGCTCGATTACTTCCGGCGGCGGCGCGTTGCGCAGCAGATAAAACGTCCGCCCCACCAGCACGAGCGGCGGATGGCGGTTGAAGAACCGCACCTCGCCCAACGGATAAGCCTTGCCCCCCGGCACCGTCAGCCGGTGCGTGAACGCGAGCTCCTTATCGCCGTTTTCCAGGTGCGGCGTCAATTCGGCGACCTCGCCGTGAAACTCCAGCGCCTGCGTCGGCCCGTCCCCAGCGGCTAGTTCGAGCCGCGGCGTATGCCCCCAGCGCGCCAGCCAGTGCAACAGCTCCAGGTCCGACAGCACGATCGTTGCCTCCCCGTCGCTGCGGCCGGCATGTGTCTCCGCCAGCCACTGAATGAATTCCCAATCGTCGGGCGGAAACAGCTCCTGTTCATGCGCCGCCCGCGTCGTCAACTCGATGATCTCCCGCAGCGTCCGCACCTTCTCGCCCGTGCGCGGGCGCAGCAGGTGGAGCTCAACCGCCAAACTGTAACGCGCCGGCTGCTCCTCGTCCGGCTGGGGCCGGCAAACCGCCCGCAAGAAAGCGCGTGGCGAATCGAAGTGCGCTGGTTTTGGCGGGAAGAGCCAGGCCTCCAGTTGTCGGACAAGCTGCTGCTCCTTCGCGGCCTGCTCCACCTGGGCAAAGCGGTCGAGGTTGGCGTAAGCGCTCAACTCCGTCGGTAGCGAGCGCTGTGCCCGCAGAAACAGGAAAGCGACCTCCTCCAGACGTGCCTGGCCTTGCGCCGCCAGCATCTGGGGCCACCAATCCGTGCTGGGAAAGTCCTTGCGCGAGAGGGAGAGCTTCTCGAAATAGTCCTCCAGCAACAGCCACGCCCGCTGGGAATCCGCGCAAGCGGCGAAGCTCCGCAGCAGCTCCTCCCGCTCAGCGACGACGGCCTTCGAGTCGGCCAGTTCCCGGCGCAAATCGGCCAGAGTCCCGTAGGTCTTGGACAACACCGTGTTCTGCGCGTCGTATTTCGACGCCTGCGCTGAGCGCGACCCGTTTCCGTTTCTGAATAAAACTTTTGCCATCTTCTGAATAAACCCGATTCAGAGTCTATCATCTCGGCAGAGAATGGCGCTTTGGTCAATGAGAATCGTGAAGAAAAACACGGCGAAACGGTAATAGACCTGGGCTGTCTATTATCGTTAAATGAGCTATTCGAGCCGAAGGCGTTATGGTTTCAGCCTCCCGCCCTTGCAACGCGGGGGTGACGGTGGGCAGGAAGTTCTGCCGGATTGGCCTGCTGCCTGCCCCGGAGAGGGGGATGAGCGACATCACCGAGCTCTACGTAGCGAGGTTCGACCTGCCCCCGGTCGGGAAGAAGATCTTTATCCGCGTCCAGCAAATGAACGATTACATGAGAAGCATGGTCCAGACCACAAGTGCCATCGTTCCCGACGAGGAGGGATGGGATGGCGCGTAGCAAACCGCGTAAACCCTAGCGAAGCCCATGCGAGGCCCATGCGACAGATGCCGTGTCATCCCCCTATCCCCTGCCTAGCAACACCGTGTTAGTGCCGTCGGAGTGCCGGGGGGCACGGCTTCGTTCGCAAGGCAGGGCAGGGGGCCTGCCTGCCGCTTCAGGCATTCGGCCTGTGGCGAAGCGCTTGAGGGCGTGAGATCCTGATGGCAGTCGGGACGCCTGCTGCTGCTGGGGACGCAGGGCGCCGTTCACGCAGTCCAGGATCTGAAGTCCTTGTGGGGAAACAGAATCTGCTCGGGCCGCGGCTGCGGAGCGGGTTGCCAGTCGAGAGCGCAATCCACGATCTGGCGCATCCGCTGGAACCACCACTGCGGGTTGTGAATTGACGGACGGCGGTTGACGGACGACGACCGGCGCACGCGCCGGTTGCCGAAACTCAGTTCTAGTTGTGCGTTGTTCATAGCTAATGTTTGATCTTTTCGCCCACTGTCGCAGGGTGGGTTAGACAAAAACCGTCTAATCCGTATAAGTACGGATAACGCCCCTTTTGTGGGGTAAGCGGCGCTTCGCGAGCGTCGCACGGGAGGTGTCCTTGCAGGGCTGCGCTGAGGTCAGGCCGGCTCGCTCTAAATCCGAAACCCGAGGACCGAAGGCCGAAAGAAATCCGAAGGCCGAGCTCCGAACCCCGAATCCAGCGGAGCCGCAGCCCATCGTACCAAGCCATTCTCGGATTTCGGATTTCGGCCTTCTTTCGAGTTTCGGGTTTCGGCCCTCGGGCTTCAGGGCTGCAATGCTTGTTCTCCCTTCAACCGGCCGGATTTTAAGGCAGCCGTGGGCTCCCGGCTTTTCGCTTCCGCTTGGGCAGGTCACATGGTACAACCCCGGCATGTCCGCAAAGCTCACCGTTGGTTTTCTTGGCGCCGGAAAAATGGCCACCGCCCTGGCCCGGGGCTTCATTCGGGCGGGACTCGTTACCGCCGGCGAGGTGATCGCCAGTGATCCAAGCGAGGCAGCCCGCGCGGCGTTCGGCAAAGAGGTGGGTGCGAAGACAACGGCGTCCAATCCGGAGGTGGCGAGGTTTGCCGATGTGCTGGTCCTGGCCGTCAAGCCCGATCAGGTCGGCGGCGTGTTGGCCGACGTGCGCGACCACATCACCGGGAAGCAGTGTCTCATCTCAATCGCTGCGGGGGTGCCGCTGGCAAAGCTGGAAGCCGGGCTGGGTTCGGGTGTGCGCCTCATTCGCGTGATGCCGAACACCCCCGCGCTGGTCGGCGCCTCAGCGAGCGCCTATGCCCTCGGCAAGTCAGCCCTCCTGGAAGACGGCGAGCTGGTCCAGAAGCTTCTCTCGGCCATTGGGGTGTCGTTTCAAGTCAAGGAAGCGTTGCTGGATGCGGTCACTGGCCTGAGCGGCAGCGGGCCGGCCTATGTTTATTTGTTCATCGAGGGCCTCAGCGATGGCGGGGTCGCCGCGGGTCTGCCGCGTGACATCGCGACCCGGCTGGCGGCCCAGACCGTGCTGGGCGGCGCGAAGATGGTCCTGGAAACCGGTCTGCATCCCGGCGTGCTCAAAGACATGGTCACCAGCCCGGGCGGCACGACCATCGAAGGTCTTCACGAACTGGAGAAGGGCAAAGTGCGCGGCACGCTCATTAGCGCGGTGCGCGCGGCGACGGAGAAATCCAAGAAGCTGGGACAGAGTTAAATACTCATGAGCTTCCCTCCGCCCAGCGAGCGACAGGCACGGGTGATCTGGATGGCCCTGACGGGCCTGTCGGTGGCGGCGCTGGCGGCGCTCGTGGTGGCTCTCGTTTGGGGCCTCGGCCAGGTGCTGAGCATGCTTTCCCCGGTGCTGTGGCCCATCGCTGTGGCCGGAGTGATTGCCTATCTGCTCGATCCGGTGGTTGATTTCATCGAACGCAGAGGCGCGTCGCGGCCTCGCGCCATTCTGTGTGTGTTTGGCCTGGCCCTGGTGATTATCGCCGCCCTCTTCAGCAGCGTCGTGCCGCAGTTGATCAATGAGACCCGCGAGCTAGCCCTCCGCATTCCGGCTTATGCGGCCCGTGTCGAAAAGCGTTCGGAATACTGGTTGAACCATCCTCCGGCTCTAGTGAAGCGGTTGCTGGAGCGAGACTCGGGCGCGAAAGAAAGCCGCGGTTCCGTGACTGCGCCAAATGAAAGCGCGCTCGCATTTCCCACGAACAGCCCCACTCCTGCCGCCGTTGAGAGCACTAATGCGCCCTCACTCCTCGGCGGCACACTCGACAACGAGAGCTTGCAGACGGCCACCAAGTGGTTGGCGGCAGCCCTGCCCAAAGCGGGTTATTGGCTCTTCGGCCAGTTCGGGCGGGTCGCTTCCTGGTTCGGCATCCTGGCCGGGATGGCCCTGGTCCCCGTTTACGCGTTCTACTTCCTGCTGGAGAAGCGTGGCATTTCCTCGAGCTGGACGGATTACCTGCCCGTCGCCGACTCCGGCTTCAAGAATGAACTGGTGTTCGTCCTCAACTCCATCAACAACTACCTCATCAGCTTCTTCCGCGGCCAGGTCCTGGTGGCCATTTGCGACGGCATTCTGTACGGGACCGGCTTCCTTATCATCGGCCTGCCCTATGCCGTGCTGATCGGCGCCATGGCCGTGGTTCTGACGATGATTCCTTATCTGGGCGCCATTGTTACTTGCAGCACCGCGCTCGTGATCGCATTCGTCCAATTCGGCGACTGGCAGCATCCGCTGCTGGTCCTCGCGGTATTTGGAGTCGTCCAGACGTTGGAAGGTCTGTACATCTCTCCCAAGATTATGGGCGGGCGGGTGGGCCTGCACCCGGTCACCATCATCATCGCGGTGATGGCCGGCACGACCTTGCTCGGCGGGTTGCTCGGCGGCATCCTGGCCATTCCCCTGACTGCCGCGCTGCGGGTCCTGATGTTCCATTACGTCTGGAAGCGGCCGGGGCGTGAGGCGTGAGGCGTGAAACGTGAAGGGGCGTGCTCCTGCGCTCACGTTTCACGTTTCACGTTTCACGCCCCACGTTTCACGCGCAACTCCCTCACATCCACCGCCTCCATGCCTGCGGCCCGAATTGCCTTCATCCCTAAATCCGTGTCCTCGTAGGCGCGGCAGAATTGGGGCGGCACGCCGATGCGGCGGGCAGCCTCCAGGAAGATGTCCGGCGCCGGTTTCTGGTTCACGATATCCTCGCTGGTGACAACCGCCTGGAACAGATGCCGGATGCCCAGATGCTCGAGCACTTGCTCGATAACCCTTCGGGTCCCGCCCGAGGCCACCGCCAGGGGAATCCGGCCATAGTGTTCCCGGGCGGCGCCGACCACGGTGTTAATCGGCTCCACCTGCGCGATGAGCGGGAGATACTCCGCCTCTTTCTCCCGGGCCACGGCCAGCGGATCGAGCGCAACGCCCTGCTCCGCGCTCAGCAATTTCAGAATATCCCGCGATGGCACCCCGCCGAGGGAGTAAAAGCGCTCCTCGTTCAATGCGAACCCGTGCCGCCTCGAAATCACCTGCCACGCGCGCCAATGCAGCGGCATGGTGTCAGCCAGCGTGCCATCACAGTCGAAGATGATGCCTCGAGGACCAGGAAGACGATGATTGCTCTTTTGCAGGACCATAGCTCAGGCGGATTCCACGTTTCACGCATTACGCAACACGCAACACGCAACACGCATCACCCCTTCAGCGCCGCCAGCCTCTCCTCCAAATCATGCGCCATCAGCGGTTCGATCACCGGGTCAATGGCTCCTTCCATAATGAACGGCAGGCTATGCAGGGTCAGACCGATGCGATGGTCCGTCAGCCGGTTTTGCGGGAAATTATATGTGCGAATGCGCTCATTGCGTTCGCCGGTCCCGACCTGCTCCTTGCGTTGGTCGGCGTACTTCTTGTCCTCCTCCGCGACCTTGCGTTCGAGCAGGCGCGACCGCAGCACTGTCAGCGCCCGCGCCTTGTTCTTCTGCTGCGACCGCTGGTCGGCGCAACGCACGATCAGCCGCGTCGGCTTATGCAGGATTTGCACCGCTGAATCGGTAGTGTTAACCCCCTGGCCGCCGGGACCGGAGGCGCGGCACACCGTAATCTCCAGGTCCTCCGGTTTGATCTCCACATCCACTTCCTCCGCCTCCGGCAGCACGGCCACCGTCGTGGTGCTGGTGTGGATGCGCCCCTGCGCTTCCGTCGCCGGCACCCGCTGGACCCGGTGCACGCCGCTCTCATATTTGAGCCGCTTATAGACATCCCTGCCGTTGATCTGGAAAACGATCTCCTTGTAGCCGCCAAGGTCGGACGGGCTGGAATCAATACTCTCGCACTTCCACCCCTGCGCTTCCGCATACCGGGTGTACATCCGGTAGAGATCAGCCGCGAACAGCGCCGACTCCTGTCCCCCGGCCCCCGCGCGGATTTCGATGATCGTGTTGCGCGAGTCCGCCGGATCGGGTGGCAGGAGGCCCCGCTGAATCTCCAGCACCAGCCGCTGCTCTTGCTTTTCGAGCCGGGCGATTTCCTCCTTCGCCATTTGGGCCAGCTCGGACTCCGCCGGCTCCGCTTGCAACATGGCGCGGTTCTCCGCCAGGTCGGTCACCGTCTTAAGGTAAGCCTGCCCCTGCGCCATTAGCTCTTTCAGCCGGGCATATTCTTTCCCCAGCTCCTGCGCTCTCTGCGGGTTATCGAACGCCTTGGGGTCGCTCAAGGCGGCTTCGACCTCCGCAAAGCGGCGGGAGAACTTCTCGATCTGGGGACTTAGGTCCATGGCGCAAAATAAATCCGCCCGCAAAGACAGAGACTCTGCGGGCGGACAAAAGGGTGAGCCGTTAGCGCTTCTTCTTTCGCGTGGCCGCTTCGGCCTGGGCCGCCTTGGTCTTGACCATGCGCTGCTGGAATTTATCGACGCGCCCAGCGGTATCCACAAACTTCTGCTGGCCGGTGTAGAAAGGATGGCACGCGTTGCAAATACCCACGATAATCACCGGCTTCGTGGACCGTGTCTTGATCGTGTTGCCGCACGCGCAACGGATCTCCGCGTCCACA
>Ga0187880_1003031_pt1 | contig 12920 bp, 10 predicted proteins | sample June2016WEW_19_4_FD_132998 | JGI IMG/M metagenome (GOLD analysis project Ga0187880, IMG submission 132998) | Peatland microbial communities from SPRUCE experiment site at the Marcell Experimental Forest, Minnesota, USA - June2016WEW_19_40 | ecosystem: Environmental > Terrestrial > Soil >...
TTCCAGGATGTATCCATGGCAAAGAAAAAGATTAATGATGACACACTCTTACAATTGATCCGGGATGGAAACAGCCCGGCCGAGGCAGCGCGCCGGCTTGGAGTAGGTCGGGCGGCGGTCTCCGAGCGCTTGAAAGCGCTGAAGATTGGAGTCACCAAGGGCGTGACGCCCCGTGGGGCGGCCAAACTTGTTGACCGGGGCATGGACGCCATGGCCCAGACTGGGACTTGGCGGCGGCGGCGCACTCTGGATGCTCGGACGGCCGCTTGAGCGGGAGGCAGAGGGACACGACGGGAGGGCCTTTCAGGATGGGGGCTGATGCCGTTCGGCTTCCGTTTCAGTAATACTTTCATTCGCATGAGGATTTTGGTATCTTTCAAGTCACTGCTGTCCGGTTAAATAATTGAAAATAGGCTTGAAGTCTCATTTTGTGGTATAGTGGTTTTGCGGATAATCCAATAATACAAAAGGAGAATCAGGCCATGGCACCTGGTAGCATAATTTTTCCGCCTGATGCTGCGACTTGTTGACCGACTCTTTTGCAATCGGGTCGAACATGAGGGATTGCAGGGCGTTCGTCAGTGCCGCAGCCTCAACGGCCGGCAATAGTTCACCGCGATGATGTTCGCCCAGCTTACTTAGATGAATCTTTTGTAAAACAATTGGACTTTATCATGACATCCTCAGATTTTTCTCAGGAATCACTACAAGAACTCACTTCTAAATGGTTACCTCAAAAGCCGGGGCAACGCTTTAAAGTGTACAAAGATACAACCGATTTTTTCCGTATCGAATATGGTGATATTGTTATCCTTGATGGAAATCCTTTTCTGATTCGCCATAATGCGAAAGAAGGGCGCTTTGGACTTGATGATGAAGAAAAGTTTTGGGTTAAGCGTTCAATTGATTTACGTTCGGGAATGACAAAAATCATTAAACTTGTGTTTCACGAGACTTTTAACGCACGTATTGGCGAAATAGAATTTGAATGCTTCCGAAGCCCTCGAAAAGAAGCTCGTATCCTCAATTTAGTAAAGAATCTTCCCAATTTCATGCAAGGTTATTCTGTACAAGATGATCATGAAAACATTGTTCGCATTCTTGAATTTATCTATGGGATATCATTAGCAGAACACATCGGAGAAATCGCAACGGCCGTGAATCATGAGACGTATTTCTATCAATATTTTCCCAAAATATTAGATAATTATATTCTTTGTGTCGAAGGTATTCGTTTCCTTCATGATCATGGTGAGAAACATGGAGACGTCCGAAGAGATCATATTCTGATTGACCGAGAAAGCGGACAATACCGATGGATTGATTTTGATTACAATTTCCGTCACAGAGAAAACATGTATGTCTATGACCTGTTTGGTCTTGGGAACATTTTGATGCATTTAGTGGGCATGGGAGACATTGTATATCAAGATTTGAAAAGGTCAAATCATCCTTCACTTGATCAGTTAGTAGAAGATGATGTTAATATTGTTTTCAATAACCGAATTGCCAATCTAAAAAAGGTATTTTCTTACATTCCAGATAATTTAAACCGAATCCTGATGCACTTCTCGAGAGGAGCTTTCGTATTCTATGATCATACGACTCAATTAATTGATGATCTCAACGAAGTCCAATCAACCTTTCCAAAGCCAACATAAGAATATGTTTAAACATATGCAATTGATTGTTGTAATGACATCCTTCTAGATATGCTGGCATAGAATATTGAGCAATTACATATATATGTTCAATTACATTTAATAAAAGGATTGGAAAGAAATGAGCTTTGATATAAACAGAAATATTCTAATCGCTGCAGATGAATCTGAGAATGCACAGCGCGCAGTAACGTATGTTGGAAAACTCTTGGGTGGTATTAAGGGATTTAAAGTTGCCGTATTGCATGTTATTCGTTAACCTGAATAAGACTATTTTCCAAAAGGCGTTGATAAAGATCAATGGTATAATGAATATCGTCAACACGTTGATAACATGCTTGAGAAGTATCGCAATATGTTAATTGATGCTGGATTTAACCCTGAGGATGTATCAATCCGTTCAACTGTCCGGTATTGCCCTTCAATGGCAGAATGTATTCTTGCAGAAAGAGATAAAACGGAATATAGTACCTTAGTAGTTGGAAAAAGAGGACTTACTCATAAAGAAGAATTTTTATTCGGAAGTATTTCAGGAAAAATCGTCAGAATTGCTAAAAACTGTACGGTCTGGGTCGTTGAATAGCCCTGGTAGCTACAGAGTACTTGCTTCGTCATCCCCATCAGTTCCTATGTGCGAAAAGTGCATAGGCGAACAGATTACCACTCGTTCGGTGCCTGCCTGGCGTCAGTGTATGGCCTGGCCCAAAGCGCCAACTGTATCTGCATTGACTTGCACCATGCCCGATGCATCTTGTCGACCTCTTCGGCGGAATTCCCTTTTGCCGCAAGATACGGCTTGATGGTCTCGTTCATGACCGCGATAAATGCAATAACCTCTCGCAACGGCACGTACGGCGTCGACCGAACCCCGTCGACCTTGTTCTTCTTCAAGGTCGTGTGCCGCAAAGCAATTTCCTGTTGGTAGTTGAGCCAGTCCTGCTGGATATGTATGGGAATTCCCCCTTTTGTGTAAGCTAAGGGTATGGCTGTTAAAAATGCTCAAAGTATTATTTGTTCAGTAATATCTGTATCGTTGTGTATCGTATATACTTGTCTTGTGTCATGTCTTGCCGTGCATAGATTAGATGGGCAATTTCCTCTGCCGGGCCGTGGACGATTTTGAGAGAACATCAATCGAGAGTCCAGGGATCTCGCCGTCAATGATCTTCCGCGCAAATATGATGCTTTCCATATCTGCCATCTCTTTGCTTGAAAAGGTGTTTTCGGACGAGAAAGTTTGTTCTCCCGGTTCGGCACCTGAGTCTTTGTGAAGGGAAACAGTGACTTCCAAAGTCCAACGGTTACTTTCGACAAGTTGAATAGATTTTGACCTGAGCAAATAACCCCTATAAACAAATCCCATTATCCATTCCTTTTAATTAGACCGTTGGATTTTTTTTCGACGCCTTCATACATTTACTATACCGGTTTCTCGCCGCCGGCACAAACTTTTTAAGTCTGAACCGGCCGATATTGGACTGTAAACTTGGGAGCGAGGCAAAACTCATTACAATCCGGAGGTCCCTATTAAGCCTTAAAGATTTCACCTGGCCGATCCGAATTATTACATGAGGGTGTACCGGCCGCCTGTCATATTGCGCAAAAATGAGATGCGTCCGAGTTTTACAATGAGTGTCCACCCGGTCATAGCAGCAACGGCAATGACGACGATGGAGGACTTTTGGGGGCCGTCGAAAGGGAATAGGAGGCGGTAAGGCGCCAAATTGCCTCTGAACTTAGCAAGATCGGCGTGACACCGAATGTGTAGTTCGTGTGATTCAAGTCATTTGGACGTGGCATGCTCTAAATTGAAGTCGCGTCTACAACCCCGGAAAGAGCCATGTGCAGCCCAGCGGCAACTGAATACGAAAAAGAGGTCCATCCGCCATTCACGGACAGTCTGACCTTGCTGTTCAATCACCGGTATTCCGCGAAAGGAACTGTCCTATGACTCATGAATCGACTCGCACAATCAGAGCCACGGACCAACCTGTCGCACTGGAACTGATGCGGCTCCTCCAGCGGAGCACACCCCGCGGCCAGTCCATGATATTTTTGACCACGTGTTTGGTCACAGTGGTGCTTTGGCCAGTTGAGAAGCCGCTCGCAATGCTCGTCTGGCTTTCGTTTGCCCTGATGTCTATCATTTTCAGAGTTCTTCTGTGTTGGCAATTCTTTCGATTCAAGCGTTCAGAAACGATCATAAGAACTGATCTATGGGAGCGCTGGACCTGCTTGAGCACTTTTGTCTCCGGAGCGGTCTGGGGAATTGGAGGGGTCTGCTTATACCCCACTGGAGACGGTCCCAGGGAGACATTCCTTTGTCTGGTCTTGTTTGGCATATGCGCCGGAGCTCTCCCGGTTCTGTCGACGGTTCAGGGCGCTTTTCCTCTTTTCGCCATGGCCGTTCTGCTCCCCATTGCAACGCTTTTCGTGGTCAAGGGCGGATTGATGAATCTGTACCTTGCCGCCGCGATCCTTATAGAGCTGTATGCCTTGATCCTCAGTGCCGATCTCTATCGGTTGTACATCTCCAAGAGCCTGCATCGGCGCTTCAAAAATGATGCTTTGGTCAAAGATCTGACTGCAGCCACGGAGACGGCGTTGGCTGCCAGCAAAGCGAAATCGCAGTTTCTCGCAAACATGAGCCATGAAATTCGAACTCCTATGAATGGGGTGCTCGGGATGACCGAGTTGCTGCTGGGGACCGAACTCACCGAAGAGCAGCGCGGCTTTGCCGAGATTGTGTTTCAGTCGGGGCAGTCACTTCTGAGCACTGTAAACGACGTGCTCGATTTTTCCAAGATGGAATCGGGACGGCTCGACATCGAGAGCATCGAATTCAATCTTTGGGATACCGTTGAAGAGAATACGAGACTGTTTGCCGAACACGCCCACCGTAAGGGCGTCGAGCTTGTATGTCACATCCAAAAAGATGTGCCGGCCATTGTAGAAGGCGATCCGATGCGGCTCAGGCAGATATTGAGCAACCTTGTGGGCAACGCGATCAAGTTCACTGAAAAAGGCGAAGTGGTGGTCAAAGTCAGCCTTGGCGAGATCAGGGAGCAGCACACACTCATTGAGTTCGAAGTAAAGGACACCGGTATAGGCATTTCCGAGGAAGCGAGGCTCAACATCTTCAATGCTTTCTCCCAGGCCGACGGTTCGATGAGCCGTAAATTCGGCGGCACGGGGCTGGGACTCACCATTTGCAGACAGCTCTGCGAGATGATGGGTGGTTCTATCGAAGTCGAGAGCACCAGGGGAGAAGGGAGCGTGTTTCGATTCCGGGTGGAACTCAGGCAGGGGAATTCGCCGGCTCTGGGCATGCCTGTCCGGCGCGAAGACCTGAGGGGCCTGAGGGTGCTGATCGTAGACGACAACGAAACCAATCGGATTATTCTCAACGAGCAGGTAACGTCATGGGGAATGCTTGGCTCTTTGGCGTCGGAGGGCTTCGGCGCTCTCGATATGCTCAAGCAGGCCCACTGTCGCGGCGTGTCTTTCGATCTGGCAATTCTGGACTTTATGATGCCGGAAATTAACGGTATCGAACTTGCTAAAAAGATCAAGGCAGATTCGACCCTGGAGAAGGTAAAGCTCATTATGCTCACCTCCATTGGAGAGCACAACATAATCCAAGAGGCCCGAAGCGTTGGAACGGTGGCCTGTCTGACCAAACCCGCCAGCCAATCGAAACTCTATGACACCCTGCTGACGGTCTGTGCGCCGCCATCGGACGAGCTGGTGGTGCTTCCGGACAATCCTGTGCTGTCCCGTCAGCAAAAGGCGCGATTCGTGGGTAAGGTACTGCTGGCAGAGGATAACCTTATAAACCAGAAAGTGGCCGGAATGATGCTTCAGGGGTTCGGGTTGTCCGTGGACGTGGTTTCCAACGGGTTGCAGGCAGTAGAAGCGCTTTCCGGGAACACTTATAAAGTGGTCCTGATGGATTGCCAGATGCCTGAGATGGACGGTTATGAAGCAACGCGAAAAATTCGAGAACATGAGGCCTCCTCATTTCCGGGGAACGGAAAGACACATATCCCCATTATCGCCCTTACCGCGCATGCAATGAAGGGCGACCGTGAGTTCTGTATTGCCGCCGGAATGGATGATTACCTCCACAAACCTTTCAATCGCGAACAACTCGCTGAGGTCTTGGGGCGTTGGCTTTCACCGGCAAAAGATGTTTGCAAAACCGCAGAGGGGCAGCCGGAAGGCTCGGAAGGTCCGGTAAATGGGGCCTCCACCGGACCTGACAACCGGAAAAATGAGATGCAACCTATTGACATAAAAGCCTGGGACGAGATTCGGTCCCTTGAGGAAGGCGGGTCTGACGAGCTGTTGCATGAATTCATAGACGTGTATCTTAAAGAATCCATGGACGTTATGGAAACTCTGCACGAGGCCATGGGCCAGGGGGATGCCGCCCGGGCAAGGGCTATGGCCCACAAGTTGAAATCGAGCAGCGCCGTTATCGGGGCGGCTTCTCTGTCCGGTATGCTAAAAGAACTGGAAGAGTGTTGCGAAAAGAGCCTGTCCGCTCATAACGGCAACGGCAATAACGACGCAGCAGGGCTCATGGGAGCCATCGAAAGGGAATACGAGGCGGTAAGGCGCGAAATGGCCTCGGAGCTTAGCAAGATCGGCATGACACCGAATTTATAGTTCGTGTGATTCTAGTCATTTGGACGTGGCAAGCTCTAAATTGAAATTGCGTCCACAATGACGGAAAGAGCCATATGCAGTCCAGCGGCAACTGAATACGAAAAAGAGGTCTGTGTGCAGAAGCTTAGCCGTCAAGGCGTTAAGAGTTTTGGCGCCTTGAAGTCTCGCCGGACTACCCCACGAAAGGATTGATCCATGAGAATCGAGCAAAAAAAATGGACTCAACCCCTGGGTTGGACGTCGGGGTTCCCCGGGTCTTTGGCCCAATCCGCCCAGTTGGTTTTATTGTTTGGCGCCACAGCCGTTCTGGACCGCCATGGGGTGCTCGAACAAATCAGGAACGCCTATCCGGGTGCTCACATTCTCGGCTGTTCGACTGCGGGTGAGATTTGCGGAGTTCAAGTTTCGGATGATTCCTGCGTAGCCACAGCCGTGTACTTTGAGCACACGGAGCTCAGGGGAGGCGCAATCCGGTTGCAAGAGGCGAAAGACAGCTTCCAGGCAGGCGCCTCTCTGGCGCAGTCGCTTGATCATCAGGGTCTGGCGCATGTCCTTGTACTCTCGGATGGACTTGCCGTAAATGGCAGCGATTTGGTCAAAGGCTTGACTCAGAATCTGCCGGCCTCGGTCACTGTCACGGGCGGGTTGGCTGGAGACGGCGACCGATTCACTAAAACGGTGGTGTTTTGGGATAGCGTTCCGGAGAAAGACACGATCGCGATTTTGGGTCTGTATGGAAGTAGATTGAAGGTCGGCTATGGTTCTATGGGCGGCTGGGACCCCTTCGGCCCGGAGCGGCTGATCACCCGTTCCAAGGGAAATGTACTGTACGAACTGGACGGCCAGTCGGCCCTGGATCTTTATAAGAAGTATCTGGGCGAGCATGCCGCCGGCCTTCCGGCCACCGGGTTGCTTTTCCCCCTGAGCCTGCGGAGCAGTGAGGGTGAGGCCGGCGTGGTCCGCACCATTCTTTCCGTAAACGAAGAAGACCAGAGCATGATCTTTGCGGGAGACGTTTGTGAAGGCTCGTACGCGCGGTTGATGAGAGCAAACTTCGACAGGCTCATCGATGGGGCCTCGGAAGCCGCAAGGATAAGCCATGCGGCCATAGGGTCTACGTCACCTGATTTGGCGATCCTCATCAGTTGCGTTGGCAGAAAACTGGTGTTGCGGCAGCGAGTCGAAGAGGAGGTGGAAGGCGTTCGTCAAATCCTGGGCGACCGCACTGCCCTGACCGGGTTCTATTCATACGGAGAGGTTTCTCCTTTCACACCCGGCGCGAAGTGCGAGTTGCATAACCAGACGATGACAATCACCACATTTGTAGAAGATTAACCTCTCTGCGAGGACAGCCCCTCGCAAGAGTGCTCCGTGATCCAGGGAGGCATAAGCCCATTGAAATCGATACACAGTCTGCTGAGACGTCAACTGAAGCGGTATTTTGGCGACTCATTTACGGTTCCCGAAGAATGGCGGGGTTTTGTCAGCGCCGTAAACGACGCCTATCGTGAATTCGACACGGACCGCGCGATGTTGGAGCGATCCCTCGATCTCAGCTCGCATGAATTGCTTCAGGCGAACTCGGAAATGCGGGCTATCTTTCAATTAAGCCAGGACCGAACGTCCCAGCTTGAGACTGCAAACCGCCTGCTTGAACAGGAGATCGCACGCACTAATGAGATGGCCATCAAGGCGCAGGCCGCCAACGAGGCCAAATCGCAGTTTCTCGCTAATATGAGCCATGAGATTCGAACTCCCATGAATGGTGTGCTCGGAATGACCGAGTTGCTGCTGGGGACCGAACTCACCATGGAACAGCGCGGCTTTGCCGAGATCGTGTTTCAGTCGGGGCAGTCCCTTCTGAGCACTTTGAACGATGTGCTTGATTTTTCCAAGATGGAAGCTGGACGGCTCGACCTCGAGAGTATCGAATTCAATCTTTGGGATACGGTTGAAGAGATAACGACACTGTTTGCCGAACACGCCCACCGGAAGGGCATTGAGCTTGTATGTCACATCCAAAAAGATGTGCCGGCCATTGTTGAAGGCGATCCGATGCGGCTCAGGCAGGTATTGAGCAACCTTGTGGGCAACGCGATCAACTTCACTGAAAAAGGCGAAGTGGTGGTCAAAGTCAGCCTTCCCGAGATCGGGGACCAGCAAGCGGTTATTGAGTTCGAGATAAAGGACACCGGTATAGGAATTCCCCCGGAAGCGCTGCTCAACATCTTCAATGCTTTCTCCCAGGCCGACGGTTCGATGAGCCGGAAATTCGGCGGCACCGGGCTGGGACTCTCCATTTGCAGACAGCTCTGCGAGATGATGGACGGCTCTATCGAAGTCGAGAGCACCATGGGAGAAGGGAGCGTGTTTCGATTCCGGGTGGAGCTCAGGAAGGGGAATTCGCCGGCTCTGAGCATGTCCGTCCAACGCGAAGACCTGAGGGGCCTGAGGGTGCTGATCGTGGACGACAACGAAACAAATAGGATTATTCTCAACGAGCAGGTAACGTCTTGGGGAATGGTTGGCTCGTTGGCATCGGAGGGTTTCCGCGCCCTCGATATGCTCAAGGAAGCTTGCGGTCGCGGCGAGCCCTTCGATCTGGTAATTCTGGACTTTATGATGCCGGAAATGACCGGTCTCGAACTTGCTAAAAAGATCAAGGCTGATTCGGCTCTGGAGAAGGTAAAGCTCATTATGCTCACCTCCGTTGGAGAGCATAACATAATCAAAGAGGCCCGAAACATCGGAACACAGGCCTGCCTGACCAAACCCGCCAGCCAATCGAAACTCTATGACACTCTGCTGACGGTCTGTGGGCAGCCATCGGTCGAGCCGGTAGTGCTTCCGGACAATCTTATGCCGCCCCGTCAGCAAAAGGTGCGATTCGAGGGTAAGGTGCTGCTGGCAGAGGATAACCTTATAAACCAGAAAGTGGCCAAGATGATGCTTCAGGGGTTCGGGTTGTCCGTGGACGTGGTTTCCGACGGGTTGCAGGCAATGGGAGCGCTTTTCCGGAATACCTATAAAGTGGTCCTGATGGATTGCCAGATGCCTGAGATGGACGGCTATGACGCAACGCGAAAAATTCGAGAATATGAGGCGTCCTCCTTCCCGGGAAACGGCAAGACCCATATCCCCATTATCGCCCTTACCGCGCATGCAATGAAGGGCGACCGTGAGTTTTGTATTGCCGCCGGAATGGATGATTACCTCCCCAAACCTTTCAACCGCGAACAGCTCGCTGAGGTTTTGGGGCGTTGGCTTTCACCGGCAAAAGATGTTTGCGAAGCCGCAGAGGGGCAGCCGGAAGGATCGGATGGCCCGGTAAATGGGGCCGCCGGCGGACCTCACACCCTCAAAGATGAGATGCATCCCATTGACAAAAAAGCCTGGGACGAGATTCGGTCCCTCAGGGAAGACGGGTCTGACGAGCTGTTGCATGAATTCATAGAAGTGTATCTTAAAGAATCCATGAACGTTATGGAAACGCTGCGCGAGGCGATGGGCCAGGGGGATGCCGCTCAGGCAAGAGCTATGGCCCACAAGTTGAAATCGAGCAGCGCCATCGTGGGGGCGGCTTCTCTGTCCGGTATGCTAAAAGAACTGGAAGAGCGTTGCGAAAAGAGTCCGTCCGCTCCTAACGGCAACGGCAATAACGATGCAGCAGGGCTCATCGGAGCCATCGAAAGGGAATACGAGGCGGTAAGGCGCGAAATGGCCTCGGAGCTTGGCAAGACCGGCATGACATGAAGTGGGAAGCAGACCTTACGAAGCCTTTAAGCCCTAGCCTTCGTCGCTAAGAGTACCTTCTTCGTCTTTTCCCTTTGATTGTTCATTTGTTGCGAGCAAAAGATGACGAGGGAGGAAAGCCAGCCCGGCTATCAGCGTAGGGATAACAGCGCTTGCAATCACGGTGGCAACTAAAAACGAATATTGGGCCTGCGTAACAATATTGTGCGTCAGACCGAAAATAGCTGAAATCGTTCCAAAGGTCAGCCCTGTGGACATTAAAAGTGTGTAGTACCATCGTTCGTCACGGTCGCTGCGAAAGATGCCAATAATGGGATAAAGCCCGAAAATTTTTGAGCCCACTTTACTCGCCAACAACAAGAAAAAAACGAGCGGGGATAAAGCCAACGCGGGCAAAAAAACGAGGACCCCGGCTCGGAGAAAATAAAACGGAGTCAGAAAACCGACTGTTAAGGTGCGAAACCGGCGCATAAAGAACGCGTCGCCATTAGAAAACTCCGCCAAAACCATGCCTGCGAGATAGGCCGGAAGAACAGCCTCGCTTCCCGACCAAAGGGCGAGTGCGCCCAGACCGAAGAGAATGACCACGATGCACTTCGTCCGCATGGCGGCTGTGCGGTGAGCATAAATGCGCGTTAGTATACCCATGGCCTTTGGTAGTCCGGTCAACACCAGAGCGGTCACGCCAACAAATACCGCCGTTTTATAAGTGAATGGGGCGAAAAGAAGGCCAAGCACAATGACTGTTCCCAAATCATTAATAAAACAGGCCCCGAGAATGCCTTTACCAAATTCCGTTCTGTTGAATCCGGTTTCCAACATGACGGCGTAAACAACCGCCATGGATGTTGTGGAAAGTGCAATACCGCATAGCAAGCTCGCCTGAACATTCCACTGAAGAATATATCGCGCCACGGCGGCGCATCCTAAAAAGGGGGCCAGAAAGCCTACCGTCCCAACAACGGAAACTTCTTTGACTTTTGTTCTCATGATTTGTGGGTCAAGTTCGGCTCCCGCCAAAAAGGTCAATAAAACGGCGCCTGAGGACGCCAAAAATCGCAACCATTCCTTATCGGCTCCAAAAGATTCCAAGACGCCAAAGTGCGTTGCAACCGCGGCGGCAAACACCCCGACGCATATTTCAATAAGAGCAATGGATACGCGCAAATGATAAGCGATAATTGCAGAAAAAATGGCCAACCCCAGCCAAAGTGAAGCGGTGGTGAATATTTGTTCCATAATCATTCTCCGGCAAAAGCGTTCAGTTGGACAGAGGCATAAAAAAACCGCCTTACGGCGGTATCTGCCTTTAACATAAGGGTCCCACCGCCTTAACAGTCAGGCTACGCGGTAGGAGTCATCAGCCAATTTGGCAATTGAGAGGGGAACCCCATCCCCAAGGCTTGTTTACAAGAGTGACAAGAAAAAATCAAGAAGCGATTGCAGAATCATGTTCTTTCAGAAAATCCGTTTCCCGAACGGATGATCTCTAGATTTTCAATTCTGGATTTTCATTGACTCGTCGTTTAGAATAGCCTCCAGGACGGATTTCACGTCATCCGTCTCCTTGAAACCTTTTTCGGCTTTTGCAATTATTGGTTTGCCTCTGATATCCTCAGGGAGTCCGGCCAGGAGGCAAAGCCTGTCCCCGCTCCTCCTTTGTGCTGTCGTGATCCAATAAAGCCGCATAGCCGAGCAGACCCGAATGGATAGCGGCTATAGACCCCAGTTTTTCGCTAAGTTCTCCCAGGCTCTTTTCCAAGTTGTTTTGCCCTGTCTGGTGCAGAGCGAGGGCTTTTTGAAACGAGATGCGGATTCCCGCCAGTGTAAGATCTATCTTTTCATACAATGAGTTTTGAAAATCCTTCATTGTCTTCGTTATACGGTTGACCAGATCATAGCGCACTCTTCCACAGTGCCGGTCCAGGAGTTCTGCAACCGCCTCTTTCGTGCTCTTTAAAATCATTTTTCTGGCAATGAATGAAGGCAAAGTGGAGGTAGCGGCAAGCTGAATCAATTCGAGCCCCACCGGATCGTCCTTTAGCATGAAATAAAAATAGCTCTTCTTGCTCAGGCCCTCCACCGAAGTAAAAGGCTTCAATTTCAACTCGAAAATGTCACTGGTTAAAATCAAAATCCTCTCGACGATTTCGTTTATTTTGCGGGCAAATTCTCCGTGAGCTTCTTCAAGCCTGGCGGAAATCTTTTCCGCGAGTTGTTGTCGCCACGGATTGAACGTTGCTCGAATTCTATCGAAAACAAATTGTTCAAGCTTCTCCCTAAGACCTCCGCCTCCGCGATTCACCAGCCTCAGATATTCTTCTTCAAGCTCCCTTTGAAGCGCAGGCGATTTTTCCCTCTTAAATCCGAATATTTCCTCGTCTAATCCCGAAATGATCTTGCCCAAATGCCCTTTGAGCAGGAACTGAGTATTCTCTCGGTCCTTTGCGATCTCCTTCATCTCCTGTTCGAACCGCTCGATCTTAGTCTTAAGCTCCTGAAGCGGGAGCTTGATAGCTTCCTGTTCGAGTTGAAAGGAGATGGTCTCGTCGGATATCAATTTCAGCAGGTTATTGACAACCGATTGCAGAAAGACCCTGCCTTTTTCACGGGCCAGAAAGTCCAGAAGTTGTCTTTCAAATTCAGGAAGAAGGCTGCGCTCCAGCAGAAGAGCGTCCCCGGCCTTTTTCCCTTCAAGCGCCCATCGGGCCGACAGAGGATAGATCCTGACTTTCCCCTGTCCGACTTCTTCTTCAATGACACGGACCGTAAATTCCAAAGATTCTCTTTGGTCGCTGTCGCTAACCTGATCGACTTTGTTGAGAACGAAAAAAA
>Ga0187880_1003032_pt1 | contig 12919 bp, 10 predicted proteins | sample June2016WEW_19_4_FD_132998 | JGI IMG/M metagenome (GOLD analysis project Ga0187880, IMG submission 132998) | Peatland microbial communities from SPRUCE experiment site at the Marcell Experimental Forest, Minnesota, USA - June2016WEW_19_40 | ecosystem: Environmental > Terrestrial > Soil >...
CCCTCCTTCGCGTCCTCGGTCATCGCCAGCAGCGGCAGTTGGCCTTCCATGAAGGCGAGGCTTTCGTCGAACGACATCGCGGCGATCGCGCGTAAGGCGTATTTGCCGCGGCGGATCGCGGTCGGCGATTTGTCGGCGATGCGGGCGATCAGCCAATCCACCTTCGCGTCGAGTGCGGCGGCGGGAACGACGTGGTTGACGAGGCCCGCCTCGCGCGCCGCGCTCGCGTCGAAGCTCTCGCCTGATATCGCCCATTCCGCGATCAGCCGCGGCGGCGCGATTCTCTGCAGGAGGCTCAACACCTGCATGGGAAACAGGCCGACCTTGACCTCGGGAAGGCCGAAAACCGCGTCGTCGCTGGCGACCGCCATGTCCGTCATCGCGAGGAGACCCATGCCACCGGCCATGCAGGCGCCGTTGACCCGCGCGATGCTCGGTTTGGCGGCGCTTTGCGCCAGCCGCAGCATGTCGGCGTAATCGCCGTTGGGGCGCGAAAAGTCGAAGGCGAAGGACCCGCCGGCTTGCAAATCGGCGCCGGCGCAAAACGCCTTGTCGCCGGCGCCCGTCACGACGATCACGCGCACGTCCGCGTCGGCCTCCGCTGCGCGATAGCCCGCGACGATTCCCGCGATCACGCCGGCGTTCAGCGCGTTGCGCCGCTCCGGCCGATCGATCACGATCCACAACGCGGCGCCGCGTTTCTCGATCCGGACATCCGAGGTCTTGGACATGACGTTCTCGCTATGGCGTCGCGGCGGGCGGCGGTTCGATCTCGGCGAGAATGGCGCCGGCCGCGGCCTGGTCGCCCTCCGCCACATGCAGGGCGGCGACGATCCCCGCCGCGGGCGCCCCGTGGACGTGCTCCATTTTCATCGCTTCGAGCGCGATGAGCGGCTGGCCGAGCGCGACGCTCTCGCCGAGCTTGGCGAGCACCGCGACGACGCGGCCGTTCATCGCCGCGCGCAGCTTGCCGTCGCCGCCGGCGGCGCTGGCCCGGCGCGGCGGCGCGAGCGTCGCGTCGCGGCAGGCGAAGGCGACGCCTCGGCTCAGCCAGTACAGCCGATCGCCGGCGCGCAGGAACGTCGCGCTCTCCGCGACGTCGCCGACGCGAAAGCGCAGCGTCTCGTCGTCGAGCGCCTCGACCTCGATCGAAAATTCCGCGCCGTCATAGGCGAGCGCATAGGCCCCGTCGCGGCGGCGGAAAATCTCGACGTCGTGGATTGTCCCTTCGACGTCGACGCGCGTCGGCGCCGCAAAGGCGGAGGCGAGCGCGCGGCCTTTCCTCCAGGGCTGCGCGCCGCGCTGGGGGAGGCGGAAAAGCAACGCGGCGAGCGCGGCGGGCGGGAGGAGATCATCCCGAGGGCGCGCGAGCAGCGCCTCGCGGCGTCGCTCGACGAAATCGGTGGTGACGCCGCCCGCGACGAAATCGGGATGGCGAAGGCAGGCGGCGAGAAAAGTTTGATTGGTCGTGACGCCGAAGGCGATGGTCTCGTCGAGCCCGCGCGCCAGCTTACGCAACGCTTCCTCGCGCGTCGCGCCATGGCTGACGATCTTGGCGATCATCGAATCGTAATAAGGGGGAATATCGCCCTCGGCGCCCAGCGCGGTTTCGACGCGCAGCCCCTGGGGCGCCCGCCAGCGCAGCATCCGGCCCGATTGCGGCAGAAAATCATGCGCCGCGTCCTCCGCGCAAAGGCGCGCTTCGATCGCGTGGCCGGAAAACCGGACATCCTCCTGCTGGAGCGGCAGCCTTTCGCCGCCGGCGATGCGCAATTGCAGCTCGACGAGATCGAGCCCGGTGACGGCTTCCGTCACCGGATGTTCGACCTGGAGGCGCGTGTTCATTTCCATGAAGTAGAACGCGCCGGCCGAATCGAGCAGAAATTCGAGGGTGCCCGCGCCCTCGTAGCCGATCGCCTTGACGGCCGCGACCGCGACCGCGCCCATGCGCTGGCGAAGCGCGGGCGACACCGCCGGGGAGGGCGCCTCCTCGATCAGCTTTTGATGGCGCCGCTGCGTCGAGCAATCGCGTTCGCCGAGATGAATCGCGGCGCCCCAGCGGTCGGCGAGAATCTGGATTTCGATATGGCGCGGCGCTTCGATCGCGCGCTCCAACAGCACCGTCGCGTCGCCGAACGCGCCCTGCGCTTCCGATCGCGCGGCGCGCAGGAGTTCGGCGAACGCGGCTTCGCTAGGCGCGAGGCGCATGCCGCGTCCGCCGCCGCCCGCCGCCGCCTTGATCATCAGCGGGAAGCCGATTTCGCGCGCCGCGGCGGCGAGAGCCGCCTCGCTCTGCTCGCCGTCGTAGCCGGGAATGCAGGGAACGCCGGCTGCCCGCATGAGCGCCTTGGCGCCGGCTTTGTCGCCCATGGCGCGGATCGCGGCGGCCGACGGCCCGATGAAGACGAGCCCGGCCGCCTCGCAAGCCGCGGCGAAGGCGGCGCTCTCGGCCAAGAAGCCGTAACCGGGATGGATCGCGTCGGCGCCGCTCGCCTCGGCCGCGGCGAGGATATTCTCGATCCTGAGATAGGATTGCGCCGGCGCCGGTCCGCCGATCGCGATCGCCTGGTCCGCCTCGCGCGCATGCGGCGCGTCGGCGTCGGCGGCGGAATGGACCGCGACGACGCCATAGCCGAGCCGCCGCGCGGTGCGCATGATGCGCAAGGCGATCTCGCCGCGATTGGCGACGAGGATCTTGCGAAACGGCGTGCGTTTCTCCACCAGGGGAGCGCTCATGGCCGCGCGACCGAGAATTGCATCGGCTGCGGCGCGCGCCGCTCCGCCTCGCGACAGATCGCCAGCGTTTGCGCGAGGACGGCGCGCGTGTCGCGCGGGTCGATGATCCCGTCGTCGAGCAGGCGGGCGCTGGTGGCGAAAGCGTCCGTCTGAACGTCGAATACGGCCGATATCTCCGCCTTCATCTTGTCGCGCCTGTCCTTGCCCAGCGCCGCGCCGCGCCGCGCCGCGGCGGCTTCGGCGACGATCGCCATGGTTTCCGCCGCTTGCTCCGCGCCCATCACCGCCGTCTTGGCGTTGGGCCAGGAGAAGCAGAAGCGCGGATGGAAGCCGCGCCCGCACATGCCGTAATTGCCGGCGCCGAACGAGGCGCCGCAATAGAGCGTGATTTGCGGCACGCGGGCGCTCGCCACGGCCTGGATCATCTTCGCTCCGTGCTTGATCATGCCGCCTTGCTCGGCCGCGCGCCCCACCATATAGCCCGTCGTATTGTTGAGATAGAGAATCGGCGTGCGCGTCTGGCAGCAGGCCTGAATGAAATGCGTGGCCTTGTTGGCGCCGTCGGGATCGAGCGGCCCGTTGTTGGTGACGATTCCGAGCGCATGGCCTTCGAGCGCGGCGCGCCCGCAGACGGTGGCCGGTCCGTAATTCTCGCCGAATTCGGTGACGTCGGAGCCGTCGACGATGCGCGCGATCGCCTGCCGCATGTCGACCGGGCGCTTATAGTCAATCGGCATGATTCCGAGCAGCTCCTCCGCGTCGTAGAGCGGCGGGCGATGCTCGCTTGGCCCGCCGGGCCTGTCCCAGGCGAGGCCGGCGATGATTTCGCGCGCGATGCGCAGCGCGTCGCGGTCGTCTTCGGCCAGATAGTCGCCGAGGCCGGAAACGCGCGTATGCATCTCCGCGCCGCCGAGTTCCTCCTCGCTGGCGATTTCGCCGGTCGCCGCCTTCAGCAGCGGCGGCCCGGCGAGAAACGCGCGCGTGCGGCCGCGCACCATCACGATGTAGTCGGAGAGCCCGGTCTGATAGGCGCCGCCGGCGGTCGACGAACCGTGCGTCACCGTCACGACGGGCAGGCCGGCCGCCGACAAAAGGGCGAGATTGCGGAACAGCCCGCCGCCGCGCACGAAATCCTCGACGCGATAGCGCAGCAGATTGGCGCCGGCGCTCTCGACCAGCTGCACATAGGGCAGCTTGTTCTCCAGCGCGATTTCCTGCGCGCGCAGGGCTTTGTCCAGGCCCATCGGCTGCAGCGCGCCGGCGTCGATGCCGGCGTCGTTCGCGCTCACGAGGCAGCGCTTGCCCGAGACGAGGCCGACGCCGACGATCAGGCCGCCGCCGGGAATGCTTCGTTCGGCGTCGGCGACGTCGAAGCCGAATCCGGCCAGGGTCGAGAGTTCGAGGAACGGCGCGTCGGGGTCGAGCAGCAACGCCACGCGCTCGCGCGGCAGCAATTGCGCGCGCTTGTGGAACCGCTCCTTCGCCGCCGCCGAAGCGGCGCGAGCGCGCTCCTCCAGGGAGCGCAGGCGGTCGATCAGGGCGAGCATGCTCGCGCGATTGGCCTGAAACGCGGCGCTCGAGGGCGCGATCGTGCTTTCGATGATGGCCATGATCGGCTCGATCGTCAGGCGGTGAAAGTGTCGGCGAATCGCTGGCGCAACTCGACCTTGCGCAGCTTGCCGGTCGCGGTTTGCGGTATGTCTTCGAGAATCCGCACGAGTTTCGGCGCCTGAAAGCCGGCCAGGCGCTCGCGGCAATAATCCGATATCTCCGCTTCGCTGACCGTCGCCCCCGGTTTCAGCTTGACGAAGGCGCTGACCGCCTCGCCCCATTGGGGATGCGGCAGGCCGACCACGGCGGCGTTGAGCACGGCCGGGTGGGCGAGCAAAGTCTCCTCGATCTTCACCGAGGCGACGTTCTCGCCGCCGGACTTGATCATATCCTTCTTGCGGTCGATGAACAGGATTTCGCCGTTCTCGTCGATCAGCGCGAGATCGCCGGTGTGATGCCAGCCGAATTTGCGCGACGCGGCGGTCGCCTCCGGATCTTTGTAATAGCCCATCATCACGTTCGCCCCGCGATGCACCAATTCGCCGATCGCGCCGCGAGGCAGCAACGCGCCGCTGTCGTCCATGATCGCGCTTTCGTTGACGATCAGCGATTCTCCCCAATAGTTTCCAAAGCGCTCGAGCTGACGCTCCGGGCGCGACGCCGTCGTGGCCGGATACATCTCGGTCTGGCCGCTCATCAGGGAAAATTCGGGACAGAGCTCGGCGATCGCGCGTTCGAGCAGGGGGCGCCCCATCGGCGCCATGGCGTAGTTGCAGCGCCGAAGGGACGAGAGATCGAAGTCCTTGAATCTGGGATGGTCGAGCATCGCCTGATACATCAGCGGCAAGCCGATGAAGACGGTCAGGCGCTCGCGCTGGACCGTCTCCATCGCCACGAGCGGATCGAAGCCGCGCATCAGCGCCACCCTTCCGCCGACGGCGAGATAGCTCAGCATCAGCACGTGACCGGCGCAGTGGAAGATCGGCATCTGGCCGCTGATCGAATCGGCGTGCGTGAGGCTCGATTCGATCGCGTTGCTCATCACGGCCATCACCACGGCGAGATGGCAATGCATCGCGCCTTTGGGGCGCGAAGTCGTGCCGCTGGTGTAGATGATCATCGCCAGATCGCGATCGTCGATGGCGATATCGGGCTCGGCGTCGGACTGGCCTTGAAGCAGGGCGTTGAATTCCATCAATCCGGCCGCCGCCGATTGTCCCGCGAGGTCGATCGCGACGAGATCGAGGCCGCGTTTGGCGAGCGCCGCGCGACGGTCCGGCTGTACGTAAAGGTAGTCGTCGATCAGAGCGAAGCGGACGCCGGCGTGATCGAGAATGTAGTCCATGTCGGCGGGAGCCAGCAGGGTGTTGATCGGCGTCCACACCAAGCCGGCGCGATGCAGGCCGAACAGCCCTTTGACCATGTCGATCGAGTTGTTGCAGATCGTCGCCGCCTTGTCGCCGGGCTTCAAGCCCCGCGCCAGCAGCGCATTGGCGAAGCGATTGGCGTCGCGGTCGATCTCCGCGAAGGTCGCGCGCCGAGCGCCGTCGGTCAGCGCGACGCGGTCGGGATAGCGCCGCGCGGCGCGGGTGAGGAGGTCGCCGATCGCGACCCGCCCGATGCGCCCTGGACCGGCGACGCCGCCCGTCGCGCTGAGATCCGTCATGCCTTCCTCCTTAGCTGTTTCGCGCCGCCCGCTAGGCGGCGGCCCCCGAAGGACGCAGATGAAAAATTTGCCGGGCTTCGGCGGGACTCGCGATGTCCCGCCCGACCTCGCGCGCGAGCCTGGCGAGCGCCGCGACCAATCGACCGTTCGACGTCGCTTTGGCGCCGTCGGGCAGGTAGAACGTGTCTTCGAGGCCCGTGCGCAAATTGCCGCCGAGTTCGGCGGCGCGCCGATGCAGCGGCCAGATTTCGGCGCGGCCGATCGCGGTGACTTGCCAAACCGCCTCGGGCGCTTTCAGCTTCAGGAGAATGGGCAGGAGATCCGGATCGGCGGGCATGCCCGAGGCGACGCCCATGACGAAATTATAGTCGAGCGGGCCCGAAACCATGCCGACCTCCCGATACATGGCGACGCTGCGCACGATGCCGACGTCGAAACATTCGAATTCCGGAATCGCGCCCGCCGCTTTGATCACGTCGAGATAGTCCTGAATTTTCTCGACCCGGTTGTCGAACAGCATCGGCGGCCAGGCCCAGGCGCCGTCGGCCTTGACCTTGAGATAGTTCAGAGACCCGGCGTTGCAGGCGGCCATTTCCGGCCGCGTTTGGCGCAGGCAGTCGAGCGCGCCGGCATAGTCGGGCCCGGCGACGCCGGAGGTGTGATTGATGATCACGCCCGGACAGGCTTCGCGGATGGCCTGTTGTATCTCGCGCGAAACGGAAACGTCCCAGGAGGCCAGATGGCCCTTGCCGGGCGCCTGCTGGCGCAGATGGATGTGCATGACGCTGGCGCCGGAATCATAGGCCGCCTTGGCCTCGCGGGCCATCTCTTCGGGCGTGACGGGGACGCGATGCTGCTTCGGGTCGGTCAGCACGCCGTTGAGCGCGCAAGTGATCACGGCCTTGTCCACGACATCGGCGTCGTCGGCTTGTTCGATCGTCATCGGCGCTCCTCCCATGCGACGCGCGGAATCGTCGCCTTCTTGTTTGGACCTTTGCGGTGGGTCGGCGGAGAAAACCACGCGCCGGCCCGTTTGTCATCGTCGAAGCGCGCGCTGCGCTCGCTTCAACGCGTCGCGGGGACGTTCTGCTCCTCCCCAGCGGCCAGCTCCGCCGCCAGGGCGCGTCGAAAGCCCTCACGCGCCTCGAGCCGGCGCCGATAGTCCGCCGTCGCCGGGCCGAACTCGCCGTCGAGCCGGGAGAATCGGGCGAGATGAAGAGCGTAGCCGACCGAAATATCCGCCATGGTGAAGCGTCCCGCGCACAGGGTCTCGGCTTTCGCCGTCGCGGACTCGACCGCGCGCAACCGCGCCAGGAACCATTTCGCATAGTCGGCCGCGACTTGCGGGTTGCGCCGCTCGACGGGTTCGAAGCGCGCGTAGCGCAGCACGACGGCCTGCGGAAACGTCAGCGTCGCCTCGCCGAAATGCAGCCAGTTGTGATAGGCGCCGTAGTCCGGCTCATCGACCCCGACGGCGAGCGGCGTCGGCTCGCGCCAAGTCGCGAGATAATGGCAGATCGCCGCCGATTCCGTCATCCGCGTCTCGCCGTCGATGAGCAAGGGAATCGTGCCGAGCGGATTGATCGCGAGATAATCCTTGGCGAGCGCGCGCGGCGGGAAGGGCAGCATCTTGAGCTCGTAGCGTAGACCGAGTTCCTCCAGGGCCCAGAGTGCGCGAAACGAGCGCGCGCCGGCGCAATGATAAAGCGTGATCATCGCGACGCCCGCCCCGTTATTGGCCCATGCCGGGCAACGTGCCCATGCCCTTGCACAGCACCGACAGCATCACTTCGTCGGCGCCGCCGCCGATCGACGCCAGACGAAAATCGCGATAGGCGCGGCTGACCGGCGTTTCCGTCATGAAGCCCATGCCGCCCCAATATTGCAGGCAGGCGTCGGGCAGTTCGCGCCCGAGGCGTCCGGTCTTGAGCTTGGCCATGGTGGCGAGCTGGGTGACGTCCTCGCCCGCGATCATCGCCTCGGCGGCGCGATAGACCAGCGAGCGCAAGAGTTCGACCTCGGTCTGCAATTCGGCAAGGCGGAAATGCACGGTCTGATTGTCGAGGATGCTCTGGCCGAACGCCTTGCGGCCGCGGGCGTAGGCGATGGTCTCCGCGATGATGAGTTCATGCGCCTTGAGGCACGAGGCGGCGGCCCAAAGGCGCTCCTCCTGAAATTGCAGCATCTGATAGGTGAAGCCGCGGCCTTCCTCGCCGATGCGATTGCGCTTGGGCACGCGCACGTCGTCGAAGAAGATCTGCGCGGTGTCGGAGGAATGCATGCCCAACTTGTCGAGCTTGCGCGCCACGGTGACGCCCTTGGTCTTCATCGGCAGGCAGATCAGCGACTTGTTGCGATGCTGGGGACCGTCGCCGGTGTTGGCGAGCAGGCACATCCAGTCGGCTTGCGCGCCGTTGGTGATCCACATCTTGCCGCCATTGATGACATAATCGTCGCCGTCGGAGCGCGCGCTGGTCTTGATCGCGGCGACGTCCGATCCGGCGCCGGGCTCCGAAACGCCGATGCAGACGACCGCGTCGCCGGCGATGGCCGGCGCCAGGAATTCTCGACGCAACGCGTCGGAGCCGAAGCGGGCGAGCGCCGGCGTCGCCATGTCGGTTTGTACGCCGATCGCCATCGGCACGCCGCCGCAACGAATGGCGCCGAGCTCTTCGGCCATCATCACCGAATAGGAATAATCGAGCGCCTGGCCGCCGTATTCGGTCGGCTTGGTGAGGCCGAGGAAGCCGAGATCGCCGAGCTTCTTGAACAATTCGTGCGCGGGAAAGGCCTGCCCCTTCTCCCATTCGTCGACGAACGGGTTGATCTCGGCGGCGATGAATTTCTGCAGCGCGCGGCGCGCCTCCTCGTGCTCGGGCGTGAACAGCATGGCTCGCCTCCTCCGGCGTCTTTTTTTGGTTTCGTCCGCGATCTCCGAGCGGACCCGACGTGGATCGGCACGATAGCCGCTTCAGGCCATCGGCGCGAGATGCGGCAAGATGACGCGGCGGTCGCGACGGCTTCCGATCTATGTCGGAGCGAAAGTCACTTTCGCGCCTCTTGCGTTCGGCGCTTCCAACGGCGCCCCGGCTTGAGTTCGGCGCCGAGCACGTAACGATCCATGATGCGACGATGCCGGGCTTGGCGCGCCTCGCTGCGGTCGGCCGTCGCGTTTTCCAACGAGGCGTCGGCGGGAACGGCGGCGGGTCTGGCGGCGACGATCGCGCGCGCCGCGAGGGAGCTGGCGAGGGCTTGGGCCGTCGCGACCTCGCGCTTGGATTTCGCGCCCGGCGACCGCGCCTTGGCCTTTGGCCCGGCCTCGGCCGTCGTCCCGCCGACCGCCCGCGACGCGACCGCCCGGAATTCGACGGAAGATTCCTCGAAGGATCGAGGAGACGGCGGCGCGAATTCCCGGCTCGAGTCTTTCTTCGTCCGCGTCTTGGGCTTGGCCGCCGGGCCGAAACTTTCGCGCTTGCGTCGCGGCGGGGCCGCGGCCTCCTCGAAAGGCGACGCGATCGGTTGGAGGTCGGCGAGGCTGGGAAGAATCCGGCCCTGAGGCCGCGACGGCGGCGTCTCGGCGGCGGTCGGCGCCTTGCGCTCGGCCTCGAACAGCGCGGTCGCGCCGAGATGGCGTTCCGCTCCCGCCGCGGCGCCGGAGAGCGCCGGCTCCGTCAACCAACCCTTTCCGCCCGTATTCGTCGGTCGTCGTTGCCGCCGAACCTCGACGACGAATGCAGGGGGCGGTCGCTTCATTGGAGCCTTCGACGTTCGGGGTTGGGTCCGGCCGACCAATCTTCGGAGCGAGTCCCGATCGACTCAGCGGGGCGCGGCGTCAAAGCTGAAGGACAAAGCCGCGAAAAAAGCAATATGCCTCGAACGGGTTCTTAACTCCTGCCGCCCGGGATCGCCTCGCTCGTCCCCGCTCCTGGCTCTGACGCCGAATCCGCCGCGACCGGGTCCAAACGCGCGCTAATCCGATGTTAACCCTATCGCAGGCTTAACTGAACGTATAAAAGCCGCTTCTGAGCCGACTTGCGGGCGCTCGCAACGCAAGTCGGCTTGGAGCCCTTTGATAAAGCGGGATTTTGAACGGAAAACCGGTGTCCACTTTTCCGAAATCCTGCTTAGGGATCGTTCGGGCAAGCCCAAGTTTTGGCCCATTTGCGGCGCAGACCCGCCCGATCCGAGCCGACGGCCGTCCCGCCCGAACGCGAAGCCAACCCTCCCCGCCCCTCGTGAGGTTGCCCCAATCATGAACGCCACCGACGCCGCCGCAACGGTCGCCGCCGATCCCGAGACCACGCTGCTCTCGATGTTCTGGTCGGCGCATATCGTCGTCAAGATCGTCATGGTCGGGCTGCTGGCCGCCTCGTTCTGGAGCTGGACGATCATCGTCAACAAGACGTTGCTCTTCTCCAAGTTCAAGCGCGCGATGGACGGTTTCGAGCAGATCTTCTGGTCGGGCCAGTCGCTGGAGGAACTCTACGGATCGCTTTCGCAGCGGCCGAACTCGGGCGCCGCGAGCCTGTTCGTCTCGGCGATGCGTGAATGGAAGCGCTCGTTCCAGAACCCCACCGCGTCCTTTCGCGGCCTGCACGCGCGCCTCGACAAGGTTCTCGACGTTTCGATCGCGCGCGAGGTCGAGCGGCTCGAGTCCAATCTGTTGTTCCTGGCGACCGTCGCCTCGGCGGCGCCCTTCGTCGGCCTCTTCGGCACAGTGTGGGGCATCATGACTTCGTTCCGCTCGATCGCCGCCTCGAAGAACACTTCGCTCGCCGTCGTCGCGCCCGGCATCGCGGAGGCCCTGCTGGCGACGGCGATCGGACTGTTCGCCGCCATTCCCGCGCTCATCGCCTACAATAAATTGCAGGGCGACGTCGCCAGGGCGCAGGCGCGGATGGAAAGCTTCGCCGACGAATTCTCGTCCATTCTGTCGCGGCAGATCGATCAGCACGCGTCGGGCGACAAGGCGGCCTGAGGCCGGAGGCGACGGCAAGGAGAGCGAGCCGATGGGCATGGCGATGGGCGCGGGGCGCAAGAGCGGACGCGGGCGGCGCGGCGTGCCGCGCTATGGCGCGATGGCCGACATCAACATGACGCCGTTCATCGACGTCATGCTGGTGTTGCTGATCATCTTCATGGTCGCGGCGCCCTTGCTCACCAGCGGCGTCGCGGTCGACCTGCCGCAGGCCAAGGCCGGCGCGCTCAACGTCGAGCAGAAACCGATCGCCATCGCGCTCAACGACCAGGGGCAATTGTTCCTGATGGACCAACCGATCACCGACGCCGAGCTCGTCGACAAATTGAAGGCGCTCGCCACGGACGGCGCCGATCAACGCATCTATTTCCGCGCCTCGAAGGTCGTGACCTATGGACGGGTCGCCGAGATCATGGGCGCGGTGACCGCGGCCGGATACAAGAAAGTGGCGCTCGTCACCGAACCGGATACGCGGTGAAGCGAGGCCTGGGGTGAGCGACCAGCCGTCGAAAACAGGGCTCTACGTCTCGGGCGCGCTTCATGCCGCGCTGCTCGCGTTCATCGTCATCGGTTTCGCCGCAGCGCCTAAATTCGAGGACGCGCCCGAATCGATTCCGGTCGATACGGTCACGCAGTCGCAATTCAACGAAATCATGAAGGGCGAGCGCGACGCCAAGCCGGTGAAGGAGCCTCCCGCCGAGCCGACGACGCGCCAAGCCGCGATCGAACCGCCGGCCGTCCCGACGCCCCCCGAGCCGCCGCCGGAACTCAAGACGGCCGACGAGCCTACGCCCACGCCGCCGCCCCCGCCCAAGCCCGCGCCGCCGCCGCCGCCGCCGAAACCGGCCGCCGAGGACGCGCCGGCGCCTCCAGTCAGGCCCAAGGAGACGCCGCCGGAGAAGCCCAAGGCCGACGCGCTCGCCAAGCTCCTGGAGAAGTCCAAGCCCGACGAACCGGCCAAGCCGCAGAAGGCGTACGATCCCAACGCCATCGCCAAGCTGATCGGCCAGAGCAAGTCCTCGGCCGATCCGACGCCGACCGGCGCGGCCACGCCGCAGGGGTTGCCCAACCAGCACGCGGCGCGCATGTCGCCCTCGCTTTCGGCCGCGCTCGACGCATGGCTCACCGACGCCTATCTCAATTGCTGGACGCCGCCGCCGACGATGCCGGAGGGCGAGCGCTATGTGGCGGAAGTGCGCGTCGCGTTCAACGCCGACGGCACGCTCGCCGGTCCGCCCACGCTGCTCAATCCGCCCACCGATCCCGCGTGGCGGGCCCACGCGGAAAGCGCGATGCGCGCGGTGCTGAAATGCAATCCGTTGCGCGTGCCGCCGCAATACGCCCCATATTTCGAGCAATGGAAGACGAAGACCGTCCATTTCGACCCGCAGAGCGCCCTGGGCTGATCGAGGCGCGTCGACGCCGAACTTAAAAAAGCGAGACCGTGCCGTCATGATGATCGAAAAGTTGTTCTCCCGCTTCGCGGCCGCGCTGTTGGCGTTGGGCCTGGCCAGTTCGGCCGCGCGCGCCGCCGGCGACGTCTATGTTCACGCCGGCGCCAATTTCACGCCGGTCACCGTCGCCGTGACGCCGCTCGCCGGCGACGACGGCGCGACGAAGATCGGCGCCGTCATCGTCAACGACTTCGCCCATTCCGTCTTCCTGCTGCCGCTCAATCCCACGAGCTTTCCCGAAAACGTCGCCAATCCCGACGCGCGGCCGAACGTCGACGCCTGGAAGACGGTCAACGCGCAATTCGTGCTGACCGGGCGGGTGGCGGGCGCCGAGGGCGGCCGCATCGCCGCGCAGTTCCGCCTCTGGGACACCGCGACCGGCGCGCAGGTCGCCGGCCAGCAATACACCACCGACGCCGCCAACGCGCGCCGCGTCGGCCATCTCATCGCCGACGCGGTGTTCTCGCGCATCACCGGCGAGAAGGGCTTCTTCGATTCGCGCGTCGTGTTCGTCGACGAGAGCGGCTCCAAGGA
>Ga0187880_1003047_pt1 | contig 12879 bp, 11 predicted proteins | sample June2016WEW_19_4_FD_132998 | JGI IMG/M metagenome (GOLD analysis project Ga0187880, IMG submission 132998) | Peatland microbial communities from SPRUCE experiment site at the Marcell Experimental Forest, Minnesota, USA - June2016WEW_19_40 | ecosystem: Environmental > Terrestrial > Soil >...
CCAGATCCTCGCTCACCACCTGACCGGCGCTTCGAACGGTCCGACCGAGGCGATGAACTTGCTCGTCAAGAAGATCAAGCGCTGTGGGCACGGCTTCAAGAGCTTCCGCAACTACCGCCTACGCGTCCTCTTGCATTGTGGTGGCATCAAATGGGACGCTCATCCGGCTACGACTATGCGGGCTCACTCACCCCAGTTGGTCGCGTAGAGCCATATTAGCGGGCAGTTGCACACATCTCGCCTGCTCAGGCAAGGTGCCCGCGTATCTTGACACCATCTCTAGGGTTAGGTAGGGTGGTAACCGATTGCCAACAGATACGGACGGAAGAATTTGGCGAAAGCCAAAAGGGGGTGACCGACAGGTACAAGATCATTCCGAGAACTAGAAGATCGTCGCGTTGCCCGACCCTCAGGGTCGTGGGTTCTTAGACCATCTGTCCACTGAAGGACGGTAGGAGCGCTGTCCTGACGGAACCGCGTCGGCCGGCCAACAATGAGCACGGTTCACCTCAGCACCAGCCGCCCGAGTAGCGTTTATCCCGAGTCGTCAGGTTCAATAGGCGCTGAGGGTCCTGAATTCGGGCAGCCAGGCCTGGCCATTTTCTTCAAATAGTTATGGCTGGTTTGTCATGCTGATCTTTCTGATCTTTGGTTGGGCCGTTGCCAGCGGCCAAATGCAAGGTCCGCAGCACCCTGTTTCGCGTCCAACGGGTAGATGCTTCTCTGGTGCGTGGACAATGTCACTTCGGGTGAGTATGCTCCCGAAATCGGAGGTCCTTGTCATTAGGACTCCCATTCAAAAGGAGGTAGTGCGCGAAATGTTTGGTATTCGCGGCAAAAAGGTGATTGTCGTGTCCGTGGCCGCTGCCCTCCTAGCGTCGGGTATTGGCGCTTGGGCCAGCGTAAGTGCGGCTGAGGGCACGCCCTCGCACTCGTCCGCGCTGGGGCCCGAGGCCCGTGCTATCGGGCGGATTGCACAGGGTCTTCCCGGTGGGGTCAACATCGCGGGAAAGACCATCGTATTCCAAGTCTACACTGACGAGTCAACGTCCTTCTTCGTGCCGGCGGTGAACGGCGCCAAGGCGGCCGCAGCCCTCACCGGCGTGAATCTGGATATCGAGTACTCCAACAGTGATGACTCCACCCAGGTGAACCAATTGGGGGTCGCCATCGCAAAGCACGTTGCGGCTATGGCCCTCTCCTTGCCTGACGACGCAACCGGGAAGAGCGTTTGCGCTGCACAAGCGGCCCATATTCCGGTGCTCACATGGAACGTCGATGGCCTGACAGGGAGCTCGGTCAACTGCGTAGAGGGGTTCGTGGGTCAGGACTTCGTCACTGCTGGTCAGGTTATTGCTCAGCGCATGGTCAACGATGGGCTCATCAAGGCCGGCGACCAGGTGTTCTGCCCCGTGGAGACCACGACTGCCGTGTACGCCGTGCAGCGCTACGCCGGGGTCATGGACATCCTCAAGAAGCTGGGGGCGACTTGCTCTCTGTTGAGCGTCGGTTTCGGTGCCTCAGGGGCTGAGACGACGATGGTCGATTACCTCCTAGGACATCGAAAGACCAGCGCGATTCTTGCCCTGGGGTCCACTCCACTGACGGTGGCAGTTGCCGCCGTTGACAAAGCCGGGATATCGAAGATACCGATTGGCGGCTTCGACCTGACCACAAACATCCTCGAGGGGATAAAATCGGGACGCATCGTGGCCACTGTCGATCAGCAGCCCTACTCGCAAGGCTTCTTCTCAGTTCTTCAGCTGGCGCTGCAGCTCAAGTACGCGCTGTACCCGTCAGGCATGAACACCGGGGGGACGGGCCTAGTGGACAGTTCGAATGTCGACCAGGTGCTCAGACTGGTCCCTACCTATCGGTAAATGTGATATCCCGTCCGCCCGGCAATGCGGGCGGGGCTCCGGGAACCGCTGGCAGATGAGAGGATGATACGGTTCTCGCCGGAGAGCGGTGACGGGAACCGGGTTCCGGATCAGGGTAGAAGGTTTGTCCGCCTTCCCGGTTGGTACCGGGAAGGCGGACAAACCGGCAGATCAGGAAAGAGCCAACCTCTTGCCTCACGGTGAAACGGGAGTGAACAACAAGATGACCAGTCGCCAAGAGAGGTTGGTCCTCGAGGAGGGTACCGAGGCAGCCGAGCGCCCGTCAGTCGGTGAGATCTCGGGTACCCCATCGTCCCGCGTGAAGCGTTACTCGCTGATGGCCCGTCTCTCACCAGACCAACGTTATCGGGTGAGACAGTCCGCCCTTGACTTCACTGCGCTATTTATCGTAATCCAGGTAGCCAGCGTCATCGCCAGCGTTATATGGCCCAACTCTTTCGCGTACATCAACAGCGCAAATCTGCTCACTGGCTTCGAAGCGATCCCGCTCCTCGGGATAACGGCGATCGGGGTCGGGGTCCTAATGATCGCCGGAGAGTTTGACCTGTCGGTGGGTGCGAACTTCATCTTCAGCAGCATCGTCATGGCGATGCTGGCAAATCAGGGATTGCCTGTGTTCGTAGCCGCATTGATAGCTCTGGCTATTGGTTGCGGTATCGGCCTTCTGAACGGGTTGATAACATTATGGTTCCGTATCCCGTCGCTCATCACAACTCTGGGCACAACGGGAATCTGGACAGCGGCGACGCTGTACGTGCATGGGGCAGCTTCGGAAACTTTCACCACAAGCGGTGCATTTGCGACGCTCACGTCGGGGTCCGTTGGGGTCCTCCCGGCGGAGCTGTTTTGGATGATCGGGCTTGGGGTGTTCTGCTGGGCCTTTTTGCAGCGCCACCGCATAGGCAATCACATCTTCGCTGTGGGTGGAAATGCGCGGGCCGCGAATTCTACGGGCATATCCGTGCGGCGAACGAAATTGATCGCGTTCGCCTTCGCCGGTACTTTGGCCGCCTTCTCAGGCGTCTTAGCTGCCTCTCGCGTGAGCGTGATTACACCGGGAGGGGAGACAGACCTTCCGCTTCAGGTAATAGGAGCGTGCGTGATCGGGGGAACAGCTTTGATGGGCGGGTCGGGCACGGTGCTAGGTATGGTGCTGGGCGCCGCCTTGCTATATTGGATCGAGGACGTCTTGTTGCTGCTGGGCGCGCCGGGTTTCTACCTGGATGCGTTTGTCGGTGCACTGATTATTGCCGCGGCTGCGTTGTATACAGTGGCCAAACAACGGCGGGTATCGTAATGACCAGTACACCTTCGAATGAGCGACCGTCATTGTTGGCGATACGCGATGTATGCAAGACCTACGCCGGCGTGGCTGCGCTCGACAACGTATCGTTCGATGTCGGCAAGGGTGAGATTGTCGGCCTCCTTGGTGACAACGGGGCGGGGAAGTCAACACTTGTGAACGTCATGAGCGGTGTGGTCGTGCCGGACTCCGGCTCCATAAGCTGGGAGGGCCAGCCGGTCTCAATGCACAACAGAATTGACTCCGCGGCGCTGGGCATAGAGACAATCTTTCAGGAGAGCGCCCTAGTTGCGAGCATGAGCGTGACTCGGAACATCTTTATGGGCCGCGAGCTTACGGGGCGCCTCGGGTTCTTGAAGCAGCGCGCGATGCGGGAGGCTTCTGCGGAAACTCTGCGCGGTATCGTTGCTATCCGGGGTGTAAAGAGTACGGAGCAGCTGGTGAGCAGTCTTTCTGGTGGACAAAAGCAAGCGGTGGCGATCGCTCGTGCCGTTTACTACAAGCGCAAGCTGCTGGTCTTGGACGAACCCACGAGCGCGCTGGCGGCACGGGCAACTGCGGCCCTGTTCGAATACATTGGGGTCCTGCGTGAGCAAGGTCTCAGCAGTGTCTTGGTCACGCACGACCTTTACGACGCGTACAAAATATGCGACCGCTTCGTTGTTTTGGGACGTGGGCAGGTTGTGATGAGCGCGAGGCGCGAGGAGCTCGAACTGGACGACCTGTTCAAGTTCGTCAGCCGTGGTTGATGGGGGTTCCGTGAAGGCTGGCGTTGCGACGTGCTGGTGGGTCAGGCTCGGTGTCCATGAGGGAGTCCATGGTTGTTTGTGAGCAGGCCAAAGAGGTAGCACCAACGAGGTGGCAATGCCACGACATGCAAGGACCACGAAGGATTGGAGTTCCCAGCAACAGGAGGGCGTGCACGATGAACGCAGAGGTGGCCGTGATGGTGGCCCCTGGAAAGATAGAGCTGGAGGAGCGGCCTGTACCCGTACCAGGTCCCGGTCAAGTGCTCGTGGAAGTCAGCGCCGTCGGCGTGTGCGGTTCCGACATCCACTACTTCTCGGAGGGGCGAATAGGTGACTTTATCGTGGAAGCACCTCTGGTGCTGGGTCACGAGGCCGCAGGCGTGGTAAGGAGGTTAGGGCCGGGCGTGCATAGGTTGGAGGTCGGCCAGAGAGTCGCTATGGAGCCGGGGATCCCTTGCAGGCGCTGTCGCGCCTGCCGTACCGGGCACTACAACCTCTGCCCCGATGTCCGCTTCTTCGCCACGCCGCCCATCGATGGGGCCTTCGCCCGCTTTGTGGTGCACGACGAGGACTTCTGCTATCCGCTGCCGGACAACTTGTCTGACGATGCGGGCGCTCTCCTGGAACCGCTTTCTGTCGGGGTGTGGGCCGCATGGAAGGCCCGAATAGCGGTTGGAGACCGCGTGTTGGTCACCGGAGCGGGACCCATCGGCTTGCTCGCAGCCGCCGCCGCCCGGTCTAGCGGAGCGCGTGAGGTCATCGTCAGCGACGTGCAAGAGGCTCGCCTCGAATTGGCCCGGCAGATGGGCGCGACCAGCGTTGCAGTGGCCGGCAGCAGTGAGCTGGCCGGACTGGCAGACCAAGCGGATGTGCTGGTCGAGTGCTCAGGTTCGCCTGAGGCGCTCGAGGCCGGGCTACGTGCGCTTGGCCCAGCAGCGCGGGCGGTTGTAGTCGGCATGTCGCCCGAGACTCGTGTCCCAGTCGCACTGTCCCTGGTGCAACGTCAGGAGGTCGAGCTCACCGGGACCTTCCGCTATGCCAACACTTACCCAACCGCCTTGGCCCTTGCCTCCTCTGGAGCAGTTCACCTCGACGACCTAGTGACAGGTCACTATGGCCTGGCTCAGGTGGCAGAGGCTTTGTCAGTGGGCCGTCGGGACCCCCTGGCGGTGAAGCCCATCGTACTTCCGGGGACGTGAACGTAAACAAGGGCGTAGAACCCGGCCCCTTCTCGGGAGCGCCAACTCGGCGCCAGATGGCTGGGACGGGGAGTAGCCCGACCGGCCCACGCCCGCGCTGCCTATGACAACCACTGCGCCGTCCCCCACGACAAGCTTCCGCGTCAACGTCACCGAAGCGGGTCCGGAGCTATCCAATGCCAACAAAATGACAACGCGTCGTCAATGCAACGTCGCGGCGTCCACTTTCCCGCCTACCGCCATCCCATTGACCGGACGGCTTCTTAGGCCCGGTACGATACGTCCGTATGCGGCCGGGCGGCCGACCTTGGACAACATGCGTTGCGACCGAATCCCAGAGATCGGTAGGACCAAGGGGAAGCATGGCAAGTTGACGCCTCGAAGCGGACCGGGTGTCCAACCTGGTGCGCGCGCAACGACATGGGCCGAGCCGACGTCATGACACGAAATACAAGTGGAAGCAATGGGAGGAGCAGTCGTGCGTCTCCGAGATAAAGAGGCGACTCCGGCAAGCCAGGGCGCCTCCCCAGCCAAGCGGCGGGACTATAGCCTGACGGGGCCCGAGGCGACCGCCGCTGTCTCCGCCGGTCTCGCTGACGCCCAGTGGTACCGGCCGCCGATCGACCCGGAGCGCCTCCGCGACCTTACCGAGCGAAACAACTGGCGGCCCGCTCGCGACACAGTGCTTTGGCTAGCTCTGATCCTTGGTACGGCTGTGGCAGCCTTCATGAGCCTGGGTACCTGGTGGGCAGTACCGGCCTTCGCTGCCTTCGGTGCGCTTTACGGTGGATCCGCCGATTCCCGCTGGCATGAGAACGGTCACGCCACCGCGTTCAGATCGAAGTGGGCAAACGACGTCTTTTATTACCTGGCAGCCTTCATGCTCCTACGAGAGGCTACCCTCTGGCGCTGGTCGCATTTCCGACACCACTCAGACACCATTATTGTCGGTCGCGATGCAGAGATCTCCTTCCCCCGCCCCACCCGTCTGCGGGTCTTAGTACCGAACTATCTGAACCTCATTAACGGCCCGAAGATGCTTTGGTTGATAGGCCAGCACGCTGTGGGCAGAATCGACCCGACAACTCGAGAGCTGGTGCCCAAAAGCGATTTTCGACGTGTGGTGTGGGAAGCGCGCATCTATGCTGCCGTACTGGTCGGAATGGTGGCTTGGGCCCTTATAACTGGTACCGTCGTGCCCCTGCTGTTCGTTGGTCTGCCCTCGTTCTACGGTGCGTGGATGATTTGGTTTTTCGCTATCACTCAGCACGCCGGACTGAAAGAAGACGTTCTCGACCACCGTTTGAACACGCGGACGGTGTACATGAACCCAGTCTTCCGGTTCCTGTACTTGAACATGAACTACCACTTGGAACATCACCTCTTCCCTGCAGTGCCCTACTACAACCTGCCCGCGCTTCATAACGAGATCAAGGCTTACCTCCCGCCCCCCAAGCCATCCGTGATTGCCGCTTACAAAGAGATCGTTCACGCGCTCCGGATGCAGCGTAAGGATCGCACCTGGGAGTTACCGGCGCCTTGCCTGCCCGCGGGGGGCACAGCGCCTGCGCCGCGGCTGCAGGCGGGGGCAGCCGACCCGATCGCCCGCATGGGCGCAGACCTCACAGGGTCGACGAACGCGCCAGCCTTAGAGTTGAGGAACCCAAACCCGTCAATCGCAGAGGTCGATCTCGGCCCCGTTGATGCCTTGAGCGTCGGCCAATTGGTGCGCATCGACCACGCCGGGAACACTTACGTCCTGTACTGTCTCGGGGAGAAAGACTTCGCCTTGACTGAGGGGCTGTGTACTCATGCTCGAACTCATCTCGCCGACGGCCACTTAGAAGGGTGTGTCATCGAGTGCCCTAAGCACAATGGTCGCTTCAATGTCCGGACTGGCGAAGCCATCAGGCGTCCAGCTATTACCCCATTGCGCACTTACCCCGTGAAAGTAGTTGGGGCACGGCTGGTGGCTGAGCTACCCGCTGGCCCGTCGAAGCGGGCGACATCCGTCGTCCCTAAAGGCGATTCCCATAATACGGTTACTAGTGACACAGTGGACTGCCAACCATTATGAGCAGAGTGGTAGCGCAAGGCGACGGAAGACCCGCATGCACGCTTCAGAGCCGACGTGCCAGCGTGGCCATGTCCCCGATAGCTTTTGCGTCGAAGCCCCGACGCGCGAGGATCCGATTGATGAGAATTACTTATGTACTTATGTGTCGAGGACAATTCGGCCTTCGGACCGCCTTCGGACGAGGACCTGACTTATTTCCGGACGGATATCGACCGAGAATCTGGTGGCACTCCACGAGGCGGTTGACGAATACCGCCGTAATCCAATTGCTTAGTTGGGGAGAAGGAGAAAGGACGGCGCCATGGTGTTAGTGGACGAGCTTCGTGAGGCTGTGGTCGACGGGCAGGCAAAGCTGGCGGTCGCCAAGGTTTCCGAGGGGCTGGAGGGCGGCATCGAGGCGGGGACGCTGCTGCGCGAGGGCCTGATCGAGGCCATGGCGCAGGTCGGCAAGCTCTACGAGGAAGGCGAGATCTTCGTGCCCGAGATGCTGGTAGCCGCCCGGGCCATGACAGCGGCTCTCTCGGTGCTCAAACCCCACCTTGTCGAAGAGGGTGTCGCCTCTTCCGGCAAGGTTGCGATCGGCACCACCCAAGGTGACCTGCACGATATAGGAAAGAACCTCGTGGCGATGATGCTGGAGGGCTCGGGCTATGAGATCGTCGACCTGGGAGTCGACGTCCCGGCGGAGAAGTTCATCCAGGCGATTAGAGACGGTGCCAATGTGGTGGCGATGTCGGCGCTTTTGACAACGACGATGACCAACATGCAGCTCGCCATCGAGGCGATCAAAGCAGCAGGGCTTAGAGACCAGGTGCGCATCATCGTCGGCGGGGCGCCGATCACCAAGAGCTATGCGGACGAGATCGGGGCAGACGGCTACGCGGAGGACGCCTCCAGTGCGGTCCGCCTGGTGAAAGAGGTGCTTGCGGCCTGAACGTGATTCGCGACTTCGACCTGCGCCCCGATGCGGACATGGTGCTGCGCGCCCTTGGTGCAGACCCGGAGGTCGTGCGCCGCCGCCGGTCATCAGCTCTCGACATTGCAGAACAGGCCGTTGCAAAAGGCATGGGACTGCTGGCGCCGGTCGTGGTGTCTGCGAGCTTTCCGGTAGAAGAGTTCCGCCACGAGCGGCTCCGGCTGGAACACGGTCATCTCTCAGGACCGCTCATCGCCGAGCACCTGCATACCGCGCGCTCTGTCGTGGTGGCCATGTGCACCATCGGGCCCGCCTTGGAGGATGCCGCCTCGGAGTGCTTCTCGGAGGACCCGGCCATGAGCCTCGCCCTCGACGCCTTTGGCTCGGTCGCGGTCGACCTGCTTGGCACCGCGATGTGCCAGCGCGTCGACGAGCAGGCAGACGCCGAAGGACTGCGCACCACCGTCCCGCTGAGCCCGGGGCTCGTGGGCTGGCCGGTGGCGAACGGCCAGCGCCAGATCTTTGAGCTGGTAGACGTGGCCTCGGCGGGAATCAGGCTGACCGAGGGGTACATGATGGTGCCCAAGAAGTCGACCTCGATGGTGATCGGCATCGGGCCGGACGTGGAGCACGCCGGCGAGTCCTGCGACTACTGCAGCATGGCCGCGACCTGCCGCTACCGCGAAGAGCACATCTCCCACCATGGTTGAGACCGAGCCGCCGGCATTAGTCGACGTGGAGCTGCAGCCGGTGGGTCGGCGAGTGCGAGTGGTGCCGGGCGTGACGGTCCTGGAGGCCGCTCAGGCATCGGGCATCGAGCTGGTATCGGTCTGCGGCGGGGAGGGCACCTGTGGCACCTGTCGCGTGCGGGCGGTCGATGGCCTGCTGGGTGCCGAGACCGCTGAGGAAGAGAGCTTGTTGAGTGCCGCCGAGCGTGGCGATGGCTGGCGGCTGGCCTGCCAGGCACAGGTGTGTGGCGCGCTGCGCTTGGAGATACCACCCGAGTCGCTGAGCGCCCCACAGCGTCTGCAGATCGAAGGTCAGGCTGTGGACTTCGAGCTCGACCCGCCGGTCGTTGCCGTCGATCTCGTGCTCGCGCCTCCCACATTGGCGGACTTACGCGCCGACACGACGCGGTTGCAGGAGGCGCTGGCTAAGGCAGGCATGGGACGCACAGTCATCAGCCTGCGCACCTCGCGCGAGAGCTCGAACCGGTTGCGCGCTCAGCGGTGGCACGGACGAGCGGCTGTCCACAGGCACCCAGGTGGCACCGGGTCGCTGGTCTCCATCCAGCCCTCCGGCCAGGCGCTGCTCGGCCTGGCCGTGGACGCCGGAACGACAAAGCTGGCCGCATATCTCGTTGACCTCGCCCGTGGCGAAACCTTGGCCAGGGTCGGCGCGATGAATCCTCAGACCGCCTACGGCGAGGACGTCGTGACCCGCATCACCTACGCGAACACCGCTGTCAGGGCTGCACAGCTGTTGCACGAGAGGTTGATTGAGGAGCTGAACCGGATGGTGGGCGAGCTGTGTGCACAAGCCGGTGTGCACCGTGGTCAAATTGTGGATGCGGTCGTGGTCGGGAACACGGCCATGCACCACTTCGTGGCCGGCCTGCCTGTGCGCCAATTGGGCGAGGCCCCCTATGTCGCTTGCGTGAGCGATCCCATGCTGGCGCGTGCCGAGGAGATCGGCCTCGAGCTGGACAGCGGTGCGACGCTCTACCTGCCCCCGAACATCGCCGGCTATGTCGGCTCCGACCACGTAGCGATGCTTCTTGCCAGCGGGCTGGCGGACACCGCGCAGACCGTGCTCGCCCTGGACATCGGCACGAACACAGAGATCAGCTTGTCGCACAGGGGCGACATCTGGAGTTGCTCGACTGCGTCAGGTCCGGCGTTCGAGGGGGCACACATCCACGACGGGATGCGGGCTGCGCCCGGTGCCATCGAGCACGTGCGCTTTTTAAAGGGCGCCTTTCAGGTGCAAACCATCGGGGGAGCAGCACCGATCGGCGTCTGCGGCTCGGGCATCCTGGACGCGGTGGCCCAGGGGCTCGAGGCGGGGATCATCGACGAGCGAGGGTCGTTGGCGCAGGAGCATGCACTGGTCAGCAGGACCGAGAGCGGGCCTACCTGCCTACTGGTGCCGGCCCGACAGGCGGGGCACGGGCGTGACGTCGTCTTCACGCGTTCGGACGTGAACGAGATTCAGCTCGCCAAGGGTGCGATCCGGGCAGGGACAGAGCTCTTGCTGGAAGAGGCCGGTATCGGGGCAGCAAGCCTGGACAGCATTGTCGTGGCAGGCGCTTTCGGCACGTATCTGGACCTGGAGAGCGCGATCCGGGTAGGGCTGCTGGTGGGCGTGGAACGCGAGCGCTACCGGCAGGTGGGAAACGCCGCGGGTCGGGGAGCCGAGCAGCTGTTGCTATCGCGGCAAGCGCGTGCGCAGGCGGAGCGGCTGGCCAAGCGCGTGCGCTATGTGGAGTTGACGGTGCATCAGTCCTTCACCGACGTGTTCGCGCAGTCGCTGGGCTTTGGTCGCGGCAGTCCGCGTGTGACGGGTACGCCGTTGGCAGACTGACCGAGCTCGGGTTTCCCGCGAGGTGTTCCATTCCGACAAGGTCAGGCCGGGCCTTTTCTCGGTAGTTGCTGAGCGGTGCCGTGATATTCAGCCAACATGGGCGAAACAAGAGGAGAGGTTGACCGTGGAGCAGTACACACACCTGGCGATAGCCAGGGACTGCGATGCCGTTGTGCAATTCGGAGAACCTGAGCCCGAAGTAGAGGGGCAGTCTCCCCTCCACGGGCTTGTGTCCCTGGGCCCCTCCCAAGGGCAGAATCCTCTGCGCTCATTATCTCGACGGCGGCACCCACAGTTGTCGGTACTTACCAACTCAGAGGGGCAATCATCGAGGCTATGCAAGGAGGTCTGGATTCGGCGACTGGTGGACGAAGCTCTGGGAAGGTACTCTGAATTTATGATTGTGTTCCATCAAAGCAATTCTTGGCCCTTAGACTCGCCCACTAAGAGTCGTCGCGACAGTTGCTTGGTTGAGGGTTGCTATTTGCACCCGATTCCAGAGATCTCGGTTGCCAAATGAGCGTGTCTCCCGCGACCACTGAGCAAGTCACGGTCAATGGCGGGCGTAAGCCATCGCTTCGTCACCTGCTCGAGGAGACGGATCGATTCTTGGTAGCTGTCGAGCTCGTCACGAGCCGCGGCCTGCTCAGCGACCAGGAGGGACAGCGGGTCTTGGCCCGCGCGCGCGCTCTGGCCGAGAGCCCCCGGATCGACCTCCTCTCCATCACCGACAATCCGGCGGGGAACGCGATGCTCGCAGCCGACACGCTCGGCACCGACCTCGTCTCACATGGCCAGGAAGTGATCATCCACCTCGCGTGCAAGGACTGCAACCGGAACTCGCTCCAAAGTCGTGGGTGGAATCTCGCCTCGGCGGGGTTCGACAATATCCTTGCCCTCTCAGGCGACTATCCGAGTCCTGGCTATGAGGGTATGGCACGCCCCAGCTTCGACATCGACTCGGTGGGACTTCTCTCGATGTACTCGGAGATGAACCGAGGACTCTTCGACGAGAGGACAAGACGGCGGATGAAGCCGACGAACTTCTTCCTCGGCGCTGTCGTGACGAACCACAAACGCCACGAGCGGGAGCTGGTGCCCCAGTACTTGAAGCTGCGAAAGAAGATCGATACCGGGGCGCGTTTCATCATCACCCAGGTCGGCTACAACTCGCGAAAGGACGACGAGCTGTTGCGTTGGCTCGCTTGGAGCGGGCTGGACGTGCCGGTGATCGCCAACGTCTTCATCCTTTCGCGCGGCGCGGCCCGCGCCTTCAACGCCGGCCGGATCCCGGGCGTCGTCGTCACCGACGAGCTGGTCGCCCTCGCCGAGCGCTATGCAACCTCAGCCGACAAGGGCCGCTCGTTCTTCTTAGAGCTGGCGGCAAAGCAGGTGGCGATTGCCCGAGGGCTTGGATTCCGCGGCGCCTATCTGGGCGGGAAGCTGGAGCCGTCCGACTGCGAGGAGATCCTCGCCCGAGCGGACAAGTTCGGGCCTGACGACTGGAAGGCGTTCGCGGGCGATGTCCAGTTCGACTATCCGGACGAGTTCTACTACTTCGAGCGGGACGAGAAGACGGGCCTGTCCTCCTCCGAGGTCAACCGCGCCTTTGTCGTATCGCGCCGCGTCGCCGCACGGCGACGTGCCCGCTTGCGGGTGCCAATCGCCTATCGCACCAGCCGCTTGGCTCACTCAGCCGTCTTCGACCCTGAGGCGCCGCTGTTTCCTGTCGCGCGCAGGTTCTACGCCGCCCTCGAGCGTTGCCCGCGCCCGGCCCAGAGCCTGCTCCACCTCGCTGAGCACACCGCTAAGAAGCCGCTGTTCGACTGCCAGGACTGCGGAGACTGTTCGTTGGCCGAGATCGCCTACCTCTGTCCCGAGTCCCAATGTGCGAAGAACCAGCGCAACGGCCCCTGCGGCGGCACGCACGACGGCCTCTGCGAGGTTGGCGAGAAGGAGTGCATCTGGGCCCGGGCCTACGAAAGGCTGAAGCCCTACGGGGAGGAGGACACGATGCTGGCAGGACCGGTCGTCTTCAACGACAACGTCCTCCGTGGCACGAGCGCCTGGGCGAACACCTTCTTGGGAAGGGACCACCGAGCCCGCCCCGCCGCCAGACAGCAGGACGTGAAGTGAGCACGACCGCTCGGC
>Ga0187880_1003052_pt1 | contig 12865 bp, 13 predicted proteins | sample June2016WEW_19_4_FD_132998 | JGI IMG/M metagenome (GOLD analysis project Ga0187880, IMG submission 132998) | Peatland microbial communities from SPRUCE experiment site at the Marcell Experimental Forest, Minnesota, USA - June2016WEW_19_40 | ecosystem: Environmental > Terrestrial > Soil >...
GTGTACAAACCGGAGAGCGCCGCCGGGGTGCCGGAGGTGGCGATGGAGACCTGCAATTTCGCGGCAGCGATCCGTTTCTGGATGCGGGAAACCTCGCCTTGGATGAACCCACGCATCTGCTCCAGCTCTTTTTTCTTGGGCGGATCGTGATGCAGAAAGGTTTGGGTGAGGCGCACCGCCCCGATGGGCAGGCTCACCATGTCCGCAATGTGACCCGAGATGGAGATGGTCAACTCGCAACTGCCGCCGCCGAGGTCGATCAGCAAAACCCGGCTGCCGGCGATGCGGGCATTGGATAGCACCCCGAGGTGAATGAGGCGGCCCTCTTCCAATCCTGAGATGATTTCCGTCTTCCAGCCGGTGGCGCTGCGCACCCAATCCAGGAAGGCGCGGCTGTTGCGCGCGTCACGCAAAGCGCTGGTTGCGACCACGCGCACCCGGTCGGCAGCGTAGGTCTGCACGGCGCGGTGAAAGCGCCGCAGCACTTGCAGAGTTTGCGACATGGCCTGCGGATCGAGTATGCCATTGGCAAAGACACTTTCCCCGAGGCGCGTGACCTCGCGATCGTCGTGCAGCGTTTCCAGACGACCGCGAACGGTCTTGGCTATCTTGAGCCGGACCGAGTTCGAACCGATATCAACCGCAGCGAAGGTTGGCATGACGGCTACCAAGAGAGCATAACAGCCAAGCTACGGGCCTCGGCAAACCCTCTGCTCTCGTCCCCAAGGATGGCCCGCAGATGCCTGATTTCGTCTGCTAAACTCAACCTGTTTATGCCGCCGGCCAGTGAGCGTTCTGCCGTTCCATTCGCATCCCAGCCATCCGTTGTCAGCACTCCAGAAATAGCGCCTCGCGGCGACATTCTGGTACTGGCTGTTCTCACGCTTGCGGGAGCGGGCCTGCGCCTGTTCCATCTCGGCGCCAAGAGCCTATGGCAGGACGAACCCGCCATGGTTGCGATTGCCCGCATGTCATTGCCGCACTTCGTCCGAGTGTGGTGGTACGGCGAGGCCAGTTTCCAGAGCGTGTACTTCCTCCTGATGCGTGGTTGGATACACCTGGGAAGCAGCGAAGCCTGGATTCGGCTTCCTGCCGCCCTGTTTGGAATTGCCGCGATCCCGCTGATCTACCTCGTGGCGCGAAAGCTGGTGGGCAGCCGACCAGCCTTGGCCTCGGCGGCGCTGCTGGCGTTCAGTTCCACCCACGTGTACTACTCGCAGGAAGCCCGCACCTACACCATGACGATTCTGCTGGTGCTGCTGTCGTCGTGGTTCTTTGTGCAAGCCGTGGAACAGGGCCGCGAAAAGGATTGGATCGCTTGGACCATCTTCAGTGTGCTGGCCGTATATGGACACTACTTCGCGTCGCTGGTGATGGTGGCCCAAGCCTGCTCTTTGTTCCTCTGCAAAAAGCCGGCGCCGTGGAAGAGAATGGTCCTGCACGCTCTCCTCATTCTGGCTATGGCCATGCCCGGGATGACTTACGTGTTTCGGACTTCGCCCGAGTTTCTGACCGGCGCCTTGAACGTCAAGCCAACTCCAAAACAACTGTTGCACCTGGCGCTTTTTCTGGGCGGAAGTGGAGAGAAACTCGTTCTGGCCACGATCTTGTGGGCGGCTGGGGTGCGTGCCATCTGGCGGGAGCGTCTCGGCCGTGCCGAGGCTGAAATTTTCTGGCGTGGCATGCTGGTCCTATTGTGGGCCGTCCTACCGATTTTCCTCGTCGCTGTGGTGTCGCTGCATTATCCCGTTTTCGTGCAGCGATACATGATTTTCTCCCTCCCTGCGGCCTTGATGCTGGCTGGGCGCGGCATGAGCGCCCTGCCGAAGCGAAATCTTGGGCGGTGGCTGGTGGTGGTGTTGTGCGCGGCCTCCATGGTGAACATCGTTCTCGGCTATCGCAAGCCGCGCGAGGACTGGCGCGGCGCCACCGACTCCATTATCCGGTCGGCAGCCCCGGGAGACGCTCTTCTCATCTACCCGTTCTATGCGCGTCCCGGTTTCGACTACTACTATGATCTTCGACGGGAAAACGCGCCCGCGTTGCGTGTCTTCACCCCTCCTTTCTATGGATTTGGCGAGGATGATCAGAGCTTTCTGCGAGCACTTAGCTCCAACCCGGCCCAATTTCGTCACGTGTGGGTGATGGTCCGCCAAGCAGGCCCAGACTGGGGTGATCAGCGAGGCGAACATCGCGCGGTAGCTGCGCAATTACAGGCGGTTTTCGGGACGCCAGTGACGAGGCAATTCCAGGACATTACCCTGCTCGAGTTTGGCCACTGATCGCATCCCGGAGAACAAAGTGGGCGAGCCCTTCAGGCTCTCGTGCAGAGTGAAGTTCAGGGAACAACGGTGCTCTACCGCGAGTGCAGTGCAATCAACCGTGGGCAAAATCAGGTAGCCAGACTTGTCATGACCGGCTTCGGAACCGCGGGTTGAAGTATTCTGATTAGTGGCGCCAGCCGGCCACAATTGCGGCCCACACCAGCCCCGATTTCGTTTCTGCCTTATGGCCAAGAATTTCTGGGAATCCGAACGCGAGCTTCTGGCCTCCACCGTGCAACAGGAGAAGCGGGAGTTTGCGCGGCCAGCCTCGCGGAAATCCAGGCTGGGGCTGGCCGTGCGGGCGCTGCGCCACCGTAACTTTCAGCTATTCTTTGCCGGCCAGGCCATCTCCCTGATCGGTACCTGGATGCAGACCGTTGCCCAGTCCTGGCTGGTGTATCGCATGACCGGCTCAGCATTGCTGCTGGGCACGGTAGGATTCGCCAGCCAGATTCCGGTCTTCATCATGGCGCCGATTGGCGGCATCGTCGCCGACCGCCACAACCGGCGGCGCGTGGTTATCGGCACACAAATCGCTTCCATGGTCCTGGCCGCGATACTTGCACTGCTGACCCTGACGGGACGCATTCAGGTCTGGCAGATTATGACGATCGCCGCCAGCCTCGGCGTGGTAAATGCATTCGACATTCCCGTGCGCCAGGCGTTTCTGATTGACATGGTCGGCAGGGAAGACCTGCTGAACGGGATTGCCTTGAACTCTTCCATGTTCAATGGGGCCCGCATCATCGGTCCCGCCATTGCCGGCATCCTGGTCGCGTCCATCGGCGAAGGCTGGTGCTTCTTCGCCAACGCGGTGAGCTATATCGCGGTCATTGTCGGCCTGTTGCTGATGCGCATCGAACATCCCGGCAATCTTGCCAATCAGGGATCGCCGCTGGAGAACATCGTGGAGGGATTTGCTTTCGTGCGCAATACTGGTCCAGTCCGCGCCATCCTGCTGTTGCTTGGAGTGGTTAGCTTTGTAGGGATGCCGTATGCCGTGCTGATGCCGGTCTTCGCCGATAAAATCTTGCACGGCGGCGCTCGCGGACTGGGCATTCTGATAGGAGCCACCGGCGTGGGAGCGCTGCTGGGCGCGGCCAGCCTGGCGGCCCGCGTCGGCGTGAAAGGCTTGGGGAAGTTGATCGCTCTTTCCGCGGGAGGATTTGGGGTCAGCCTGATTCTGTTCTCGTTCTCGAAAATCTTCTGGCTGTCCACCGTACTGCTGCTGCCGGTGGGCCTCACCATGATGGTGCAGATGGCCTCCTCCAACACGCTGATTCAGGCGATGGTCCCCGATAAGCTGCGGGGCAGGGTCATGTCGGTGTACTCCATGATGTTTATGGGCATGGCGCCATTTGGAGCGTTCTCTGCCGGTGCTGTGGCCCATCATCTGGGCGCACCCTGGACGGTCGCGATGGGGGGAGTGGCGTGTATCGCGGCGGCGGTCTGGTTTGGCAGACATATGCCAACGCTGCGCGCTAAGACCCGCGACCTGGTCCTGGCGCAAGGCCTGTCGGGCGGCTCGCCGGCGCAAGAAATCACCAGCCGCGGATTGTCGTGAGCTCGCTAACGAAGGCGCCGGAAGGGCATGGCCGATCCTGCTGTCTCTTCGCTATGCCGGATTTCTTTCTTTGATTCAGGTGTCTCTAAGCCGTAAGTCGAACGCCGCACTACGCCAGTCCTGTTAAGGCTCTTTAAGGCTTCCTCGGCCTTCCTGAGTTCTTCTGGATCAACGCTCGGGTTATCGGCGATGATCTTTTCCAAATCGACTTGTTTTGGCATCGTCAATCACCTCGTTTTTCAGCCCAGCGGCGTAAACTGTTTGCGGGTCTGTACCACCCACGAATGTCTGACGGTTGAAAGATAATCTTGTAACAGCCGATGATAATCTTTGATAGCGTTACTGAGGCCATCGATTTCCGCAAAATCGCGGATGAGTAGCTTCAGGTCCCTGCGCAAAACAGCCATATGGATGCCACGCCCGTGCGAATTCCACTTGTCAATTTTGTTAAGCGCTTTTGCGATTTCTTCTGCGCGCTTTACGCGCATCTCCCGCGTCACCTTCAGTTTTCTCGTCTTCGTTGTCTTCCAGTTCTTAAACTTGTATTTGACCAGCCACTCCTTCAACAATGAAATCGAAAGCTCTCTGGCCTGCTCATACATGTAGAGTTCGGCGGGGTCAAAACGGTTAATCAAAAACGCAAGCTCCGCCGTAGTCAGGGTTCCTGCTGCCGATTTCTTAATGAGCCGATCATACTGCTCAAGATAGCCGAGAGCTGGAACCATTTTGTCGTCCTTTTGCAACTGCGGATCAATTGGCCCCAGTACCGAGAAGTAATCCATGTAAATGTCGTCTCCGCACATCGCGAGGACGGTGCCAGCGGAGTAAGCACAATTTGGGATGATGAAATCGACAATGCGATAGTGGTGCCTGAGTGTCTGCACGATCCTCTGAGTTACTTCGATATAGCCGCCCCCTGTTTCTAAGAGGACGCTGAGTTTGCGCTTCCTGTGTGGCAGATCATCTACAGCTTCCCTAACGAGAACATCCAAGTTCAAGCGGATCGGGGCACAGAGCACCAAGACGTCGCCGCCAGTCACCCCTTCCAGCGCGCATAGTCTTTCTTTTAGCTGCTCAATAATGATGACATTAGAGCTAGTCTTCAGGGCCATTATGGTTGTCTTTCCACCGCGCTAGAGCAGCCGTACGCGCGATCTCGATCCGACGTTCCTCAGTAAGCGCCCTCGCCCTGGCCTTACCGCCTTTCAGCCCGCCACGCCTTCCCAGCGCAACAGCAGCGGGATTCTTGCCCTTAAGATCAAGGCCAGCGGTCTCGCGCACCATCTCCGCGACGATCTGATTCACGTCTTTCTTGCTTGACCGCTTTTGCATATACCGAGTATTACACACTTGTCGATGCTTGCATATCTAAGATGTGTCACAAATTGCGCACCCCGTTCCCAAACAAGAACGCAAAGCAACCCCCCTTGCAATTTAGATGCCAGAGCGCTCAAGCAAGATTCGTTTACTCATTCAAGGCCGCTCACTTCGGGCGGCTCGCCTGCGCAAGAAATCACCAGCCGCGGATTGTCGTGAGCTGGCGCGTTAGGGCGCAGGCGGTTTGTGAGTGGTGGTGGCGCCGCCGGTGGTTACGCCCAAGCGGCGTAGCCGGTCGCGCGCCTGCGAGGCTTCAATGGAGCGCGGATAGCGGCCGATGAGGCTCTTCAACTCGCGAATGCCGGCCTCGCGCTGCCCCAGCTCCAGCAAAGAGTAACCCTTCTTGAGCTGTGCCGCGGCGGCCTTGTTCCCGCCGGGATACTGCTCCAGCACTTTGTCGTAGTCGCGCGCCGCCGCCTCGAAATTTCCCTGCCGATACTCGATGTCGGCCAGATAGAACTGGGCGTTCCCGGCCAGATCGGTGTTGGAATAGTACTTGATGTATTCAGCAAATTCCTGCGAAGACAAATCGTATTTCCCCGAGTTGTAATCAGTCAGGGCCTGTTTGTACAGAGCGTCCGCCGGAGGCGCTTGAGAAGCGGCTGGGTTGGAGTCTGCGCCCGGCGTGGGCGGTCCGGCGGGAGCAGTCATTCCGGGTTGCCCGGCGGCCAGGTTCTGCCCGCCTTGCTGCATGTCGTCGAGCTGTTTGCTGACCTTGGCCAGGCGAGATTTCAGCTCGTCCACCGTGTCGTGCAGCGACTGGATCTGTCCGGAAATCGTTTCCATGCGGCCGGTCGTGTCACTGGCCTGGCCCTGCATCTTTTGCTGCAAGTCGTTCACCGCAGTGCTCATCTTGTTGACACTGTCGGCGCTTTGCTCGACCAGGTTTTTCAGCGCGCCCATGTTCATGTCGATGGATTGCTGCATGCGGGCCACCTGGTCTTGCAGCGCCTGCACCTGGGTTTGCAGTTGGATGATGTCTTTGTTGGCGGCGGCCGCTGGACGGGCGGCTGCCAACAGCAGCACCGCCAGTGTCAGCCAAGCCACATTGTTCCGAAGTCGCATAGTCAGTCCTGTCCTGCTCCTGAGTTTGTTCTGCCGATCAGACTACACCAGCTTCAAGTTGTCATCACGAGCGGCCTTCAGGCCGCGAGGGATCTGCTGTTTCCTGGCGGTCGTTCCAGCGCTAACCAAAGCAGATTCCTCGCTTCGCTCGTAATGACAATTCCAGAAACGTAATGCCGGAGACGTAATGGCAACTCCTGAGACCAATCGTCCCGCCTCAATCAACCCTGCTCGCTACTTCTGGTAAACGAAGTGAGCGCGGCGGTTTTGCTGCCAGCACGACTCGTTGCTTTCCGTGCAGAACGGTTTTTCCTTGCCGTAGCTAATGGTGCGCATATGGTCGGCCGAGATTCCGAGCTGCGCCAAAACCTGCTTGGCGGCGTTGGCCCGATTGTCACCCAGCGCCAGGTTGTACTCGGTGGAACCGCGTTCGTCGCAGTGGCCCTCGATGGTGAACTTCATGTTGGGGTGCTGCTTTAGAAATCGCGTATCCGCCTGCAAAACCTGTTGATACTGCGCCGAAATATCATAGCTGTCGTAGTCGTAGAACACATCTTTCATGTTCTCGGAAAACAGCTGCTCATCGGTGCCGCTGGAGGTTTGCGGAGGAGGCGGAGGCGGAGACGATACCACGGTAATGCGCGCCGTGGCCTCCTGCGTACCGGAATCGTTCTTCGCCACCAGGTGATAGGTGGTTGACTCCGCCGGGGTCACCGCCCGCGAACCGCTGGGATCGACCTTGCCCAATTGATCGATGGTGACGTCGGTGGCGTAGTCGGTCCTCCACGTCAACGTGCTTGCCTGGCCCGCTTGAATGGTGTTGGGATTGGCGGTCAATGAGGCAGTAGGCGCCGGGGGCGGGGGCGGCGGAGGCGGCGGTGCGGAGGCCACTTTCTTTTTGCCACAAGCACCTACGGCCAGCACCACGGCGAGGGCGATGATAATCCGGATCCATTGACTCCTGGTTAGCTTCAACTTTTCCTCTACTTTCGCGCGAGAGCACTCGCATCAGTTCATGCCAGGGCCGAAGTGTGCTCCTTCTGCGCCCATAAGCGTGCAGGGACTAAACCCTATTTAAAACTCCAATTCGGCTGCGTGTTTTCTCCCGCAGTCGTCAATTGCCGCACCTCGCTTCCATCGGCGAGCATGGAATAAATCTGCACCCGGCCGGTGCGGCTCGACTGAAACACGATATGCCGTCCGTCCGGCGACCATGACGGGAAATCGTTGCGCCCCTCCTCATGGGTCAGTTGCGCCCATTGTTTGCTGGCCACGTCCATCACATAGATGTCGCTGGCCCCCGGCGCGCCCGGACCATAATGACGGATCCACGCGAAGGCCAGGAACTGGCCATTCGGCGACCATGACGGCGATACCGCATAGCCCTGATCGCTCACGCGAACCACGTTCGTACCGTCAGATGCCATGGTATAGATCTGAGGTAGCCCGGTGCGACCGCTTACCCAGGCGATCTGTGCGTTCGTCTTGGGGTTCCAGGTGGGCGAGACATCCGGTCCTTTGCTCTCGGTGAGGCGGCGCGCACTTCCTCCCGTGGAGCTGACGGAATGGATTTCGGTGTTGCCGGTGCGCGACGACGAAAACGCAAGGGTCTGGCCGTCGGAGGACCAGGCGGGTGAGTAGTTGTCTCCGCCGAAGTGCTGAAAACTCACGGCGCGGCCCAGTTCCAGGGAGTACATCAGAATCTGCCAGCCTTCCTTAGTCACGCCGGAGTAGGCCACGCGCGTGCCGTCGGGCGAGACGTGCGGCGAAAGCGCAATACTTCCCATGTGAGTGAGCTGCTTCTGACCGGCGCCGTCATAGTCCATCTGCCAGATTTCCTTGGAGCCGCTGCGGTTGCTGACAAAATACAGCTTGGTCTCCGCAACCCCGGCGATGCCGCCGCCCAGGCGAAGGATAATTTCGTCGGCGAAGCGATGCGCGATCAGGCGGGCATTGGCATCGGTGGCCGGTTCACGATATTGCTTGCCCAGCACCTGCGGAGACTGCGGGTTTTTGGTGTCGTACAGCCAGCCCTGGACATTCAGCGATCCGCCTTGGACCCCCAGATTGCCGAAGGCCAACATGCTTGCATTCGGAGGCAGGCTGCTCCACTCATTGAGATGCACTTCCTGGGGAGCGCCCGGCACCGCCAAGGGATAAAAGCTCTTGGACACCATGTCGAAAATGCCCGCCGTTTGCAGATCGTTCCACAGGGTTACGTTGAAGATCGCCGACAGATTCTGCGTGCCCGTATCGGTGGTGACCAGCTTGAAGTCGGGCACGGCGAGACGGACCTTCTCGACACCGAGTCCGGTGCCGGTGCGAATCCAGTCCTGGGCAGACATAGCTGCAATGGCAAACAGGACAAACAACACCAATAGAATTGCTCTGTATCGTTTCATGCTTCTCAATTCCCCAAAGTTCCTTTTAGCGCCTGAGGTCATGTGCATTGAGGTGTCATCCTGAGCGACGAGTCCGGTCGCCGTGGCGACCGGACAAGGAGTCGAAGGACCCCTAGTACCACAGAAATCACGGTGTGGCCGCCTTGCTCAGCGACAAATCTAATATTGCTGGCGGCCATAGGGTTCCTTCGACTCCTCGCTCCAACACCCTAGCAAGCGCAAACCCGGTGCTTGCTGGCGACCCCATTTGTGCTCGTCGCTCAGGATGACAACCCAAGATTATGCGCGCCCATGAACAATCCAACTCAACAGGCACCCTGGCGCCCAATGTAAAAACCCAGCTCACCGCCGATAGTCGAACCAGAACTCAACGGCGACATAACGGCCCGCGTACTCCGGAGGCAGCGGGCCAAAGGTATCGATGCGTTCGAGCGCCCGCATCGCCGACTGGTCCAGTGACGGAATGCCGCTGGACTGTTCCACGCGTATGCTTTCCGGCTGCCCCGCGCGCGTGATCTCAAAATAAATGTAAACCCTGCGCGCGGTATCGATATTGGGATCCACTTCATACTTCAACCAGTTTTCCGACACCTTGCGGCGCACCCCATCCACATACCAGCCGAAACGGCTGCCGAAATCTCCAGTTCCTCCGGTAAAGCTGAGGCCGCCTTTCGCTCCGCCCGCCGCGAACGACCCATAAGGGCCGCTGACCGGCCCGCCCTGGCCAAACGGAATCCGGTTGTCTTCCACTTTCGCCATTTCTTTTGGCGGCGGCTTCTTTTGCGCGGACTCCCGGGGCCCCTTCTTTTTGGCGTCGGGCGCGGAAATCGGAATTGCCTTCGGCTCTTCTTTGGGAATTTCCTTCGGCGGCGTTTGCGTCAGCCCCTTGGATTCGTTGGCCAGCACGTTTTCGCTCTGAGTCGGCGGCACAGGTAATGGGATGCTGCTCACCAGCGTAGCGCTCATGGCGCCGCCGGTTCCGCCCGTGCCGCCCCAATTCTCGCCCCGAGTGCTGGGGAGCAGATAACCGAACAACGCCAAGGCGAACAGCGCGACGTGCAGCGTCGCCGAGCCGATCAAGGGAGCGCGAAGATTGCCCCCGGCCGGAAAGATGTCAACGTCGGCTGCCATTTTTCTCCAGCGGTTGGGTCACGATGCTTACGTTGGTGATGCCCGACTGTTTCACGGCATCCATCACGGTTGCGAAGGCGCCAAAGGGCACGTTTTCGTCGGCGCGCACGAACACCGACTGGCCTTCAGGGTCGCGGATCTTCTGGTGCAACTGAGCGCCGATCTGATTAATGTTGATGGGCTCATTGTTCAGGAACACGCGCTGCTGGCGGTCAATGGTGATCACCAGGCGCTCCTCGGTGATCTCCTTTACCGTCCGGGTGTGAGGAATCGCGACCTCAATGCCTGACTGCAAAATCGGCGCGGTGATCATGAAGATAATCAGCAACACCAGCACCACGTCCACCAGCGGAGTGACGTTGATGTCAGCCAGCGACGTCTGGGTGCGGCCCCGTGAATTGGTGAAAGCCATTACCGCCGCTCCACACTCTCGACCGCGCGAGCGCTGCCCGTCTGGGCGCGCTCGACCTCGTTGATCAGTTCCAGGCTGAAATCGTCCATGCGCGCCCCGAACTCGCGAATGTGCTGGGTGAACATGTTGTAGGCGATGACTGCGGGAATGGCGGCGAACAAACCGGCCGCGGTGGTGATCAGGGCTTCAGAAATGCCTGGCGCGACCGCCCGCAGGGTGGCGCCGGCGGCGGTCCCGAGACCGTGGAAGGCGTCGATGATGCCCCACACGGTTCCGAACAGGCCGATGAAGGGCGTGACCGCTCCGGTGGTTGCCAGCCACGGCAAGCGGCTCTCCAGGCGGCTCAATTCCTCCGAGGACGCGATCTGGGTGGCGCGCTGCAAGGCGGCCATGCGGATGGGATGCGGCGCCTGCTTGCGCAGCTCGTCATACGCGCCGTCGAACACTGCGACCAGCGGGCTGGGCTTGAATTGCTCCGCGACCGCGGCTACATCCTGCAGTCGCTCCGACTTGCGAAACGCGCGCATGAAGCGATTGCTCTGCACCCGCGCGCGCCGAAACAGGCCCCACTTGGAGAAAATGATGGCCCATGATGCCAGGCTGAACACCAGCAGAATTAAGAGGACAGCTTTGGCGACGAGACCACTGGATTCAATCAGCCCGGAAATTTCACCGCCGACGGCCGAGGCAAACAAGAAAAAATGCACATTCATTGGACGCAACAGGCTCGACTTTCGCTATTCCGCATTATAAGCATTTGACGAGGCAGAAGCAGGTTTGCGCAGCGGGGTTCCTCGCTAGTTACGGACTGTTAAAATGCTGAGAATTCGCGCCAAGGCCGGCAAGCGAGGCGTTGGCTAAGCGGAGGCGAATTTTCTCTTGGCAAAGCAACTAGTCTCGGGATTACTGGTGGTCATAGGGTTCCTTCGACTCCTCGCACCCACCGCCATCTTGACAACCACTCGTACCGAGGCTAGCATCTTTCTTGTTGTACTCACATTGTACGTACAGGTAGAGGAGGGACCGTGGCATCCGTACTCAAGAAGAAATCGGCCGCCAGGCGCCAGCGGATCAACTTTCGCGCCTCCGATAGCGAGGAACGCCTGATCCGCCTGGGGGCGGAGAAGCGCGGCGAGAAGGTGACTCGATTCATCGTGGAGAGTGCATGTCGGGCGGCCGAAATGGCTTTGGCTGACCAGAAACACTTTGAGCTCCCGGCGGCACAGTTCGCGCGTTTCACGCAAGCCCTCGACCGTCCAGCCAAGGCCATCCCCGCCCTACAGAGACTCTTCTCGGAGAAATCGATACTTGAGCGACGCTCACACCAAACCGCCCCTGTCAGCCGTCGAACTGCTGGCGTCTAACCATGACGTCGCGGAGTTTGACTGCGGCAAGCACCTCTCCCTCACAGAATGGTTGAAGCGGTTTGCTCGCATGAACCAGGCGAGCGGCGATACCCGGACCTACGTGGTTCACCGGGAATTGGCTGTCGTCGGGTATTACACCCTCGCGCCTGGGGGCATTGCAAGGAAGCAAGCCACTGTCCGCGCCAGCAAGTCAGCGCCTGATCCGGTCCCGATGGTTCTGCTGGCTCGCCTGGCTGTTGACCAGCGGGAGCAACGGCAAGGCCTCGGTGCTGCTCTTCTGAAGGATGCCCTGCAACGCGCGTACGCCGGCGCAGAAATCATCGGAGGCCGTGCCATCCTGGTGCACGCGATTGACCCTGAGGCCGCAATGTTCTACCGCAAGTACGGATTCGAGAGTTGTCCCGGTTTTGAATTGCACCTGATGCTGCTCCTGAAGGACGTGCGCGCCAGTCTAGGGCTGTGACCGCGCCCTCCAGCAAGACGCCAGTGGTACAATCTCGCCGAATCCGCGTTTGATTTGCAACTGATTTCGACCGCTCTCGCAGAGTCGGCCCATACTTCGTCTGAAGCAAAAGGAGACCCATGAGTTCTGCCAGTCCTGTCGCCCCCGTGGAGCAACTGCCTCTTTCCCAGGCCGAGCGTGTCGTGGACACCTTTATCGCTCCCAGCAAAACGTTCTCCGACATCCGCCGCAGCGCCAGTTGGTGGGTGCCCTGGATCTTGCTGGCGATCGCCAGCGTGGCGATGGTGTTGGTGGTGGACAAGAAACTCGGCATGGAAAAAGTCGTCGAGAACCAAATGGCGCTGTCTCCAAAGCAGGCGGAGAAGCTTGATCAATTGTCTCCCGATCAGCGCGCGGCGCAGATACAGACCATCGTCAAGGTCAATCGAGTGATTGGTTACGCCTATCCGGTGCTCTTATTGATCATCATTGCCATCATGGCCGCTGTTCTGTTGGGGACATTCAACCTTGGCCTCGGTCAGCGCCTCACTTTTAATCAGTGCATGGCCATCAGCATGTACGCATCGCTGCCCGGAATCATCAAAGTGCTGATTGCCATACTGGCGATCAGCGTGGGAGGGGGTGAAGCCTTCACCTTCCAGAACCCGATCGCCAGCAACTTGAGCGCTCTGGTTGACCCCAGTTCCCACTTCCTCTACTCCATAGCGACTTCGCTGGATATGTTCACCATCTGGTCGATTGCGCTGACTGGGTTGGGCTA
>Ga0187880_1003057_pt1 | contig 12862 bp, 11 predicted proteins | sample June2016WEW_19_4_FD_132998 | JGI IMG/M metagenome (GOLD analysis project Ga0187880, IMG submission 132998) | Peatland microbial communities from SPRUCE experiment site at the Marcell Experimental Forest, Minnesota, USA - June2016WEW_19_40 | ecosystem: Environmental > Terrestrial > Soil >...
AGCGTAATCTAATGCAGGAAATGCTTGCAAGACGCCTGTTATGCCACCTAAAGTTACCGTGAATATGGCGGCTAAGCAGTACAGCATCGGAGTGTTCAATTTTATGTTAGCTTTGTAAAGTGTAAGTACTAAACCTAGAACTACTCCTTCGAAGGGTATGGATATGGCAAGCGTGGTGAACGAGAAAGTCTGCAAAACACTGTAGTTTACGCCTGTTGTAAACATGTGATGCATCCAAACGCCCACGCTCAGAAATGTTACGGCTGCAAATTCAACGATAAAGGCAGTTCTTGAGAATACGGGTCTCTTTGCAAACGTTTGAAAAACTTCCGCGATTACACCTAAGGCAGGAAAAACGACGATGTAAACTTCTGGGTGACCGAAAAACCAGAAAAGTTCATCCCACAAGATTCCTCCACCTTGAGTGGAGCTGAAGAAGACGGTGCCGAGAAATCTGTCGCTTGATAACAGCAATAAGCCTGCAGCTAACGGTGGAAAGGCAAAAAGCGCAAGCGCCATTGTGAAAACAATTGACCAGGTGAATATGGGTAGTCGTTTCCATGTTACTCCCTTAGTACGATTTCTCACAATGGTTGTAAGAAAGTTAATTGACCCCATGGTTACGGAAAGTGAGAACAGCAGCAAGGCCATTACGGCAAGTGTCATTCCCGCTTGAGAAGTAAACTGTATAGTGTTCAGGGGTGCGTAGAGTGTCCAGCCTGTGTTTGGTCCGCCGCCTGGCATAAACACTGAGCTGACAAGCATTATGCCGCTGAATAGGTACGTCCAGTAACTTAAGGCGTTCATGCGTGGGAACGCCAAGTCTTTTGCGCCTATTTGCAGGGGTACAATGTAGTTTGCTAAACCAATGCCTAATGGGGTGAGAACCCAGAGGATCATTAGCAGGCCATGCAAGGTTACTGTTTGGTCGTAAGTGAAAGGGAGGAGAAAATTGTTGTTTGGAACAGCAAGCTGTGTTCTCATCATTTCCCCAAAGGAGCCTGCAACTGCCATGAAGAATATGGCTGTTACAATGTAAAGAATGCCTACCTGCTTATGGTTGGTTGTAGTTAACCAGTCTTTGATTGAAAATACGATCGCTTTAGCCTCCTGTACCTGATGAGATTGTTACATTTTGGCTGGCAAGCCATTGGTTATAAGCGGGTTGGCTTACAACCGTCATGTTTGCGTCCATGTACGTGTGCCCAACTCCACAGAGCTCTTTGCAATAGATATTGTAGTTGTACGTATCGTTCCCGTTTACAGCCGGAGTGGTTATCCATAAAATGTTATATCTGCCCGGTATCGCCTCAATGCTCACTTTGAATTGCACCAAGTAAAAATTGTGCATTACGTCAGTGCTTGTTACATTGAACATTACAGTTGTGTTGCCTGGAAGAATCAGATTATCTAAAGTGTTAACTCCGTTAGGGTACCCAAAATTGAAAGCCCACTGATAAGCAGTTACGTCGATGACCATGCTTTTTGAGACAGCTGGCTCAAAGCGTGCGTTGGGAGTAAGTTGATAGGAAGCCACTACTAGGCTTACTAATATTATGATTGAAATTGAAGCGAAAATCACGCTATCTCTGGCGCGGCCCTTTTTTAAGCTGACGTCCGGAATAAATTTAGTCTGACCTTTTCTTTCTCGGTACCTTACAATAAAATAAATCATTGCGCCCATGACGATAGCCAATGCTATTAACGCTATAACAGCAGCTAGGTCGAAGAAATGATTCCAGTCAGAGGCAGAGACAGGTATTGGTTGCGACATGTGTAATTCCTATTTTGAAAACTAAGACCAATGTGTAGTCGAGTCGAATCATGAAAGCTATAAACTTAACCGAGACTGCTTCGATACCCCACGTTTCCAGTTTTGCGCGTTCCTAGTACCCTTTGGAAATAGTTGCTGTTGGCTTAGATTGACGTAGCCGTAGCAGTGTAGAGCTATTCTGTTTGCTCTGATTTTTATTGACATTTTTGATTTCTCACAAGGTCTTTACAAATTAATAGCGCGAAATTCAAGTTTTAAACTTGTGTTGGTTGTCATTGTACAGTCACAAGTAAGGGGTTGCTGGTTTGGCTATTGAATGCCAACACCGTCTTCGCCCATAAGGCAACGCAAGAAAGAGCCAGTCAGATAAAAAACATATTGCCCGCGACCTTTTGCCAGGAGCAAAATTGGTTTTCACTGCTCTCTCGCCATTCGAGTATGTATTTATGCGCTTCTTTGTGGTTGGCTTGATACACACACAAAGTACCAAATAATGGCTTCAAACTCCATTTATAAGGAGATAAAAATGAGCATGAACATGGGCAGTTTTAGTTACATGAACTCATATCTTGCACAAGAATCCATAGCATTAATGTTCGTAGCTCTTGGATTAGCAATCATAGGGATAGGTTATGCCCGACTCAAGACACCAGAAAGTCTTAAACTCACCGCTGGATGATGAGCGGAGCAGTCATTTTAAGTCTGATATTAATTTTTTTTGTAATGTTTCCATCTTTATATCTTTACTATAGTAATCCAAGTTACAGTACTACTTCGGGTTTCTCAATTCTACAAATAATCCGTTCTGTAGCAGGTTTTCCTGCTGCAATCTTATCATTGATGTATCTGTTCAATGATTTACCGCAACCAACCGGAAAATAGATGAAAATCACGGCTGTCTATGGCTAACAAGCATTGCATTAGGTGCGGCAGTATACTATACCATGCCGTTTTAGTTTTTTGATTTTTAGTTTTGGACAAAAATATTGGATGAAAGCTATTTTTTCAATGGTCAATGTGGGTCTACATCAACAATTTTGCTTTTGACAAGCTCTTAAGCTCCCGCGTTATTGACTAGCGCAAGTTCTTTAAAACGCTAAACACATTATCCTTTTGAGGAATCAGGTTATGTCAATACAAAAAATACCAGAAAAGAACACTATCCTCTTCGTTTGGTTCAACCAGTACGCTGGCATACTACTTAAAACCCCCAGCAAGACACTCGCCATAGACCCAGTAGACATCAAATCCAAAAACCTCCAAAACGTCGACGCAATCCTCATAACACATGAACACTATGACCACCTTGATCCAAGGCTGATAACGGAAATCCAAAAAGAAACTAACTGTGCAATCATCGCTGATTCGGCATCAACCAAAAAGCTGCAACCTGTCATCCCTGTGGGCAAACTGCAGGAAACCAAGCCTGGCGAAGAAATCAAAATTGGCGAAGTCTCAATCAAAACAGAAAAATGCAACCACCCCGCTCAAGCACCCGTTACATACATTATAACCAGTGAAGACGGCGTCAAAGTTTACCATACAGCAGACAGCTTGCCATTTCCCGAGATGGCTCTTATGGGTCAAAAAGAAAAATTTGACATGGTTTTCTGCACAATCGGGATAGCTCCGAGCTCTTCGCCTCAGACAGGCGTCGAAATAGCACGTTTAACCAAGCCTCAAGTGGCTATACCGTATCACACAGCGTCAGCTGCAAGCCAAACAGAATTCGCTCAACTTATGAAGAAGGAGTTGCCAAGGATAACATGCTTGATTCCTGAACAAAACAAAATCTATCAAGTCTCAAAACGGAAGTGAAAAAAATGAAAGTTGACCAGGCTGTTCAAGACCAAAAGGAAAAAATGGCCAATATACTATTCAAGATCGACGCAGTGAAATTTGGTGTCTTCAAACTTTCAAGCGGAAAAGCGAGCCCGTACTACGTGGACCTACGCGTTATTCCCAGTTTCCCTGATGCCTACCACGAAATCTGCGACTTCTACGCCCAATTCATCCAAAAACAAATTGGCGCAAAAAACTTCAACAGAATCGCTGGTGTACCTTTGACCGGCATCATTTTTGCCTCCCAAGTTGCCTACAATATTGAAAAACCGTTCCTTTACGTGCGCAAAGGCGTTCGGCTTCGGGGAAGAGAACGGCGCGTAGAAGGACTCTTGGTGTCAGGCGACAGAGTACTTATGGTCGATGACTTAGTCACAACAGGGTTAACCCTCAAAAAAGCCGCTGAAACCGTCAGAGCTGAAGGAGGCGTGGTAACGGACGCGGTGGTGTTCCTTGATCGGGAAGAAGGCGGACGTGGGCAGCTTGAAAAAAGCGGAATTAAACTTCATTCTATGCTGAAAATCAGCGAAGTGGCCAAAGTGCTGTACGATTCGGGCGTAATGGATAATGAAAGCCTAAAAACTATACTTAAACAAGTGAAAAAACAGTAGAAGCAGTCTCTTATTCGTAGAATATTAGGCTGGTTTCTTCGAGTAGCGTATGCAGTTTTTCTACGGCGACGTAGACGTCTTGCTCCTGTTTGGCTCCCGTGCAAACAAGTTTTCCGCTGGCAAACAGCAGAATCACGACTTTCGGCTCTTGCATCCTGTAGATTAAGCCCGGGAACTGCTCGGGTTCATACATCGCATGACCCAAACTATAAGCGGCTTTTTCTAAATCTATCATGCCGCCGAGTCCACCGGAAGCCACGATGTTCTGTATTTTTAGTTCAGGTTTGCTGATGATTATAATGCCGCCTTTCTTGAGTTCCTTAACGACTTTCATCACAGCTCGACGAGCTTCTTTCTCCGATTTAGCACCCGTACAAACCATCTTTCCAGAACTAAAAATCAAAGTTGCAGTTTTTGGGCGTTTCAAACGGAAAACTAAACCTGGAAACTGTTCAGGGCGATACTCAACGCCTGGGTAACCTTTTACTACCGCGTTCAAATCGACTTTCTGGTTAAGAGTTGCAGAAGCGACCACGTTTTCAACGCTTATAGTAGCTTTAACTTTCGGCAACAACCATCTCTCCTTTGCATTAACCGCCCTTAAACATTCTTCTTATCAAAAACTGACTTTATAAAGACATCTGTGGCAAACACTATGTCCTATTCTGTTGTTCAGGTCTCTTTTTAGTACGTCAGGTGCGAAAAATTCAATCGCGCTTAGCAACATAATAATATCCTATGACGAACGGCAGACCCCACTGGATGATTACCTGAAAATGAAAGAAAAAATAAAAGAGGACGGGGAATGCAACGATTGTGGTTGCAATTTAGATTTTCTTTTTGCTTAATACTTCGCGGAAGACTTTGCCGCATTTCGGGCACTCGTAAAGTCCGATTTCCAGTTGCATGCGTTTTCCAGCTTTATCTGGACGACCAGCCATTTTCCAAGTCTTTTTTGTTTTTGGAACTTCGGTTCCGCATTTTGGACATTTTGCCATTCTTTTTTCCTCCGAATTACCGCTTCCATGCTTTATCACTATAGAATAAAAAACTTTCCATAGTTTTGGAATGGATATTCCCGGTTTGAATGTCACATTTAAACATATTTTTGTCTAATCTTTTCCCACATGTCCATGGCACTCAGACAATTTGGGTCTTTGCAGTTAAATGGAAGGTTTGTGCACAGGTCATTTGGGGCTTTTCTATGCGGAAGAGAACTGATTTAGCTCTTCGATTTTGTGAATTTCAATCGAGTTGCTTGCGTGTTTCATTGTTGTCCTAGCCGCTGAAGTGAACAAAACCGTTTCTTTCTCGTTGACCAATCCCATATCGCAGAGTTGGTTAGCGACATGCGTAACCCTATCTTTCTCTTCAAGATAATCAATCAGAACCGGTTCCACTCCGAAAATCAACTCTAGCTGCCTCTTAACTTTCAAGTCCGGAGTCACGGCAATCACAGGCTGGGTTATTTTGAAGCGGGAAATCATCCGCGCTGTATACCCCGATCTGGTCAATGTAACGACTTTATGAATCGGCATGCTTTGACATATCCTCTGTATTGCCTTGCTTACTGTATCAGATATGTTGACGTAGGCAGTGTCTTCAACGTTGCTCTTCACCACTTTCTCAGTTTCATTAGCTATCCGACTCATCATCTTGACAGCTTCCACAGGGTACTTACCCACAGCGGTTTCCCCAGAAAGCATAACAGCGTCGGAGCCGTCCAGAATCGCGTTGGCAACATCGCTTACTTCAGCTCTCGTCGGGCAGGACTGATTAATCATCGATTCAAGCATCTCCGTGGCCGTGACAACCACTTTACCCTTCTGGTTACATAGCTTGATAAGCGACTTCTGAACAAGGGGAACCTTTTCAGGTTCAATTTCAACCCCCAAATCGCCTCTTGCAACCATTATCCCGCTCGCGACTGCTAAAATCTCCTCCATATTTTGGACGCCTTCAGAATTCTCAATTTTTGCTATGACCCCGCCTTCAAACCTGTGGGCCTGAAGAAGGTTTTCGACGTCTTTAGCGTTTCTCGTGAATGAAAGCGCGACGTATTCAACGTCTAGTTCTTTGCAGAGTTTGAGGATTTCAAGGTCACGTTCGCAAAGGGTTGGAACAGACAGGTGTTTGTTGGGAACGTTGACGCCTTTCCCATCTTCAATTGTGCCGCCGCTTGCAAATTTTAGGCAAAGTTTATGGTTTGATTTTTCCGCCACATGTGTTCTGATTTTGCCGTTGTCGATTAAGATAAGGTCGTTGATCGCCATTTCACTATATAAGTCATGGTTGAAGCCTACTTCTTCGCCGTTAAAGCCAACTTCCAAAAGGTCTCCGCGGTTTAGGGTTCTCGGTTGGGCAGCTCGGATTCTGATTTCGGGTCCCTTGATGTCAACCATTACAGCAAGGTTGGTAACTTCCCGAACGGTCTCAATTATCGATTCATATTGAGCGAGACTCCCATAAGCCGTGTTGATTCTCGCGGCGTTCATGCCAGCATGAAACATTTTCTCGATAACGTGCGAGGAAAAACTTGCCGGTCCAACAGTGCAAACGATCTTGGTTTTCTTCACGTAACGTCACCTTTCTATTACTTTAACTTGACAACATTCGAAGTTAAAGTTGGCGGTGAACTTATTTGATGCCATTTCTTGATTTGCTAAAATGTTTGTCGGGGCTTGTATTTAGGTAGCTTTTAATAGTTTGAACAATGCCATACAATTAGCTTAACGGGGATTAATGATGAGTCCAAGCCACGTTAGAGTTGAAATGCCTGATTTGGAAGGCGACAAAGAAAGCCTTGCTAGTTTTTTGCTTAAACATTTCAAATTGGCTTCTAAACCAAACCAAGACGGTTTGGCTTTAAATGGTGATGATGTTTCGACTTTTGAATTGCAGCGGATGGTTACTAAATTTGTCAACAGCAAGAAGCTAAATAGCTCCCATTTTGTCGCTGTAGAGAATAACGCGGTCAAAATTAAGAGATTTAACCGGAAAAAGGAAGAAAAGAAAAACAAGCATCCTCAAACAGCATCAACGATTAAACACGGCTGGTAAACTAAGAAAAGAGTTCACCTTATTTTTTGCAGTAAACACTGCAATCTTTCAGGCACAACGCGTCAAAAACTACGATATTTTTTAAATACTCGGCTCTTAGCTTATCTAACCAGTTCGGGGTTCACAATTTATTGCAGGCGGCTTCTGAAAACGCTTTTGATTTGCTTGTAAAGCCAGTTCGAAGGCTCGTTGAACAAAGAGGATTCTCTAAACCAACCGAACCTCAAGAGAAAACAATCCCTCGAATACTCGAAGGCAAAAATGTCCTGTTAATTTCCCCTACAGCTACTGGAAAAACGGAAGCCGCTTTCTTGCCAGTTCTTAGCATGCTTCTTCGGGAACCCAAAACTCCAGGGATAAAAGTCCTCTATATCACGCCGCTCAGGTCTCTAAACAGGGACATTTTGGATCGTCTCCAGTGGTGGTGCAACAGCCTAGACATAAAGCTCGCTGTTCGCCATGGAGACACCGAAACCAAAGAACGGATGCGTCAATCCCGAAGTCCCCCTGATCTTCTGATAACGACGCCTGAAACCCTGCAAGCAATCCTTTCAGGTTGGGTGTTGCGTCAGCACCTTCAGAGCCTAAGGTGGGTAATCATCGATGAAGTTCACGAGTTAGCTGACAGCAAAAGGGGAAGCCAACTGTCACTAGCTCTCGAGCGGATAAGGAACTTGATCGCAAAGGACTTTCAAATGATTGGGTTATCTGCAACGATCGGCAGCCCAGATAAAGTTGCCCAATTCCTTGTAGGAAATAAACGTCCCGTTGAAATTATCCGAGTGCCTGTCGCCAAAATGGTCAAGCTCCAAGTTATTTACCCTAAACCAACCGAAGAGGACGTGCATTTCGCCGCCAAAATCTACACGCACCCCGAAGTGGCCGCCAGATTGCGTATAATCCGTGACTGCATGAGCAAACGCAAGTCCGTCTTGTTATTCACGAACACACGTTCGATATCAGAAGTTTTAGCTTCACGCTTTAAAGTCTGGGACATCGATTTCCCAATTTCAATTCACCACGGGTCACTAGCTAAACTTTCTAGGATAACCGCCGAACAAGGCTTGAAGCGAGGCGAGCTGAAAGGTTTAATCGCTACCAGTAGCCTCGAGCTCGGCATTGACGTCGGACGAATCGATCTTGTTATCCAGTACATGAGTCCCCGTCAAGTTACCCGATTGATTCAGCGGGTTGGTCGTGCGGGTCACACCTACGGTCAAGTCGCAGAAGGCTTGATCATAGGTATGGACTCCGACGACACACTTGAGGCCATGGTCATTGCACGCAGGGCTCTCATCGAGTTGCTTGAACCAGTGGAAATTCCCGACAAACCCTACGACGTTTTGGTTCATCAGATAGCGGGGTTAATGCTCAAGACCAGACGCCTGGCATTCAGCGAGGTTTTGGAGTTAGCTCGCAAAGCTGCCCCTTACGAGAACCTGACTTTGGAAGACGTCAGCAAAGCTTTCAAGTACATGCACGAGCGTTTTCCACGGTTAGCTTGGGTAAGCTTTGAAGACCAGGTAGCCCTGAAACCTCAGCGTTCTAAGGCCCTGTTCGAATACTACTTTGACAATCTATCGATGATTCCAGTGGAGAAACAGTTCCTAGTAATCGATGAATCCACTGACACCTCGATTGGTGTGCTCGATGAGGCATTCATGGCTGAATATGGAAAACCGGGAACAAAATTCATCATTCGGGGAAGTCCGTGGCAAATAATGCACGCCACAGAAGACAAAGTGTACGTGCGACCAGTTGACGACCCGACAGGCTCAATCCCCAGCTGGATCGGCGAAGAAATCCCCGTACCCTACGAGATCGCGCAGGAACTGGCGGAAATTCGAGGGTTCGTCGAAGAAAAAATGAACGCGGGACTCACAACGCAAGAGATAAGCGCTTTGCTTTCTGAACGTTACCCCGCCGACCAAGAAACGATTTCGCGTGCTATTGCCGAAACATCGGAGCAGGTGAGCTCTGGCTTAGCAGTTCCAACCCCGAAGCGAATTGTAGTGGAGGATTGGGGAGAATTCACGATAATCCACTCAAACTTTGGCTCTCTAATCAACCGTGCAATGGCTCAGTTTCTAGGCGAGGTGCTTTCTGATAAGCTTGGAAGGGGAATTGTTGTTCAACATGACCCTTATCGCATCTTTGTGCAAACTATGGGCAGTATGAGCGCCGATCGACTCGTTGAAGTCTTCGAAGAATTGAAACCCATGAGCGACCAAATTGTGAAAGTCACCCTGACCCGATCAACGGTTAAGACGGGTTTGTTTAAGCGGCGGGTAATTCAAGTCGCGAGGCGTTTTGGCGCGTTGAAGAAGTGGGCAGACTTTAGTAACGTAAGCATTCAGAAATTGATTTCAAGTTTTGAAGGCACATTGATTTACGAGGAAGGCCTCAAAGAAGTCTTTAGCAAAGACCTTGACGGCGACGGCTTGGTAAAGGCGCTTGATCGGATACGCACCGGTGAAGTAGGTTTCCAAGTCGTTGAGACAGGCGGCAACGCAACTCCAGTTGCCAGAGTAGGAATCGAGCGGGTAAGCATGAAAACAGACCTCATCCCGCCTGAGAAAATGCGTGCCGTGCTAATTGCTGCAGCCAAAGCCCGTTTGCTAAATGAAACAGGGAACTTCATTTGTACAAACTGCTGGGATTACATGGAGACAATCCGCGTAAAAGATTTACCCGACAAACCGAAATGCCCAAGATGCGGCTCCTTCAGATTGGGGATGCTCAAAGTTGAGGAGGAGAAGGCTTTGCCTCTTATCGAAAAGAGGGACCATTTAGCGAAGGATGAGGAAAAACTTCAAGTATATGCCAAACAGACTGCGGAGCTGATAGAAAAATATGGTAAAGCGGCGGTAGTTGCCTTGAGCGCTAGACGAGTCTATCTTTCTGACATAGCCGACGTTCTCTCAAAGGAGCCTATGCTTTCAGACAAATTCTATGAGTTAGTTATGGAAGCCGAACGCAAATCACTAACCAAGCGATTTTGAAAGCCGCCTCGTTTCTTTCATTTTTTAACAAGCTTTACCTAACTAAAGGGCAAGAAAACTATGCTAAATCGGCTTTTGGTCAGGCTGTAATCTATAGATAAATTGACAATTTAGATAAAAAGCAAAGAAGAACAAAAATTCGTTTTCCTTTGTTGTTGTTGATGTTGTTGTTGAACTTCTCTATTTCAGTTGCTGAAAAACTTCTAAGGTGCTATTTGGCTGCGTAAAAGTAAGACATGTAACAAAACGAGAACCTTTAAAATGAATCGGAAGAAGCTAGATTCGTTTCATTTACTCAAAAAGTTACCGACAACTTGTGACTAGACCAAATTGAGTTGACCCTTTGAATTCAGCCAGTAACATCCGTTTTTGATCAAAACATTCTATTAACATTAACTTTTTAAGTGTAGAGCCTGTTAAAATTGCCTATCTGCCACTGTGCCAGTAGGAGCAAAAGAGAAGTGGAAATAAGCCGTAGGAATTTACGCAACGAAGTTCTTGAACGAATCAAATACGTGAAAACCTGTGTCATGGCTAGAGAGCTCTGCTTGCTTGTACGCACCAACAGAGCAGTCTTAGAACCCAAAGATGTGCAAGAAATATGCCGCTTCATTTCAAACCTATGTAAAGAAGAAGGCTGCAGCGAACCAAGCGAACTATGCTTGAAAGCAGCCAAATCAGTTGAATCAGCTGAAGAAGAAAAATACCTTGACCTCTGTGCTCAAAGCTGCGTAAAATGCGGCGAAGCAAGAAGACCACAACCGAAAAAAGACGCTTACGTGGCATGAGCAACTAGTAAACTGGTGAAATTATGTTTATCGCACCTTTCGTTCCAAGCCCAAACACCGTCGTAGAATACATGCTTAAGCTGGCTGACTTAAAATGCGGCGAAGTACTTTTTGACATGGGTTCGGGAGACGGCAGAACCGTGATTATGGCAGCAAAAACATTTGGCGCACGCGGTGTAGGCATTGAACTTCGAGAGGATTTAGCGAAGAAAGCAATGGGAACAATTCATGAAAATGGCCTCGAAGACAGGGTAACCATCGTAAACAGCGACATGTTCAATGTTAACCTGATGGAAGCCGACGTAGTCTACCTATACCTGACCACAAGTGCAAATGAGAAGATTAGGCCAAAGCTTGATTGCGACCTCAAAAAAGGTGCACGCGTCGTGTCACATGACTACGAAATCATCGGTTGGCACCCTGAGCGGGTTGAGAACTTCTGCGAAAACCCACAGCTAGGTTATCCCTCGCACACAATCTACCTTTACCGGAAACCCTGATTTTCTTAGGGAAAACCTGTTTTTTGCTGGAAAAACATTTAGCTGTCCCACATTCTTGTTCTTTGAAGAGGTCATCCCACAAATGCAGTTTGTTCCGTGGCGAAATATAGCTGACTGGCACTGCAAAGCCTGCGGATACTGCTGCAAACTATACAGCGTAGTTTTAAACTTCCATGAGTGGCTTCGCCTAACGAAAACCTACGGCGTTGAAACCACCCTTTCAGGTTTAGACCGCTTCTTCATTCAACGGGCAGGGGACGGCTCGTGCACATTTCTCTGCCATGACACAAACAACTACTTTTGTGGGCTGCAGAACATAAAGCCTGAAGCATGCAAAATCTGGCCATTCAAAGTGCTCACTGAACCCAAATATGGGGAAGAAAACCTCGCGGCCTACGACTACCGCGGCTTGCGATTTTACGTTTACGGCGACGATATGTGCAGCGGCTTACGCTACGGAACTCCGACTTGGGATTTCCAGCACACAACCGTCAAGGAATTCGCTGAATTAGCGTTGGGTGTCCGAGACGCGCAGTCCAAAACCACCCGAGCAGCCTCTTACAGACCCCAGCGGCAATGGGGCAGAAAACTGTTTCCTTAAACCTTTTTAGGCAATTTCGTAGATTAAGTTTTTTAAGGGATTTGAACTCTTAACCAGCAGTTATCCTTTCGAGGTCTGTTGTTATGTCTAAAGCTAAGGTTGGGGTTTCGATGCTTTTCTGCTTGGGCGAGCCCTTCAATCGGATGGTTAAACGTTTAGGCACTATGCAAACACGCTATATAGAAATCGTTGATGACGGCATCCAAGAGCTTAACAAGAAACGGGTTGCAGCCCTCAAAGGAGCCGCAAAAAGCTACAGCTTAGAATATACCCTCCATGCACCCTTCGCCGACATCAACATAGCTTCACCGTCCAAAAGCATCTTAAATGCTTCATTAAAACGTCTCAAACAGTCTATGGCCTACGCAAACGAGTTGGATGCCAAAGTTTGGGTTTTTCATCCTGGCGCAAAAACCGGCATCAGCCAGTTTTACGCAGGCGCTGAATGGAAACAAAACGTCTTAAGCATTCAAGAACTCTACCTGGCATCCGAGGAATACGGCTTAAACATTGCGTTGGAGAATTTGCCTGGAAAATACTGGTTTCTAATGCATAAACCTGAGGAGTTCACGCGGTTTTACCGAGAAACCAACCTGCCCATCGGTATCGTTCTGGATTTGGGACATGCGCATCTTGAAGCTCAGATAGAACCATTCTTCAACTTGCTGGCAGACAAGATCGTGC
>Ga0187880_1003062_pt1 | contig 12850 bp, 12 predicted proteins | sample June2016WEW_19_4_FD_132998 | JGI IMG/M metagenome (GOLD analysis project Ga0187880, IMG submission 132998) | Peatland microbial communities from SPRUCE experiment site at the Marcell Experimental Forest, Minnesota, USA - June2016WEW_19_40 | ecosystem: Environmental > Terrestrial > Soil >...
CCGCGCTCGTTGAGCTGCCGCTTCACGCTGGCGACGCGGGCATGTGCGTACTGAATGTAGTACACCGGGTTGTCGTTGGAACGAGCCTTCGCCAATTCCAAGTCGAAGTCCAAATGCTGGTCGTTACTGCGCATCACATAGAACAGGCGTGCGGCATCATTGCCGACCTCCTTGCGCAGATCGCGCAAGGTCACGAATTCTCCCGATCGGGTGGACATTTGGGCCTTCTCGCCGCCCCGGAACAACGAGACGAACTGCACGAGCCGTACTTCGAAACATTCCGGCGGCCCGCCCAGCGCGATCAAACCGGCACGCAAACGCGTGATATAGCCGTGGTGGTCAGCGCCCCAGATGTACAACAGGTGTTCGAAACCGCGTTCGCGCTTGTTGAAAATAAAAGCGATGTCCGACGCGAAATAGGTCTTGATGCCGTTGTCGCGCACCATGACGCGATCCTTCTCGTCGCCGTATTCGGTGCTCTTGAACCAAAGCGCACCGTCCTTGCGGTAGGCGCGACCGGCTGCCTCGAGGGCATCGACCGCGCGGTCGACCGCTCCGCTGTCGGTCAAGGAGCGTTCCGAGTACCACGAATCGAACGTGACACCGAACTCGGCGAGATCCTCACGAATGTCGCTCAAGATACCGTCGAGCGCTCTATCCAGGACGCGACGGAAGGCGCTGTCGCCGATCAGCAGACGCGCGCGCACGATCAGGGCATCTATGTAGACGTCTTTGTCGCCGCCTTGCGGTTCGTCTGCCGGCAGATTGTCGAAAACCTCTGCCACGCCGCGGCGCAGGGAGGTTCCTTCAGCGTCGTAGAGTTGCTGGGCGATGGCGACGATGTAGTCGCCGCGATAGCCGTTTGCCGGAAACGCGAACCGTTCCCCGCAACGTTCTAGATAGCGCAGCCACGTGCTCACCGACAAAATCTCCATTTGGCGCCCGGCGTCGTTGATGTAGTACTCGCGTCCTACGCGATACCCGACCGCCTGCAGCAGATTTGCCACGGTGGCGCCGAAGGCAGCATGCCGGCCGTGGCCGACGTGCAGCGGACCCGTGGGGTTGGCCGATACGAATTCCACCAATACGCTATGGCCTGCCCCGAATTGCGATTTGCCGTAGTCGGAGCCTTGTGCGAGCACTTTCCCAAGTTCGGCATGATAGGCGTCTTCTTTCAAGAAGAAATTGATGAACCCTGCGCCGGCAATCTCGACCTTGGCGATCGAATCGTGGGCCGGCAGAGCAGCGAGCAGCGCTTGAGCGAGCTTGCGTGGATTCTGGCGAGTCGCTTTCGCGAGCTGCATGGCGATATTGCTTGCGAAGTCGCCGTGCAGCGGATCACGGGTGCCCTCGACCTCGATGGTGGAATCGCGCAAAGCGGCCGGCACCACCTCATCGGGCAGTGCCCTGAGGGCTCGGCGCAACAGGGTGTCGATCAAAGTTTTCAAAGCGAATCCGTATTGGTTGCGTATGGAAAGGGTCGGCAGTTTACCGCGGCGCGCGCCCGCCCGCTGCGCGCGTCCGCTACGCGCGCGCGCTCAGTCTACTTCCACGGGATCCACGTCGATGGACCATCGCAGCCCCGGGGGACCGTCAAGCGTCTCGACTCGTGGCAGCCAACGGGTGAGAAAGCGCTGCAACGAGGATCGCGCTGCCGTTTCGATCAACAAATGCGCGCGGAAATGATCGGCTCGTCGCGCAATCAGCGCGGTCGCCGGTCCTAATATCTTGATGGATGCGTCCGCAAGCGAAGCCCCTAATGCGGCCGCCGAGCACAGGAACGCGTTCAAACCCTCGCTGTCCTTGGCTTCCGCGCGCAACATCGCGAGGCGTGAATACGGCGGCCATTCAGCCTTTCGACGCTCTTCCAGGGCGCTCGCTGCGAATCCTTCGTAGCCGTCGGTGATGAGGCGAGTCAGCAGCGGATGTTCGGGAAACTCGGTTTGGATGATCACTTCGCCGGGGCGGGCCGCCCGGCCGGCACGGCCGGCGACCTGTGTGATGGTTTGGGCCAAGCGCTCGGTGGCACGAAAATCGCTCGCGAATAGGCCCTGATCGGCATCCAGGATCACCACCAGGCTGACGTCGGGAAAATCGTGCCCCTTGGTGAGCATCTGCGTGCCGATCAGGATCCGCGCCTCGCCGCTGTGAACGCGGTGCAATACCGCCTCAATCGCGCCTCGTCCCGCGGCAGTATCCCGGTCCAGGCGCGCCAGCGGCGCGTCGGGGAACAATCGCGCCAAGGTCTCTTCGACCCGCTCGGTGCCCTGGCCCACTGGGTTCAAGGGTTGCCCGCAGCTACCGCAGGTCGACGGCACCGGTCCGGCGGCGCCGCAGTGATGGCAGCGCAACTGCGCGGCCCGCCGATGCAGCGTCATGCGCGCGTCGCAATGAGCGCAGGGCGCCACCCAGCCGCATGCGTTGCAGAACAACGAGGGCGCGTAGCCGCGGCGATTCAAAAATACGATCACCTGACCGCCTGCCGTCAAATGCCGCGCAATTGCGTGCATCGCCGGCTGCGATAGGCCTTGTTCACCGGCATGCTTGCGCAAATCGACCAGCGCCAGGTGCGGCGCCCGCGCAGCTCCCGGACGCTGCGGGAGTACCAGTTTCGAATACCGTGCCTGAGCGACGTTTTCAAGGGTTTCCAGCGACGGAGTCGCCGATCCCAAGATGATGGGTACTTGCGCGCGCTGGGCCCGCCATACGGCGAGATCGCGCGCTGAGTAGCGGAATCCTTCGTGCTGCTTGTAGGAGGCATCGTGTTCCTCATCCACCACGATCAAGGCGAGCCGGGGCAGGGATGTGAATACGGCGGAGCGCGTGCCGATCAGGATGCGGGCTTGGCCGCTATGCGCGGCTCGCCAAGCGTCGCGTCGTGCGGTGCCGGAGAGCGCGGAATGCAGAACCGCAACACCTGCGCTGAAGCGCCGACGGAACCGCTCGACCAGCTGCGGCGTGAGCGCGATCTCCGGCACCAACACCAACGACTGGCCGCCGCCGGCTATCGCTGCAGCAATTACCCGCAAATACACCTCGGTCTTGCCGCTACCGGTTACACCGTAGAGAAGATGTGCGGCGAACCGGCCCAACGAAGCAGCGATTGCGTCGACGACCAGCCCTTGCTGGTCCGTCAGCGTCACTTCACTGGGGCGCAGCTCGAACCCCGCCGGTTCAGGCGTAATGCGGACCGCGCCGGCCCATCCACGTGCCGCCAGCGTCTTCAGATGCGCGAGCTTGAACGCGGCGGCGATATCATCCGCTGTTGCGCGACCGCGTTCTGCCAGCCACAGCATCAGGGCGCGCTGCCGCGGCGCGCGCCGCGCGGTTGGCGACTGCAGTTCCCGTCTGCCCGCATCGCTCAAGGCCCAGGTTTCAACGACATCGTTCGCCGCTTGGCCGGCACGCAAGGCGACCGGCAGTGCTGCGGCGATGACCTCGCCGAGTGGATGGTGGTAGTAGTCGGCCGCCCAGCGCAGCAATTCGAAGGTCACTGGATCGAACACCGGCTCCTCATCCATGATGTCCAGGGCCGCTTTGAGCTTTGCGGACGGGACCCTGGAACCCTGAGCAATGCCGACCAGTACGCCGATCAGTTGCCGACGGCCGAATGGCACGCGTACCCGTACGCCCGGTTTGGGCGCCTCGCCGGATGCGTCGACAGGCGGTAGGTAATCGAAGACATGGCGCACCGGAGTATCGAGCGCAATTTGCAGGATCAAGGCGATCCTTTTGTCCACAAATCCTGTGGATAAGTCTGTTGAGAAGCCGGGATCATTAGCCCTAAGTGCCCGTTCTGTTTCGGGTCCTATTCAAATTGGCGAAAATCTATCCGAAATCGAAATGAAAGCTTGCAAATCAATGGGTTGCAACACCCTATGGATCCAGCGCCGAGATGTTCGTTGCAAATATTGCAAAGGAAGCCATCGATGGTGTGCGTAAGTCGCTGATCTTGCGCGGACCTAAGCCCGCTACGCGGCGTCAACCACAGCTCTGGTCAAGCGTTTATACAGTGAATGGAATGGGTCGTCGACGTCGAGAGGACGAGATATGCCGCGCTTTGATACGCTTCCCCATGCTTGGATGGTCTGGGATGTTCCCGCTCCAGCACGCAGGGGAGCGGTTCTGGACCAAACGCGAGAACTCGATAAATTCTTGGCTGAGATCGAGCGCCGTGCATTTCGCATGGCGCAGGTTGCGCTACGCGACCCCGACGATGCGCTGGACGTGGTGCAAGACGCGATGTTGAAGCTCGCGCGCAATTATTCTTCCAAGCCCAGCGCGGAATGGAGGCCGCTGTTTTATCGAATTCTGGAAAATGGCATCCGGGATTTGCAGCGTCGCAGGACAGTGCGCAAGAAGTTCATGGTGTGGCTGCCGGGATCCAAGGAGGATCCGGATAATGAAGCGCAAGATCCGCTGGATGGCGTCGCGGATGGTGGACCGGATGCGCCGGAATTGCTGATGCAGGACCAGGCCATGCAGAAGCTCGAGGGATCGTTGCGTGCCTTGCCGGGGCGACAACGAGAGGCGTTCATGCTGCGGAATCTCGAAGGATTGGATGTGGCTGAGACGGCGAAGGCCATGGGCTGCTCGGAAGGCAGCGTGAAAACGCACTATTCGCGCGCCGTGCATGCGTTGCGCGAGCAACTGGGCGAGGTTTGGTAATGAACGAGCACACGCAAGATGCAGCGCGGAGCGCATTGGAACTCCGCAGCCGTGAGTTGTTCGAGGGCAGCGTCGAGGGACTCGACATGCGTGTGCGTTCGCGCCTTACCCAGGCACGCCATGCGGCGCTGGATGCGGCCGCGGCGGCAAGGCGCCGACCTTGGTTTTTCCAGATGCGGGTATGGACGCCGGCAGCGGGGGTGACTGCCGCCGTTTTGCTCGGTACAGCCCTGTGGTTTGGCTCGCCCGCGGGCAACCATGCCATGACGGCGGCCGACCAATCCAGCTTGGAAGACTTGGACATGGTGGCTTCGACCGACGAAGGCTCGGGCGACGCTATGGAGATGTTGCAGAACGATCTCGATTTTTATGATTTTGCGGATAAAGCAGCGAATTCCGGGCCGGCAGCCTAAAGTTGAAATCCGATTGAATGCGTCGCGGTACTGGTTTGCATTGGGTGCGGCCTTAGGTGCGGTTGCGTTAGCGGGACAACCGCCTCCAGGGTCACCGCCGCAGTCGCCCGCGACGACGAATGCTCCGGGCGTCGCTACGCCGGGCGCCGGCATGCCCAACGACGAGTTCATCGAATTTTTGGGCGCGGATGATGTTGGAGATACCGCTTTGTGGGAATTTTTGAAGAACTCAGCGCCGCGCAAGGGCCGACTTCCCGTACCGCCACCGCAGGATGCAACGCAATGATCAGGGCCGCTTTTCTCTGTGTGAGTCTATTCGTCGCGACGGCGAATTCGACGTTCGCGCAGAGCCCGTTGCCGCCCACTCCCGCTACGCAAACGCCGGCGCCTCGGGAATGGCAATCCTTGTCGACGGAACAGCAGCATCTGCTGCAAAACTATCAAGACAAGTGGAACACCCTGCCTGCGGAACGGCAGCAGGCGCTGGCCAAGGGCAGCCAACGGTGGCTCTCGATGACGCCGGAGCAGCGGTCGAGCGCGCAGCAACGATTCAGTCAGTGGCGCGCCATGCCGCCGGAACAGCGGCAGCTCCTGCGCCAGCGCTGGCAGGAGTTCAAGAGCCTGCCGCCCGAACAGCAGCAGCGAGTCCGCGAGTCCTTTCAACGCTTCCGACAAATGCCGCCGGAACGGCGGAGTGAATTGCGCCGCCAATGGCGTCAGATGAGCCCCGAACAGCGGCGCAGTTTCAATCATCGAGCGCCTCAGCAGCGACCGCACGGGCGCTAGCAAGCGACAATCCGCCGACCGCATTCCGGCACAACCGACCCCTGCGGGACGCGGGTGACAGTCCAGATGCCGGATACCCACGGCAATATTTCAAGCACTTATACGTCAATCCCACCCACCGCCGCGGGTTGCGGTAAGCTCTTGCCCAGCCGGGGACTGCGGCTTTACCGGCAATGGAGGCATCGGACATTGGCGATCTACCATTTAACGGCGAGCATCATCTCCCGGGGCCGAGGGCAGAGCGTCGTGGCCGCGGCGGCCTATCGATTGGGCGCCGCGCTCCGCGATGAGCGCTATGGGGTCACGCATAATTACACCGGCAAACGCGGCGTCGTGCACTCCGAGATCATGGCTCCCCCGGAAACGCCGGCGTGGGTGCGCGACCGGGAGACGCTGTGGAATAAAGTCGAGGCGAGCGAAATGCGGAAAGATTCGCAGCTCGCCCGCCTGCTCGAAGTGGGGTTGCCGGTCGAACTCTCCGGCGATGAACGCGTGGCGCTGGTACGCGACTTCGTCGCGAAGAAGTTCGTCGCGACGGGCATGATCGCCGACTTCTGTATCCGCGGCGATACGAATAATCCGCATGCGCATATCTTGCTGACCTTACGCGGGGTGACCCCGACCGGATTTGGACCCAAGGAGCGGCGCTGGAATGGCAAATCGGTCCTGCTCGAATGGCGGTCCGCCTGGGCTGCCCAAGCCAATGCGCACTTGGCTCGAGCGGGCCATGCGGTGCGCATCGATCATCGCACGCTCGAGGCGCAGCAAATCGAACTCACGCCGGGGCGCAGAATTGGCGTCGGGCTGGCTCGGCAGCGCGACCAGACCTTGCCGAGTCACCTAACCGACCGCATTGCCGAACAGCAACGGATCGCGCACGAGAATGGCGAAACCATCCTTGAGGACCCGACCGTGGCGCTCCGGGCGCTTACTCACCAGCGGCCCATCTTCACGTCTCGAGAGCTCGCGCAGTATCTGCGGTCCCGCACGAGCAGCGCGGCACAGTTCGACGCGGTGTTCAATGCCGTCACGCAGGCTGCCGACTTCGTCGCGTTGGAGCCCACGGCCGGCCCTCAAGGTCGTTTCACCTCGCGTGACATGATCGAGGCAGAGACATCGCTCACCCGTCGTGCGGCGTCGATGATGGCCCGGCGAGACCATGGCGTTGCGCCGGATCGGCAGAGCGCCGTGGCGTCGCAATTTGGACTGGAGGATGCAGTGCGGCGCGCATTCGAATATCTGGTGAGCGAGGGCGATGCCAAGGCCCTTGCGGTGGCCGACGGAGCCAAGGTCGTGCTGCTGGCCGCGTCGTGCCAGGCGTGGGGCGCCGAGGGGTTCGCCGTCGTTGGCTCGGAGTGGCACCCGGGTAGCGACATGTTGACTCGCCGCACCGTGCTGCTGCTCGACGCGTCGCACCTGATGGGAGTGAAAGAGCTCGAGCGGGCACTCGCTGCCGCCGACCGCGCCCGCGCCAAGGCCGTGTGCATTGCCGATTCGGACCAGCTACGGGCGATGAAGGTGGTGTCGCCGTTTCAGAATTTGTTGTGCCAGGTCGGCCCAACAACTCATCGGTGATAGTCCGGATACGGGGCCTGACCGGCTGTGCGAAGGGGTGCGCGTCCAGCTCACGCAATGCTATCGCGACTGCGGCCTCGAGTTGCGGATCGTGCCCTTCGCTCACTGCCTTCGGATCCTGATAAAAACAATAATCCCAGCTGGATACTGGAATGATGCATGCGGCGGTCGACTCGGGCTTACCCTGCCGCTTTGACGGCTTGTATCAGTTGACTGACGGCCGCCTGCGCGTCGCCGTAGAGCATGCGAGTTTGATCGAGCCCGAACAGGGCATTGTCAATTCCGGAGAAACCCTGGCCCTGGCCGCGCTTGATGACGATGACGTTTTTTGCTTTGTCGGCGTTCAAGATCGGCATGCCGTAAATCGGGCTCCCCTTGTTGGTGCGCGCATCCGGATTGACGACGTCATTGGCGCCGATGATCAGCGCTACGTCCGCGGTTTCGAACTCCGCATTGATCTCATCGAGATCCGATATTAAATCGTACGGCACGCCGGCCTCTGCCAGCAGCACGTTCATGTGACCCGGCATGCGACCCGCGACCGGATGAATGGCGAAGCGTACCGTGACGCCGTGGTTGATCAGCAGTTGAGCCAGTTCCCAGACCTTGTGCTGGGCTTGGGCGACGGCAAGGCCATATCCCGGCACGATGATGATTTTCTGCGAGTAAGCCATCATGACGCCGGCGTCCGATGCCTCGATGGCCTTCTGCGTTCCGGTGACGGCGGCGGCCCCGGCGGATGAAGTTTCGCCGAAGTTTGCAAACAGCACATTGCCGAGGGAACGGTTCATGGCCTTGGCCATGAGTTGAGTCAGCAGCGTGCCGGCCGCTCCCACGACGGTACCGGCGATGATCATGGCGGCGTTGTCGAGTACGAAACCTTCGAATCCGACCGCCAGGCCGGTAAGTGCGTTGTAGAGCGAGATCACCACGGGCATGTCCGCGCCGCCGATGGGCAGCGTCATCGCGATTCCAAGAAGCAGCGCGAACGCAAAGAACGCGGACACGATCGGCGGTTCCGAGTTAATTCCCGAGACGATCATGAAGCCGAGCGCTACGGTGACGAGCAAAATCGCCAGATTGAGAAATTTCTGGCCGCCGAAACGCACCGACTTCGTGATCAGTCCCTGTAGTTTGCCGAAGGCGATCAAACTGCCGCTGAAGGAAACGGCGCCGATGAGGCCGCCGACCGCGGCCATCGTCAGATGCACGAGATTATGTTCGTTGCCGCTGTACAGCTCGACGGCAGCGATCGCTCCTGCCGCGCCGCCGCCCATGCCGTTGTAAAGCGCGATCATCTGCGGCATGTCGGTCATCGCGACGCGCTTGCCGCTGACCCAAGCCACGATTCCGCCGATGGCGATGGCGGCGACGACGAGCATTAGATTGAAGGGAGAAGCAGAAACGCCCACGAACGCCAAAGTCGCGACCGTGGCGAGCAGCATGCCGAGACCGGCCCAGCGCACGCCGCTCACCGCGGTGACGGGCGAACTCATGCGCTTGAGCCCTAGGATAAAGAGCGCGGCCGCTACTAGATAAGATAGCTGCGTGAGCGTTTGAATGGTCGATGTAGACAGCATGGCTACGCTGCTTTCTTCTTTCCGGCCGAGACGAACATTTTCAGCATGCGTTCGGTGACCACGTAGCCGCCCACCGCATTGCCGGCCGCGAGCACCACACCGATGAAGCCGATGACGCGCAGGAGCGTGCTGTCGGCCGACCCCAATGTGACCATCGCGCCGACCAACACGATTCCATGAACGAAGTTGGATCCCGACATGAGCGGCGTATGCAGGATGACCGGCACCCGCGAGATGACCTCATAGCCCGTGAAAGCGGCCAGCATGAAGATGTAAAGCGCAATGACGCCGTCGATCATGTTGATTGTCCCTCCACGGTCTTGCGGGTTGCTTCGTGCTTGATTTGACCGTCGTGCGTGAGCACGGCGCCGGCGAAAACCTCATCGTTCCAGTCAATGGCAAGCTCGCCCTTGACGAGGGCGGGCTTCAGTAAGTTAAATAAATTTCGAGCGTACATTTCGCTGGCGTGGTACGACAGCGAAGCCGGCAAATTGAGAGGGCCCACAATTTTTACGCCTCCATGAATCACCGTCTCGCCGGCGCTCGTCAGCTCGCAATTGCCGCCCTGCTCCGCGGCGATATCGACCACGACGGATCCCGCCTTCATGCGCTCGACCGCCGCTCGACTGATGATCCGCGGCGCGGCTCGTCCGGGAACCGAGGCGGTGCTGATGACGATATCGCTGGCAGCGATTCGTGCGTCCAGCACTTCCTGTTGCTTGAGTTTTTCCTCCGCGGTGAGTTCGCGCGCATAACCGCCCGCGCCCTCGGCGGAAACGCCGGTTTCGACGAACTTTGCGCCAAGGGATTTCACTTGATCCTTGGTGGCGCTGCGCACGTCGTAGGCTTCGACGACGGCGCCCAACCGCCTTGCGGTCGCGATCGCCTGCAGACCCGCGACGCCGGCGCCGATGATCAGCACCGACGCCGGACGAATGGTGCCGGCGGCCGTGGTCAGCATGGGCAAGAATTTTTCCAGTGTATTGGCGGCAATGAGCACGGCCTTGTAGCCGGCGACCGAAGCCTGCGACGACAGCGCATCCATGGACTGTGCACGGGAGATGCGCGGCACCAGTTCCATCGCAAAACTCGTGATGCGGCGCTGTTTCAGAGCCCGCACCAGGTCGGGCCGAGCATAGGCCTGCATGAATCCGATGACCAAAGCGCCTTCGTTGAGGGAATTCACTTCAGCGATGCTGGGCGGCTGAACCGTCAGAAGCACGTTTGCGCTCTTCAAAATGGTCGCGGCATCGCTGATTTCCGCATCCGCGTATGCGGCGTCCGGAAAATGCGCCGCGACGCCCGCGCCGCGCTCGATAAGAACGCGCGCCCCAAGAGCCTTCAATTTGGTCGCTATCTCCGGGACGACGGCGACGCGAGTTTCGTTCGCAGCCGTATCTCGGAGGATACCGATGATCACAGCCATGAACGGATTCTCCCCAGACGTTGAATTATGGCATAAGAGTCGATTATCTTTAGTATTGTTATGGAGCCGATGATCAAAGACAAGCCTCGTTCGCTGGATTGGGCGGAGGACCTCGCGGCCGTTCCTCGAGGGCATCCATTGTCGCAACAGGTCTTGCGGACCGACGTTTCCGGGATGCCGCTCGAGTGGGTCGATTATCGCGAGGCGGCGCGCCTCTATCATACCTTGCAAGTGGCGTACACCTGCGGGACGCTCTTGTATCGCCTATTCGGCGGGACCTGCGCCAAGACGGGCCTGCGCACGGTCGTCGACGTGAATTCCATCATCGCGACACATGGACATACCGGCAACCCCGGCAATCTGCGCGGTGCCGGCTATACGCCGCCGTTGAACAATCAAACCCTGTTCCGGCGCGATGCGTACCTTTGTTTGTACTGCGGCGCGCGGTTTCCCCACAGTTTATTGTCACGTGACCACGTGACACCGTTCAGCCGCGGCGGTCAGGACACCTGGGGGAACGTCGTGTCCGCCTGCCGCCGCTGCAACAACGCCAAGGCGTCACGGACTCCGGAGCAGGCCGGCATGCAGCTGTTGGCCGTGCCGTTTACACCGACTTACGCCGAATATATCTTTCTGAAAGGCCGACGCGTGCTCGCGGACCAAATGGAATACTTGATTGCGCACTTTCCGCGTTCCAGTCCGCTGCACGAGCGCATGCAACGCTGGCCGATGTGAACGTGGATGCGGCGGATGGCCGCCCCGCCGTTTCTCCTTACGCGTATACTCCCGCCGTGCCAACCGGTTCGCTTTCTGGCGTCGTCTATCACATTGATGCCAGCTACTTTATTTTTCGCGCTTATCACTCGATGCCGCCGGACATGGCCGACGCCGACGGCAACGCCACCCACGCATTGTACGGTTTCGCGCGCTTCATCTCGGATCTGCTCGAACAAGTCAGGCCCGAGAGGATCGGCGTGGCGTTCGATCAGAGCCTGCATAGCGAAACGTCGTTTCGCAACGGCATCTATCCCGCCTACAAAGCCAATCGCGAATCGCCGCCGGTCGATTTGGAGCGGCAATTCGCGTTGTGCCGCGAATTTTGCCGACATATGGGCCTGGCAGAGTTTGCAAGCGCCGAATACGAAGCGGATGACATCATAGGGACGTTGGCGGCGCGCGCGCGCGCCGCAGGCCTCCGCAACGTTCTAGTGACCCGTGACAAGGATCTGTCGCAACTGATACGCGACGGCGACGTATTTTGGGATTACAGCGGCAATGCCCGCTATCAATACCATGAGATTGGGCCGCGCTTCGGCGCGATCCCGGAACTGATTGCGGACTTCCTGGCCCTTACGGGAGATGCCGTCGACAACATCCCCGGCGTGCCCGGCATCGGCAAAAAGACTGCAGCGGAATTGTTTGCGATATTCGGCTCGCTCGACGACTTGTACGCCAATCTCGAGCGTGTCGCTGCGATGAAGTTGCGCGGCGCCGCTGCGGTGGCGGCCAGGCTTCTCGCGCACAAAGATGCGGCCTATTTGGCCAGACGGTTGACCGGCATAGTTTGCAACATTCCGCTCGAATTCACGCTGGATGAGCTGAGACCGCGGCCACCGGATGCGGCTTGCCTCGAGGCGTTTTTAGACACGCACGGTTTCGGCACTATCTTGCGCCAACAGGTGCGACGGATCGTGGGCGCTCAATAGGAAGGTAACATGGCGGTATTGATCGCAGGTTTGGTCGTCTTTCTCGGCGTGCACTCCATCGCGATTTTCTCGCCCGACGCGCGCGCGCGCGCGCTGCAGCATTGGGGCGAAGGGCCCTGGAAAGCCGGGTACGGCTTGATTTCGCTGGTCGGCTTTGCATTGGTGATCTATGGCTTTGGATTGGCGCGTCAGGCGCCCGTGGTGCTGTACACGCCGCCACTGTGGATGCGGCACGCCGCCGTTCTTTTCATGCTGCCGGTTTTTCCGCTGCTCCTTGCGGCGTATTTGCCCGGACGAATCAAAGCTGCGATGAAGCATCCGATGTTGGCTGCCGTCAAGTTTTGGGCCTTCAGCCATTTGCTCGCCAACGGAACCTTGGCCGACGTGTTGCTTTTCGGGGGGTTCCTGGCCTGGGCGGTCATGGATCGAATCTCTTTGAAGCGCCGGTCGCAGGCGATAAGAACGGCTCCTCCGGGAAGGTTCAATGACTTCATCGCCATCGTTCTAGGACTTGCGCTGTATGTTGTTTTCATCGGCTGGGCACATGTGCGGCTGTTTGGCGTGTCGCCGCTTGGCTAGCACTTTTTCGCGTGGGTGATTGATGGAGTTACCGACCTATGCGGACGTCGAAGCGGCTGCCGGCCGGCTCGCAGGATACGCTCACCGTACTCCCGTGATGACATCACGGATCGTCGA
>Ga0187880_1003067_pt1 | contig 12838 bp, 13 predicted proteins | sample June2016WEW_19_4_FD_132998 | JGI IMG/M metagenome (GOLD analysis project Ga0187880, IMG submission 132998) | Peatland microbial communities from SPRUCE experiment site at the Marcell Experimental Forest, Minnesota, USA - June2016WEW_19_40 | ecosystem: Environmental > Terrestrial > Soil >...
GCCTTCGAGTAGAAATCCATGCTTCGCATGGTCTCCTACTCTCGCCGCCGGAAAAGCGGACAGATCACGTGCTATCGCAACCGGACATATCATGTGCTACTGACAACCCCACAAATTTCTGATAGACGAAGTTGGATTGTTGTAGTACCATCGCGGCCCATTGCCCAGTCCGGGATGGGTGCGCCACCTTCGGAATGCTCCTGCCCCGTTCGCGCAATAGACCAGTAGAGGAGAGATAAATGAAGTTCTTGAAGACTTTTGCGATGGCCACGGTTGTGCTTGTGCTTGGGGCAGGCATCGCCAGTTCACAAACATGGGCGCCGCTGACCCATCAACCACCTGGCGTCACCCTCGGCCCCATGCTTCAACTCAGGGATGGCAGAATCCTTGCCCACGAAGAGCAGTCGGGGAACGCCCGAGACTGGTGGATACTGACGCCCGACTCCACCGGCAGTTACGTGAATGGCACGTGGAGTTCCGGCGGACAGTTGCCTGACAACTACGCTCCTTTTTATTTCGGTTCGCAAGTGCTTAACGATGGTAAAACCGTCGTCATCGAGGGTGGGGAGTACAACTTTGGCACTGCGGATTGGACCACCCTTGGGGCGATCGGAACCGTCTCCGGTAGCACTTTCACTTGGGCGTCGAATAGTCCACCCAGCGGTTGGGGTACCATTGGCGATGCAGAGAGCGTGGTTCTGGCCAACGGCAATTACATGCAAGCCAACTGCTGCACCCCCCAGAACGCGATTTTCAATGGCCCGAATTCTTGGACGGTGACAGGTTCGGTGAAACAGCCCAGCAACGATGAATCCGGGTTTACGCTGCTGACCAACGACAAAGTGCTGACCGTGGATGCGAAGTCTGACCCCAATTGCAGTACCAGCACGGGCTCCGAACTTTATGATCAGGGCACCGGCGTATGGTCGTGCGGACCTAATACCTTCAGCCGACTTTATAATCCGGCCGACGAAGAATTAGGCGCCGCAGTGCTGATGTACAACAACAAGGTAATACAGTTCGGTGGGAATGTGGTGGCGACGAATGTCTACGACGTTGCAGCGAACACGTGGGCGAACGGTCCGACTCCCTCGGGCGGTCTGGACCAGGCAGACGGTCCTTCCGCGCTGGAGCCGAACGGCAAAGTGTTGGCGATGCTTAGCCCTGGGCTATTCCAGTCAGGTTGCCAGTTTGTCGAATACGATCCGGTTGCTAACACCCTTTCCAACACCGCCAACCCGGCGAATTGCCCCAGTGATTCGTCCTTCGTTGGACATCTGATGATTCTTCCCACGGGTCAGATCATGTTCACCGACCTCAGCGGAACGGTTGAGATCTACACGCCTGCCCCTGGCTTCGCCGCCGGCGTGAAGAAGCCTTTCATCGTTAGCGCACATACCAACTCACCTATGCTGCCTCTGAACAACGTTCTGGGGGGGTATTACTTTAACGGTCTGACCGAGAACAATGCTTACGGAGATGACTATCAGGGCCGTACGAACTACCCACTGGTTCGCCTCACCTCCTACAGCACTGGACAGGTGTACTTCGGCATCACCCACGACGAAAGCACGCATTCCATCAACCCCAACAGCGGGCTGATAACGACGATGTTTGATCGACCGGCGGGACTGCCGACGGGTTCCTACAAGACCGAGGTCATCGCCAATGGCATCGTGTCGTCAAACTATGTCGTTTTCCTCGCCCCTTAACTCAACCCTGCAAAAGGCGCCACGCTCCAGCGAGCATGGCGCCTTTTTTATTGGGTCGTTTCTGGCACAACGATACCCGCAACCTGCACTTCGTTCCGCGGATGATTCTGTCCGGCCCTACAACCACCGATTAAAACTTATTCCGGCCTCCGAGCCGGCGAGTTCCATTTGTTTTGCAACACGTGAAGATGGGAACTTATCCGTGCGAATCGGGTTTCAGCACTCGTAGTTCAAATACTCGCAGGTAAATTGACACTCGATTTGCAAGGCAGTGCCGTGGCGCGGATGTTGCGAAAACTCGGAAATCTCTGGCTGGCGATGGTGACGTCGAACGCGCCATTTACCGCGGCCACGGCCTACCTGGCGGCGTTGATCATGCAACGAGTGTCGAGGAGCGTTGGACAATGACGATGAAAATGAAACTGATGCACGCGGCTGCGGTCCTCGCGGTGCTGGCCGGCAGCACTCTGGTTTACGCGCAGATGGGGCCGCAACAGGGCGGCGGCCCGTACGGTCATGGCCCGGGGCAGCACATGACAGCCGAGCAGCGGCTGCAGCACATGACCAGGCAGCTAAACCTCACCGAGGCCCAGCAGCAACTGATCAAGCCCATCCTGGAGAGCGAAGACAAGCAGATGCAGAGCTTGCATGAGGACTCCTCCCTGTCACAGCAGGACCGCATGAGCAAGATGATGCAAATTCGGCAGGGCACCTCGGAGCAGATCAAGCCGATCTTGAATGCCGAGCAGCAGCAAAAGTACGAGCAGATGATGAACCGCCAGGGCCGCGACCGCAGCGGACCAGGCCAGAATCAGCCGCCAGGAGAAGCTCCGCCACCTCGGCAGTAGTAAGGAAGACGAGGCAGCCGACTGGCGCGCGTTACAATCTGGCACGAGAGAAAACCTGTGATGCGCTACTGTCGGCCTGTCATCGCCATGATGTTCTTGCTGTTTCCGCTCGCCGTTCTGGCACAACACGGAGGCCGGCACGGCGCCTCCACCGGTAGCGGCGGCGGGACCACTGCGCCGCCCGAAGATCCCGACACGGCGACCTTCAAGCATGCCGTTGCGGTGCAAGCCAGCGTGGAACAGGCTGGGCAGTTTCGCCTGATGATCACGAGCACGGAAGCGGCGCGGCAGCAGGCACACGACGTTCAGAACCTGGGCCCGAACGCAAGCGATTCAGTGGCTCTAACCCGCAAGGCGACTGCGCTACAGAGTTCCGTCGAGGAAGCACAGAAGGAAAATCGAGCCTTTCGGCAGTCGCTGTCGGATTCACAGGAAGCCGGATTGAAGAATCTGACCAAGAAGCTGACCAAATCGAACGCTGCCGTCGGCAAAGGCGCCAAAGCCATCTCGCAGCAACTGGAGCAGGGCACGCTTACCTCCGAGTGGCTGATGAACGCCGCCGCGAATCTGGAAAAGGTGCTTGTCGCGTTTCGCTCCGCTCAGTTCAATCTCGGAAAGCAGATGGGTATCCCGTCGCCTTGAATCATCGCTGACCGGGAGACATTGAGGTTGCGCCGCTCAACCGTACGGTCTCTAAATCAAGCCAGCGTTCCCCATTGCCTTTGACGAAAGTGAGTGAACCGATCCGGACGGTGCGCGTGTCACCGTTGGCCTGCCAACGCTGACGCGCGATGACTTCCAGCTTCTGGGCCTCCTCCACGGTATCGGTCTTCACGATGGTGAGATGGGGCATGTAGGGCCAGGGTTCTTCGTAGGCTAGCGCGCCCTGATTGAGCAGGTCGTGCAGTTCGCGCATGCGATAGGCGCCACGCGCCACGCGCAGGAAGACGGTGGGCGTAATAGGGACAAAGCTCTCCACGTCCCCCATGGTGATTTCGAAGGGCGCCACGGTTTGGCAAACCTCGCGGAACACGTCCAAGGCTTGCGGTCCGGTGCCGCGCAGGGGCCGTGGAGGCAGCACCGTGAGGTGAGCGTCGGCATGGGTGTGCGCTGGATGCAACTCGCGGCGCAGTTCTTCCACGAAGATCCCGACCGGGCAGCGGACGTACGCAACCGCGGCGTAGAGAAGGCCAAGCATGTAAGGTTACATTATAGCGGCCACTCTGCTGCAGCGCTCTGCCGCTCGCGCCTGCTCGGTCCGGCTTGGTTGCGATACGTCGGGCCCAGGGGCCGACAGGTTCGTCTTGAAGCATGAAAAATCCATAGAGGCAGATGGACGAAGACGTGTCTTTGCTGGTTCGTGACTGCCGTCACAGACAGCAACCTGCGGTTCGTAAACACTAGCATGGACCCTCGCTATGAGGTCGCCCGCAGGGATTCTCGGAGCAATGACACGTCGCAACCGGTCAAAACTCTGGCAACTCCTGCGGGCTTTGTGATTCCCTTTCATTTCACCCACGCTACGTTACTGTACGTTGCCAATATCCTTTAGTCCTGAGTGTGTTAGACAAAGATCAGTCCAATTGTGATATATTCCCGCAATCTCAGGAGGCAATATGAAACGTAGAATTGCGTTTTTCGCAATTATCCTTCTCGCGACATTCGCGGTCGCTCAACAACCCGATGCTCCCGCGCCGCCTGCGGCGCATCACGGACACGCGACTCAGCCGGCACAGTCACCAGATAAGATCTGGTTGGACCTTATGGAGGGCAACAAGCGCTTCGTGGCTGGCAAACTGAAGCCGCGCACCTTGGTCAGTGTTCGCGAGTCGCTGACGAAGTCACAGCACCCGAAAGCTATGGTGCTGAGTTGCTCCGACAGCCGCGTACCTCCCGAGTCGGTCTTTGACCAGACTTTGGGCGACCTGTTCGTGGTGCGCGCAGCCGGAAACATCGCTGGTCCGCTGGGGCTCGCCAGCATGGAGTATGGCTTCGATCACCTGGGCAGCACGGTGTTGGTGGTGTTGGGACACACCAAGTGTGGCGCGGTTACCGCCGCCTGCTCAGGCGAGAAGATGCCGACCTCAAACCTGCAGGCCATGGTGGACCAGATTGATCCTGCGGTGATGAAGGTGAAGGGTTCGGCGACGGGAGACGCCCTGATCGAAGCCGCAATCAAAGAAAATGTACACCAGAGCGCAATGGATGTGCTGGCGCACAGCGAGCTTCTGCGGCATGCCAAAGAACAAGGCAAGTTGACCGTGATCGAGGCGGAGTATCAGTTGGACACCGGAGAAGTGGTCCGGCTGGACAAGGCGTCGCGGTAGAGACTGCGTTCCCGCCGGTGCTCCGGCGGGAACGGCAAGACCATGCCGTCCCAGTCGCCGCTCGCCGCTGTTTTCCTGTGTAGTGAAAGAGACCTAATTGCCACGGTCCTCCCCCTGGGCCTCCGTGACAACTCTCCAACCCTTGGGATTGAACGTCGTGGCGGCCGATGTTGTCGGCGCCATCGAAGACTAACTTATGCAGAAAGGCCTCAAGAAAGTTGCCAGCAATCCAGACCTGCCACAGCGGAGTGCAGAGCGCGCTCAGTCCAGATACAGCTTTGGTAGATCAGATGTTAGGCGAATCGTTGTCCAAACAATTCAAAGGCAAGGTGGAGAAGATGAAATTACAATCGCTCATGAGTCGAGTTTGGCTGTTAGCCGTCCTAGTCTTGTTCTCCGTAAGCATCATGTCCAACGCTGCCGCCCAAGTAGCGTTGCCGGCGCAATTCTCAGCAACCGCCATCGGCCAGGCCGGTGCCGCCGCCGGTAAGAGCATTGGTGTCACGATATATCTCACCGGTTTGACCAGCGACCAGGACATCCAGGAATACACGGCCACCCTTAAGAGCAAGGGCCAGGATGGGCTGGTAAGTGCTCTGGAGAAGGCTCAGGACGTAGGCCGTGTCGCTCCCACTGGCTCTGTGGGCAGCGGCTTCCGCATCGCCCGTGTGCATCCGGATAAGAATGGCGGTGTACGCATCGTGATGGCGACGAATCGCCCCATCTCCTTTGGCGAGCTTTCCAACAGCAGCCGGTCGCGGGACTACCCTATCGGAATTGTTATTCTCAACCTGGATAAGGACGGCAATGGTGCAGGCTTGCTGTCTGCAGCATGCAAGGTCAAGTTTAACAAGAAGGGTGAACTGGAGGTCGAGCACTACGGCCAAAAGCCGTTGCGGCTGGCCAATGTGCGCCGAGAGAAGTAACCGTTTCGAGAGTGTCAAATTCGGTCTGGGATTGGCAAGCGACGGGAAGCAAGATCAAGATGGTTGCAACCCTCGGCATGCTTTCGCGTTCACGTCCCATATAAGCATCGAAACTGTTGCTCAGAAATGGCCGAGGTGAAGGACAAACGAACGCTTTTGGAGCCTCGCAGTTCATGACGGCTGTACAAGCCTCTGCATCAACCGGAGCGGTCGGCTATGTCATCAAAGCGTGCCTCTCTACCGACCTGGTCCCAGCAATTCTTGGAGCGATGCAGGGGCGTACCTTTGTGCTGAGCTTCACGCCGAGGTAGGGTTACAATCCAGCCTTGAGTAGTCGCGAATTGGCTGCGACACTTCCAACGTTATGGGGCCGAGACGACTGCCAGCTCTGCATAACAATTTGGGACAATTCGTCTCCTGAGCCGAGTAAACGACGGATGATGGTCTCGATGAGAATTGCGCAAGGAGTTTTCACATCCGTCGTTGTTAACCCTACCACTTGGCGTGCCAACTGGGCATGGGGTTTGCCGTTAATCGTGCTGACCGTGCTCATCCATGTCCTGGGCCTCGGACTCATGATGCACGCACTTGCTCGCGTTTCCAGCCGCACTATCCATCACCGTTACCCCACGGCTATTTTCCTCCTGGTCATAGGTTGCACGACCTGGTTGGCCACTTTTCTGCACGCGATGGAGGCAGGTATCTGGGCTACCGCCTACCGGCTTCTCGGCGCCCTACCTGACAATAGGTCCGCGATACTCTATTCGCTGAACGCGATCACCAGCTACGGGCACACGAATCTGCTTCTGGAAGACCACTGGCAACTCCTGGGAGCGCTGGAGGCGTTGAATGGATGGCTGCTGTTTGGTCTAACCACAGCCTTCCTTCTTAGCGTCGTCCAGGGAGATTGGGGGCTGCGTCACGGGAGATCGCGCAGATAAAGTCAGATCGTTCTTTCTCGTAAGCGCAGCTCTCGACGCCCGCCCTGGCGAAAGTGACAGTTCCCCATCATTCGTAATCGTAGTGACTGGCAGACGAAGTAAGACTGTCCCGGCCGGAACTGACCGGGACCGGCTGAAAAGAAGAAGTATGGATTTGGGCGCAAGTGTTCGAGGGCTGACTCTGGGAGGGACGAAAGACGGCGCGCAACAATACTTCGCTTGGTTCAAGTACGAATTCTGGCGCTTCGTGTTTGTCCAGCAGATAATGGGCAAGGAAATCCAAACCTTCCTCGATTACCGGCCGATGCAGCGGGGCGCGAGCTTCAGCCTTGACGCGATCAAAGCGGAGATGGGGAAAAGGGTGGCCGAGGCGGAGGCGGCGTCCTGGTGGAGCACGCCGCAAAGGGCGTGTTTCTTTGGCTGAGCCGGGAACAATGAAGGAGCAGAACGCATGTTGAGCTATCCACGCATTTTCTTTCTGGTCTCGTTGCTGGTGCTGTGGGTCGCGGCGCAAGTCGGGACATGGTTGCGGAGACGGCGGCCGCTGAACCAGGGGGAGCGGGAAGATTTCAACGTTGTGGAGGCCGCTACTCTGACCCTGCTCGGCCTCATCATTGGGTTCAGTTTCTCCATGGCGATCACCCGCTACGATCTACGCAAGAATTACGAGGAAGCAGAGGCCAATGCGATTGGCACGGAATATGTCCGGGCAGGACTGCTGCCGGCGGCGGATGCGGCAGGAGTGCGTACCCAGCTTGGGAAGTATCTCGAGTTGCGTCTCAGGTTCTACCGAACCCGCAGCGAGCAAGAGTTGCAGCAGATTGATGCCGATACCGCGCAACTGCAGAGAGAGATGTGGTCGGCGGTACAGGCCCCAGCCGTGGCGCATCCGAGCCCTGTGATCGCACTCGCCGTTGCCGGCATGAACGATGTGTTGAACTCGCAGGGATATACCCAGGCGGCCTGGTGGAACCGCATCCCTCGTTCGGCATGGACTTTGATGATGGCGATCGCCGTCTGTTGCAACCTATTGGTCGGCTATGGAGCACACGGCGCTGGAGCAAGATCCGGCCTGCTTGTTGTTTTGCCGCTGGTGGTCGCTCTCGCGTTCCTTCTGATATCGGATATCGACAGCCCGCGCCGCGGTTTTATTCACGTGGTTCCGCAGAACCTCGAAAGCCTTTCCCAGTCGTTGTCCAAGTAATTATTTCTCGCGCTGGCTGGCTGACAAGGGGTTAAGGGAGAACCGAAATGCGTCTCAGGGCGACGGGTCCTGTCATTGATCTTTTCAGATTATTGGAGAATCAATATGTACCGGCATCTTAGATTGTCGTTCACCAGCATCGTTCTCATCCTTTCCGTCGCATTTGCAGCCGCACAAGAGCAGTCACCCAAGTCAAAGCGTTCTACCGTAGGCCTGGTGCTCCAAGGCGGTGGGGCGCTGGGACTTGCCCACGTGGGTGTCATTACCTGGCTGGAGGAACACCATATTCCGTTTGACCATATCGCCGGCACCAGCATGGGCGGCCTGGTTGGCGGGGTCTATGCCACCGGACACAATGCCGCTGAGATGCGCCAGATCGTGAACGAAATCCCCTGGGACCAGCGCCCTTTCCGGCGACACGGTGGTGCGATACAGGAACACTTGCTCATCCTTGCGGTAGTTGGTACGCAATCGAATGACGTCGCGCTCGTCGGCGGTGATGAAGATCAGCTCGTACTGCCGAAAGAACCCAAGGGTCGCCGAGTACGACTGGCCGGCTTTGTAGCGAGCCTCGATCGAGAATGCAACATGGTCGTTGTCACCGAATTGGAAACTGACAATCGGGTGACCAATATATTTCGGTCCCCAGGTGGTGAAAAAAAGATCCGCGAAGCGAAGTTGCGATAGATAAACGGTCCGGTCGCTCCAGCAATCCGAGTATTCGATCTCGGTGTGATAGTCACAGTTGCGCAGATTGTGGATGGTAACTCGATCACCATTGATCTCGGCCCAGGCGGTCCGGCTAGTGTCGGCCTGCCAATCGCCGTCGTTCGACGGCTTCAGGCTGAGCCACCACGTCAGCACGACACAGAAGCCGGCAAAACAGAGAGCGGCAGCCCAGAGCCATCGTTTGACCTTGACCAGGACCGCGATAATCGCGAGAACATAGATCACGGTCAACGGAATACGCAACGCTGCTATCCGAAAATCAACGTAGAGGGCTGCCACTGCCCAGAGAGTGAGCAAGGCGAGAACCAACCACATGATCACGAGTCCAAGCATCCGCAGCGGTCTGAATCCAGTCGGCGGCGAGGTAGGCCGAAAGCGGAAATCCTTAGTATTCATAACATTCGGAATCTTGAGGTCAAATCTAATCCCCCTCCATTGCCTCTATGCGGCACGGTAGAATCACCCGACCAAAGGAACATCCTAAATGAACTTGCACACCATGGTGCTATGCTCGGTACTTCTACTCGTCGCGCCGCTGTTTGGACGGGAAAAAAGTGATGTCATCGTCATGAAAAATGGCGATCACCTGACGTGCGAGATCAAGGGATTGAACTCCGGCGTGCTCTACGTGAGTCTCGATTACCTTCTTGGCACAAGTTCAGTTCAGTGGTCGAAGGTGGATGGTGGTGATCGCTGGGGGCGGCGGCCGCAGCTCGGGAGGGGATTTCGGGGGCGGCAGACGGAGATGAGCAAAATGGCAACAGCCATGACCGACTCTAATCCTGACAAGCTTGGAATTCGGTACCCGAATGGAGCTAGGGATTAATTCCCGCATTACAGACGATCTAGTTAGTAAAAGGGAGAAAAACTATGCTGCAACAAATGCGTACTAGAATGGCAAGAGTCGGCATGGGACTGGCGCTGATGCTGTTCGTGTGCGGTACGGCGCTGGCACAGGATGTAACCACCAACGCCATGCCGGGAACGGATTTCACCAAGTACCACACTTACAAGTGGGTCACAATACAAGGTGCCACGTACCCAAATCAGATCGTAGATGCACAGATCAAAGATGCTGTGGATTCGCAGTTGGCGGCGAAAGGCTTAACGAAGACGGACGGTGATAAAGCCGACCTCTATGTTGGTTATCAGGCCTCCGTCGATCATGAAAGACAGTGGAACGCGTACGGCATGGGCGGGGGCTTACGCTGGGGTGGCGGCGTGGCCAACGCCCAAAGCTCGACCATCAATATCGGGACCCTTGTTCTGGATATGTATGATCCGTCGAGCAAACAACTGGTTTGGACCGGGCGTGCGACAAAGACGCTCGATGCCAGCGCCAACCAGGAAAAGAAGCAGAAGAATCTGAATAAGGCCATGCAGAAGTTATTGAAGAACTTTCCCCCCAAGTAGAAACTGGGCTGACAAGAATCACAGAACGTTACGAGAGGATACCTATGAGGAATACAGCGCGGCGAGGGTTTATAACTCTGTTATTGGTTCTGTCGGGTGCAGTAGGCATTTGTCCCGCCAATGCACAAAATCAGGCACTCCAGCAACGTGTGGCCGAGGTCAAGCAGGCAGCTGCGAAAAACAAGCAGGCCCTTGCGCACTACACTTGGGTCGAGCAGGTAACGATCAGCCTCAAGGGCGAGCAGAAAAAGCAGGAGCACTTTCAGGTGCGCCTTGGCCCGGATGGAAAGCCACAAAAGACCTCGCTTGACCCACCTCCAGCCGACACATCCACTGACCAAGGCGGGAGGCGTGGCCGCCTGAAGGAGCGTGTGGTCGCGAAGAAGAAGGCGGAGTACGAGGACTATGCGGATCAGATGAAGGCGTTGGCGCAGCAGTATGTGCCGCCAACTAGAACGCTGCTGCAGCAGGCCTATCAGCGCGGAAACATTGCAATGAGTCCGGCAGCGGGCCCTCCCGGTCAGGTTCAACTGGTCATTCGTAACTACTTGAAACCTCAGGATTCGTTGACCCTGGTTTTCGACAAAACGCAAAAGGCGCTGCTTCGGGTTCAAGTCGCCTCCTATATGAGTGATCCGAAGGATGCGATGAACTTGACGGTGCAGTTCACCAATTTACCGGATGGAACGAACCATGTCTCCAACATGGTGATCGATGGCGTCAGCAAGCAGTTGAACGTTGCCGTTCAAAACGCGAATTACCGGCGCCTCTGAGCTTCCGTTTATCGCTAATGAAGGCATTGGGATGGACCGGGCTTGCTGACATGAACGGCGGGCTGGTATTCCGTATTTCCGCATCTACGATCTGCGATCCACCTACGCGACTCTGATGGGGTTTTGGCACACTTTTCACACAGTTTTAGCGGAGTTTGCATCGAAAAGGGCATCGCTCCGTGGTTCAGTTGTTGGAAGTGGTTTAGAATCAGGGAAGCAAAACAGTCGGGGCGTAGCGCAGCCTGGTAGCGCACCTGCCTTGGGCGCAGGGGGTCGGAGGTTCAAATCCTCTCGCCCCGACCAATCGTTTCACCAATGTTGATTCGCTGTACTGACCGGTGACGAGCCAGTCAAACCGCACCTGAGTGCTCGACCGTGAGCGTGCAATCAGGAAGTTTGACTAAGCCATGCGGGTGGTAGAAAATACTTGAGATGCCCGCTTTCCGGGCATCAGTCTTCTCGCAAGTGTGGGCCTGTGGCGCAGCTGGGAGCGCGCTTCCATGGCATGGAAGAGGTCGCCGGTTCGATCCCGGCCAGGTCCACCAAATTCTAAACAACTGGCAGCGGACACCCGCCACTTCTGTCTAGAATCCTTCCTATCTTCCGAGTTTCCCTTCAGCGCCGAACTCTGCCCAGCGCTAGTGTCTGGCAATGCTACCGGCCTTCTGATCGGCGATCCACTTGGTGACCCGCGCGTGCAGAACGTCGAGCGGCAAGGGTCCGGCATCGAGCACTTCATCATGAAAGCTGCGGATGTCGTACTTCGGGCCGAGGTCCTTCTTCGCCTGCTCGCGAAGTTCGAGGATCTCCATCTGGCCTAGCTTGTAAGCCAGCGCTTGGCCCGGCCACGCGATGTAGCGGTCCACTTCGGTCTGAATGTTGGGCTCATCCATGGCGGTATGCTCGCGGAAGAAGTCCACCATCTGCTGGCGGCTCCAATGCTTGTAATGGACTCCAGTGTCGACCACCAGCCGAATCGAGCGCCACATTTCGTTTTCCAGCCGGCCGTATTCGCTATACGGGTCCTGATAGAAGCCGACGTCCTTGCCCAGCCGCTCCGAGTAAAACGCCCACCCTTCGGAGTAGGCGTTGTAGTTTCCGTACTTGCGGAAGGGCGGAATGCCGGCCAACTCCTGCGCAATGGAAAACTGCAAATGATGTCCGGGAACACCCTCGTGATAGGCGATGGCCTCGACATTGAGCAACAGGCGGTGCTCGGGATCGTACTCGTTCACGTTAATCCGCCCAGGACGTACGCCGTTGCCGGTCCCGGGCGAGTAGTCGGCCGGAACTTCATTGGGCGCCCGGTACGCTTCCATGGGGACCACCACCAGTTTGTTCTTCGGCAGCCGGCCAAACAATTGGGGCAGCTTGCTGTACATCTGGTCGGTGTAGTGCTGATACAAGTCGAAAATTTGCTGACTCGAGGTGCCGTGCAGCTTGGGGTCCTGGCGGATGTGTTCATTGAAGCTCTTCAAATCGGCGAAACCCTGCTGCTTCGCTATGACCAGCATCTGCGTCTCAATGTCGGCCACCTGCTTCAACCCCATCTGGTGAATCTGTTCAGGCAGAAGCTCGGTGGTGGTCATGCGCCGGACATCGAACTGATATCGTGCATCGCCGTCGGGCAGTGACCAGACCCCCATTTCCGTCCGGCCTTTAGGGGCATAGTCGTTCTTCACAAAGGCGGCAAACTTCGCGTAGGCGGGATTGACTTCGGCCTTGACCGTCTTCATCACCGCATCGCGCAAGCGTTGCTGCTCGGCTGCTGGAATCCCCTCGGGAAATTTCAGTACCGGCTGGCTGAAGGGGTTCTTCTCTTCCTTGGCGTCGGCTATCTCCTGCGCCTGGACCGCCACCTTCTCCAGCAGAAACTTGGGCGGCATCAGATGGTCGCGCAAGCCGAGCTTCATGTTGGCGGTCACCTGATCGAACACGCGTGGTAGTTGGTGCAGTCGGGCAATA
>Ga0187880_1003072_pt1 | contig 12823 bp, 7 predicted proteins | sample June2016WEW_19_4_FD_132998 | JGI IMG/M metagenome (GOLD analysis project Ga0187880, IMG submission 132998) | Peatland microbial communities from SPRUCE experiment site at the Marcell Experimental Forest, Minnesota, USA - June2016WEW_19_40 | ecosystem: Environmental > Terrestrial > Soil > Wetlands...
CATTTCAAGGAACTCTGTTATGTCCAAATCTACCGAACTTAAGGCGCGTAAGGCCGCCGCAGTGCCAAATGGCGTCGGCACCAAAGGGATTTACGTCGCGAAGGCTGAGAATTCTGAAATCTGGGACGTCGATGGCAAACGCTACATCGATTTCGCGGCGGGCATCGCCGTGCTCAACACTGGGCACCGGCATCCGAAGATCATGGCGGCGGTGGCGGAGCAGGCTCAGGCGTTCATGCATACGTGCTTCCACGTAGCGCCCTACGAGTCGTATGTCAGGCTGGCGGAGCGGCTCAACACGCTCGCGCCCGGCGACTTCGCCAAGAAAACGCTGTTTTTGAGTTCCGGTGCCGAGGCCGTGGAGAATGCGATCAAGATTGCCCGCTACTTCACCAAGCGCTCTGGCGTGATTGCGTTCTCCGGCGGTTTTCACGGCCGCACCCTCATGACCATGGCGCTCACCGGCAAGGTCATGCCCTACAAGCGCGGTTTCGGACCGTTTCCGGCCGAGGTTTATCACGCGGAATTCCCGCAGCCGTACCGCGGAGTCACGACCGAGCAGGCTTTGTCCGACCTGGATCGGTTGTTTCATGGTGACATCGACCCGAAATCGGTGGCGGCCATCATCATCGAGCCGGTGCAGGGCGAGGGCGGTTTCAATGTCGCACCGTTTGATTTCCTGCATGCATTGCGGGGTATTTGCGACGAGCACGGCATCGTGCTGATCGCGGATGAAGTCCAAGGAGGCATCGCACGAACCGGCAAGATGTTCTCGATACAACATGCAGGAGTAGTTCCCGACATCGTCACCATGGCCAAGGGCTTGGGCGGCGGTTTGCCGCTTTCCGCGGTGACGGGTCGCGCGACCATCATGGATGCGGCGCACCCAGGCGGCTTGGGCGGGACGTATGGCGGTAACCCGATCAGTATCGCGGCTGCACATGCCGTCCTGGACGTGATCGAGTCGGAGGAACTGTGCGCGCGGGCGGCCCGTGTGGGTCAGAAGATGCGGTCGCGCCTCGAAGCTCTGGCCAAACAGCTACCCTGTATCGGTGACGTGCGTGGACTCGGTGCGATGGTCGCCTTCGAGTTGGTGAAGGACCCGAAGACAAAGGAACCGGATGCGGAAACCACCGCCGCGGTGTTGGCGCATGCCGAGAAGCGCGGCTTGATCCTATTGTCCTGCGGCACTGCGGCGAATGTGGTGCGGCTGCTGGCACCCCTGACCATCCCCGATGCGGTCCTGGAGGAAGGCTTGAACCTCCTGGCTGCGGCGCTGCAGGATGCCTATGGTCGCGAGTCGACGCGCGCAGTTGCCTAAGCCCAAAGTTCGGGTGACTAGGGTGCGGGGTACCTAGGTGCGGGCGGTTCTCGAGCCATTTGTGTGGCTGCCCCTTCGGGTCGACGATCCTTACTGGCGGAAAGTTGCGGTGATGCCGAGGGTGCGGGGCCGGTACGTGAAGTTGTTCTGCTGCACCGATGTGGGCGCGTTCGGATTCGCGAGATAACTCGGATTGAACGGGTCGAGCTGCACCTGCGCATAGTTGAGCACGGTATGCGAGTCGAACAGGTTGTCGCAGAACAGCGAGAGTTGCCAGCTACCCAATTTCACTCCGGCGCGCATCGAGGTAAAGCTGGTTGCGGGCAGCGTGTACGAGTTCGGGTTGTATTGGCTGCTATTGACGTCCTGCACGGGCGCCAGCCATGGATTACGGCTCGTATATTCCCAGTCGAGTCGGACGAACGCCTCATGCTGCACGACCTTGAAGGCGTACTGGGGCCCGACCGCTATCGACCAGGGTGGATTGGTGCCGGGACTGTAGTTGATGGCCGCTTCGCCCGAGATGGCATCGCCGGCTTCGGCAAGGCTGCCGAGGGAGGTCTTCGTGAAGCGTGCACTCGTGTAGCCCGCTGACGCTTCGACCGTAAACCCCGCGCCGAGATCCGCATCCGCCTGCAAGTCGAAGCCCTTGGCCACCGCGGTGCCGAGGTTGGCGGTGAACTGCAGGCCGCAGTTGCCTCCCACGTAGACGTTCTGCTGGATGCCGTCCCACTTGATGTAGTAGACGCTCGTGGCGATCTTCAGGCGATCCTCGAAATTATTCTTCGAGCCGATCTCGTAGCTTTGTGTGGTGTCGGAGTTATAGGTCAAGGGGGCCTCGCCGCTGGCAAAGCCCTCGGCGATCAAGCCTGGGCCGCAGGCCGGGATCAGGGGCGGGTTGTATCCGCCCGGCCGGAAGCCTTTGGCATAGGTCGCGTAATACAGGTCCTTCTCGTCGGCCTGGAAGGTCAGGCCAAGCTTCGGGGTGAAGGCATTTTCCTGTTGTGAACCGCCGGCCGCACTTGGGCCGTAGTTCTCATAGCCGTTCGAGTAATGATTCAGGGAGAAACCCATCTTCGCGTAGCGGCCTCCGGCCGTCACAGAGAATCGGTCGGTGACCTTGAAGGTGGCCTCGCCGAAACCGGCGAGCTGGCGATCGTAGCTCTTGTTCGAGTTGTAATAGATGTCGCAATTCGGAACCGGATATTGAGCCGGCTGGGGAGTGCCCTGGCCATTACAGGAATAATAGGTGCCGAAGATGCTGTCCGGGGTGTTGGCCGGGCCATAGAGCGCTGCAAACAATGAATCGATGTTTTGATCATTGAGTTGTTCGATGCTGAGCTCTTGCGCGAGCGACCAGAAGGCCCCCACGGTCCATTTCCAGCGGCTATCGTCGTCGGTCGATTGCAGCCGGAACTCTTGCGTCCAGGTTCGCTGCTGATTCGTCATCGTGTTCGGGGTCACGTAGTTGGCAAACCCCGGCGGCAGATGGATGCCGGTGGCGTTGAGCAGGGGATACCACGAACAGGGTTCGGTCGCGGTGGTCGACGCCGAACCGCAGCCGAGAGCCGGAGCGCCGGCATACAAGGCGTTCGGCCAGCCCAGCGACTGATAGTAGGCAAGGTCGTAGACCGTGCCCTCGTAGGAGTCGGTCTCGTTGCGATAGTAGTACGAGCTGTTCGAGATCAGCGTCGCATGCGCGAAGTCGACTTGGAGCTTGAGCGCCGGAAGAAAATACTTGTCGGGAATCGCGATGCGCTCCGGCGTCGCATCGTTGAACTCGCCGGCGCCGGGATTGGAGTAGGCGGGCCAGTAGGTCGAGATGTTGTTCTGTTGCTTGTTCTGAAACATGAAGCTCGGCGTGATGCTGACGCTGCTCGTCGGCTTGTACAGCATCGCCAGACGCGCCGCGAATGTGCCGGTGTAGTTCGCGTTGGCCTGAGTGATCGCGCCCGTCGTATCGTTGACGTTGTTGATCCAACCGCCGTCGCGGCGGTACCAGACGCTCGCGCGAAATCCCAGTACATTGTCGATAATGGGGCCGCCATGCGCAATGCCGGCTTCGTAGCTCGGCGCGCCATATTCGGTATATGCCGCCTCGCTGCGCACGTACGTGGACTCGGTCGTGACGCTCGGTTGCGTCATGATGTAGCGCACGGTACCGCCCTCGGAGCCCGCGCCGAACAGTGTGCCCTGCGGCCCGCGCAGCACTTCGACCCGATCGATGTCGAAGGTTTTGGGAAGCGCGTCATCCGGGTTGAAACCCAGCGCACGCATTTGGATAGGTGTGTCGTCGAGGTAGATGCCGGTCGTTCCGGCGCCGCCGGATGACGAAATGCCGCGAATCGAGATCGCGTTCGTGCCCGAGCTGTCGATCGATACACCGGGAGTGAACCGCACCATTTCAGAAAAATCCCGAATGCCTTTCTGGTCCAGATCGTCCTGGCTCATCGCCGTGATGCTGATCGGCACCTTGCTGATGTTTTCCTCACGGCGCGTTGCCGTGACGACGATTTCTTCCAGCGCACCGGTGGACGCGGCGCCCGCGTCCGCGGCACCGCTCGCTTCCGTGGCGCCGGCGGCGGCGGCGGCCAATGCGAGGCTGCCGGCAACGGCGCGCAGAATCCGCGCGTGCCGGGACGAGATCTGATGGGACGGCTTCGGTTGGTTGCTTAGCATCTTATCCCCGGCATTAGTTATATGGTCAGATAGCTGGCGACCGACAGTAACATCGGTAAAAAGTGCTTGCAACAAGCTTGAGCGCACCCATGGTGCTGTTTTTTGTATGTTCGTTTAATTGGATGGGCGGAACCGTTAAGTGACCGAGATACGACACCTCGCGGATATCGATCTGCGCGGCGGCGACGCCGCTCAGTGCTTGCCAAACGAATGTCGGTACGGTTCAGCGTGGCGCGCTCGGCGGGCGGCGATGTGCTGCGCGGCAATGCCGGCGACTGGCTCGTGCAATACGCGCCCGGCGCGTTCGCGCCGCACGGTCCTCAAGGACCGGTCACGAGGTTCGGGCACTACTTGCTGCGATAAATGAAGGTGAGGCCGAAGGTGCGCGGACGGAACGTGAATTGCCGCTCCAATCGACTAGTTCCATCGCCCGGGTCGATGGTCCAGTTGTAGTTCGTGACGGTGTGCGTGTCTGTGAGATTGTCGACGAAGGCTTCGACTTGCAGATCCCCGAAGCTCAAGCCCCCGCGCGCCGAGGCGAAGTTCGTCGACGAAATCGTGTAATTGGCCGGATCGTACTGCAGCGTGGAGGCGTCCTGTCCCGCGCCCACCCACTTGGGCCGGCCTTCAAATTCGTCATCCACTCGAACGAAGGCATCGTGCGCGGCCACCGAGAATTTGTACTCGAGCCCTAAGGACACGGTGACGGGTGGCGCGGGCTGGCCGCTTTGACCGACGATGGCGTCGCCGGTCGCGACGACGGGCGACGTCTCCACCGGCGTGAGCCGCGAGTCTTGAGTATAGCGAGCGTCCGTATAGCCGGCGGATAGCTCGGCGGTGAAGCTGTCCGTCAGCGCGATGTCACCCTGGATGTCGATGCCCTTGGCCACCGCTGTGCCTAGATTGGTAATGAACGAAATCTGACAGATGGGCGGGACCACGGTCTGTTGAATGTTGTTCCAGCGGATGTAATAAATGCTGCTCGCGATTTTCACGCGATTGTCGAAATTGTTCTTCGCGCCCACCTCGAAGCTATTGACCGTATCGGAACTGAAGGTCTGGGGTGCGTTGGTGATGCCGAAATTCTGGAAGTCGGTGGCGCACGCCGCCGCGGGAACGGGATTGTTGGCACCGCCCGGACGGAAACCTTTGGCGTAGGTGAAGTAATAGAGGTCTCGCGGGTCCATCTGGTACGACAGGCTGAACTTCGGCGTGAACGAGTTCTCCTTCTTGTCGCCGGTGCCCGTCTGCGGCTGAAGATAGAGCTGCGGGCCGCCGGTCAGCGTGTTGAAGGCGAACTTGGTCATCGAATAGCGAGCGCCCACCGTTGTCTTCCACTGATCGGTGAACGAGTAGGTCCCCTCACCGAACCATGCCAATTGCTTGTCCTCCGAAAAGGTCTGCAGGAAGTACGAGTCGTTCGGGAACCGTGGATCGTAGGTGACCGGAGCACCGGTCGGATCGACAAAGAAGTCCTGGTATGGCAAGCCGGTAGCGGCGATCGAGAGTTCGTTGAGCAGCGGATCGTGAATCTGTTCCAGATAGCTTTGCTTGTTCAAGCCAAAAAAGAGTCCCGTGGTCCAGTTGAGCGGTCCCGAATCGTTCGACTGCAGGCGCACTTCCTGGGCGAAATTTTCCTGCGAGTTGTCGACGGAGGCTGGTGAGCGGTAGTTGGTTGCGCCGGGAGGCAGGTGAACGCCGTTGGCGTCGATGAGCGGGTAGAAGCCCGGCAGGAAACTCGCCGACGTGAACACCTCGGATTGATAGAAACCCAGGTTATAGAGGGTACCGTCGTAGCCGGTTTCCTCCTTGCGGTGATAATATGAGGTGTTCGAGATCAAGTGAGCAAAACCCAAATCCCCGTCTATCTTGACCGCCGGTAGATAAAACCGGTCCGGGGCCGACCGTTGCGTCGGGTCCGCGCTCACGTAGCGGTCACTGCCGGGATTCGAGTACAGCGGCCAGTAACTCTCGACGTCGTTGCGGTAGCGATCCTGGTAATAAAAGCTGGGTGTTATCTTCAGTTGATCTGAAGGCGCCCACAGGAATGCGAGCCTTATCAGCGAAGTCTGATCGTAGTTGGCGTTCTTCTCGTCGGTGACGAGCGTCACGGGGTCGATGCGATCGATATAGCCGCCGTCGCGCCGGTACCAGACCGTGATGCGCGCACCCAGCGTGCCCTCGACTAACGGCCCCCCCGCGGCGATGCCCGCTTCGTAGCTGGGCTCTCCGCCCTGGGTATAGGACACCTCATCGCGGCTGTAGAAGCTCGATTGCGTCAGGCTCGGCTGGGTGGTGATGTAGCGCACCGTGCCGCCTTCGGAGCCCGCGCCGAACAGGGTGCCCTGCGGTCCGCGCAGAACCTCGACCCGTTCGATGTCGAAGGACTTCGGCAGTGCCTCGTCGGGATTGAAGGCGAGCGCTCGCATTTGAATCGGCGTGTCATCCAGGTAGATGCCGGTGGTGCCGGCGCCTCCGGTGGAGGCGATACCGCGAATCGATATGTTGTTCGTTCCGGAGTTGTCGATGTTGATGCCCGGCGTGAAGCGCGCGACGTCGATGATGTCCTTGATACCGCGCACATCCATGGCATCTTGAGTGAGGGCGGTCACGCTCACCGGGATTTTGCTCAAGTTTTCCTCGTGGCGTGTCGCGGTGACGACGATCTCCTGGAGCGGGCCGACCTCCGACGACGCTTCGGCTGCAGCGTTGTCGGCCAGCGCAGCGGTGTTTTGCAGGGCAGATACGCCCAGCGCAGCCCATAGGAACAAGGTTCGCTTTTGGCCGTGGCCCAAATGCCACGTACGCATCCCGTTGGGTTCTTTCATGCTGCATCCCCTCATAATGTTTTTTACGGCGAGCATTCGCGGTGCCCGTTCAAATTCGCCGTGCGCGCACGATAACGGCCCACGCTGCGAAAGGCAATTATCGGCCGCGCCGGACCGGCACCGGCGTTGCGCATTCGCAACGCCGGCCTGCGCCGCGCGCCGGCGAAGCTTTCGGGTACGAGCGACTGCGCGCGGCAGGCGGTTATGGGATAGTAAGCACATGAATACCAGCGCCGATCGGCCGCGTGCCAAATCCCTGAACCCATTGCGGGCCTTGATCCCGTTTCTGCGTCCCTACCGAGCCATGATGTTCGCCGCGCTTGGAGCACTCCTCGTGGCCACCGTCGCCATGTTGGCGCTGCCGGTGGCGCTGCGGCAGCTCATCGATCATGGATTGATGACCCGGGATTCCGGCACGACCAACAGCTTTTTCAGCGGCTTTCTCGGGCTGGCGGTCGTTTTCGGCGTCTCTGCGGCATTGCGCTTTTACTTGGTGACCTGGCTGGGTGAACGGGTGGTGGCCGATCTGCGCATCGCCGTATATCGGTCCGTCATTCGCATGGATCCGCTCTTTTACGAGACCACCCGCGTCGGTGAGGTGCTGTCGCGCTTGACCGCGGACACCACGCTGGTTCAAGCCATTGCCGGCGTGAATCTATCCATCGTGTTGCGCTCGAGCTTAAGCCTGATCGGGGGGCTGGTCATGCTGGCACTCACCAGCGCAAAACTGACGGGCGCGATCTTGGTGATGATTCCTGTGGTCGTCGTGCCGCTGATCGTCATCGGCCGGCGGGTGCGGGGTTTGTCGCGCGCCTCGCAGGATAGCATCGCAAACACCAGCGGGCTTGCCGGCGAGACGCTGAATGCAATTCAGACGGTGCAAGCGTTCACGATGGAAGGGTTGCAAAGCGAGCGTTACGCCCACGCTGTCGAAGACAGCTTCACCACGGCGATACGCCGTACCCGCGTGCGCGCGACGCTCACGGCGGTCGGGATCACGTTGGTGTTCGCCGGCATTACCTTCGTCCTCTGGTTGGGGGCGCATCAGGTGCTGGCCGGCACGATGACCGGCGGACAGTTGTTGCAATTCCTGCTGTATGCCGGATTCGTCGGTAGTTCCGCCGCGGCGCTCACCGAGATGTGGGGCGAAGTGCAGCGCGCCGCCGGCGCCATGGAGCGCCTCGATGAACTTCTGAAAGCGCGCCCGGCCATCGTGGCGCCATTGCGTCCGTTGGAGCTTCCCGCCCGAGTGCGCGGCAGTATCCGGTTCGACCACGTCACCTTTCACTACCCCTCCCGCCCGGACAGCGCCGCCCTCGATAATTTCAGTCTCGACGTGACGCCGGGCGAGACCATTGCCTTCGTGGGTCCGTCGGGAGCCGGCAAGAGCACGACATTCCAATTGCTGCTGCGGTTTTACGATCCCGATTCCGGTCGCGTCTTGATCGACGATAGGCGGCTCGCCGATCTGCGGCCCGAAGATATTCGGGCGCAGATCGGCTTGGTGCCGCAGGACACCGTACTGTTCGGTGCGAGCGCGCGCGACAACATTCGCTATGGCAAACCCGGCGCCACGGATGCCGAGATCGAGGCTGCCGCGAAGGCCGCCGCCGCGGATGACTTCCTGCGCAAGTTGCCGCAGGGCTACGACACGTTCTTAGGCGAGCGCGGCACCCGGCTGTCGGGCGGCCAACGCCAGCGAATCGCACTGGCAAGAGCCATTCTCAAGGATCCACCGATATTATTGCTCGACGAGGCAACCAGCGCGCTCGATGCGGAATCGGAGCGGCTGGTTCAGGAAGCGCTCGAAAGACTCATGCAGGGCCGCACCACGATCATCATTGCGCATCGGCTCGCGACCGTCCTGAAGGCCGATCGCATCGTCGTGATGGATCATGGGCACAAGATTGCGGTGGGCACGCACACGGAACTCATGGTCCAGAGTCCGTTGTATGCGCGGCTTGCGTCGCTGCAGTTCGCGCTGCTGGGCAGCGATGCCGTCGACGCGGCGATAAGCTGACGGCGCGCGGCCCGGTTGCGGGCCGCGCGCGAAATGAGCACGGCGCGGACTTCAATCTCCAGCGCCATCGGGCGCCGTGCCGGCTCAGTGGATGAGTCCCTCTGCTTTGAGCGCTTCTTGCACCTTGGGCCGGTGACCCACCCGCGCAAGGTAAGTCGTGAGCACGTGATACTTGGCGAGATCTATCCCTACGTGCGAGGACCAGCTGAGCACGGTGAACAGATACGCATCCGCCACGGTGAACGTATCGCCCATCAAATAGTTCTTGGTTCCGAGATACGTGGTCAGCCACTGGAATTTTTTATCGAGATTGGCCAGAACCGCCGTCTTCCAATCGGCAGAAATGCTCGGATTGAAGAGGGGGCTGAAGCCCTTGTGCAATTCCGAGGCGATGTAGTTGAGGAGCTCTACCAACTGATAGCGCTCGAAGCTGCCGGCGCGCGGCGCCAGTCCTAAGTCGGGCTTTTGATCGGCAAGATATTGTACGACTGCCGAGCCTTCGGTCAGCACGCGTCCGTCATCCAATTGCAATGCGGGTACGGCGCCCTTGGAATTGATGGTCGTGAAGTCCGACCCCTTCTCGGTCTTCTTGGTCTTAAGATCGACCTTTTCCATGGTGAAGGGCAGACCCGCTTCGAGCAGGACGATATGGGGCGATAGCGAACAAGCACCGGGCGTGTAAAAGAGCTTCATCGAAGGTTCCTTTGGGGTCAATTAGCCGGCAATGCACGGCGCGGGGATTGTATCGCACTCGCGCCGGGTGCAACCGGCGCCGCAGGCGCGGCCGCCGTATCGACGATGCGGCGGGCCGTCAAGAAGCCATGCGCGTAAGGCGGTGCGTTGAGCGAATCGATTCGTACGTACCGTCCCCTCGCCGGAGCATGAACGAATCGATCGGCGTCGATTGCGATTCCCACATGGAGTTGCTTACGCGCCAAATGCATGAAAACAAGATCGCCGGCCTGCAACTCCGTGCGCGGGATCGGCGAACCGGCACGCAATTGCTCCAGCACCGTCCGTGGCAAACGAATTCCCGCGTTATTGGTGGCGTACACGACGAGGCCGCTGCAGTCGAAACCGCCGGGGGCGGCGCCGCCGTATCGATACGGTTGGCCGAGCATGGCCGTTGCGCTGTCGACGATCATCGTTCTCGGGTTACGCAAAGCGGGGGTGACCTTCGCATCGGGCGTCGTGGGGAGAACCGCCTTCAGTGCGGGCGCCGTCGTACAGGCGGCAAGAGCAAGAGCTACACCTGCGATGACGGCGGTTGTTCTCATGCACGCCGCTCCCTCATGGTCTATGCGCGAGCAACGAAGTCGCCAGGGCGGCGCCGACGATGCCCGCCTCCGAGCGCAGCGCCCCGACGCGCAGAAGCGCTTCACAGTGCAGCTTATCCATGAATTTTTCCGGCTCTTCGGTGATACCGCCGCATAGCACGATGAGATCGGGCCACATCAGCGCGTGCATTTCGTTCAAGACCAAATTCAATTCTGCGGCCCATGCGTCCCAGCTCAGGTGGTTCTGCACCTTGGCACGGCCCGAAGCACGTACTTCGGCTTCTTTGCCCTGCACCTCGAGGTGCCCGAATTCGGTATTCGGGACGAGTCGACCGTCGACGAACAAAGCGCTGCCGATGCCGGTTCCCAAGGTGAGCAGCAGAACGGTTCCGGCCACACCGCGTGCGGCGCCGTATTGGAACTCGGCGATGCCGGCCGCATCGGCGTCGTTGATGGCCGTCACGGGGCGTTGCAACCGCTCGGTGGCGAGCTTCGCCAGCGGTTGACCGATCCATGCCTTGTTGAGATTCGCAGCGGTCCGCACCGTGCCGTTGCGGATGACGCTTGGGAAAGCCAATCCTACCGCGTGATCGCCGGGAATGTTCGCGACGACCTCCGCTAGGGCCGACAATAGCGTGTCGGTCGAATCCTGGGCGGGCGTCGGTATGCTGAAACGCTCGCCTGCGAACGCTCCGGTGTCAAGGTCGATCAACGCGCATTTGATCGACGAACCGCCGACATCGACGCCAATCGCCAGGTTTGTAGAGGCCAACTTAAGCTCCGTAATGTGAGGTGATGCACCCGTTCCCCAATTCGACAAACCTATAATAACCCGTAACATGGGCTCGATTGACACGGTGAAAATCAATTGACCGACACTCAGATCACGGATTTCGATCTCTACTTGTTCGGCGAGGGCACGCACGAACGCATTTACGAGAGATTGGGCGCTCATCTCGTGGCTCAGAACGGCGTGCCCGGCACGCGTTTCGCGGTCTGGGCGCCCAATGCGGAACGCGTCAGCGTGGTGGGTCCATTCAACCAATGGAACGGCGACGTTCATGTCATGCGCAGCCGCGCCTCATCGGGCGTCTGGGAGCTGTTCATTCCAGGCATCGGCGCCGGCAGCGAGTACAAATACGAGATACGCAGCCGCGAGGGATATCTGCTCCTGAAAGCGGATCCGTACGGCTTTGCCATGCAGCTGCGTCCCGAGAACAGCTCTTTGGTGACCTCCCTCGATGGGTATTCGTGGAACGACGCCGAGTGGCTCGCGACGCGCGACCGCGGTGATTTTCGACGTCGTCCCTTCAACGCCTACGAAGTTCACTTGGGATCCTGGCGACGGCCATGGCATGTACGCACGCCGCCTTTCATGAACTGGATCGAGGCGGTCGACCAGTTGATTCCGTACGTCAGAGACATGGGCTATACGCACATCGAATTGATGGGCGTGGCGGAGCATCCACTCGATGCGTCCTGGGGCTATCAAGTGGTCGGCTATTATGCGGCGACATCGCGCTATGGATCGCCGCAGGATTTCATGTACTTCGTCGACTGTTGCCACCAAGCAGGGATCGGCGTGGTCCTCGACTGGGTGCCCGCGCATTTCCCGCGCGACGCCCATGGGCTGTCGAACTTCGATGGAAGTGCGCTGTATGAACATGCAGATTCCCGCCTCGGCGAGCATACCGAGTGGGGCACCAAGATATTCAACTACGGACGCCACGAAGTTCGGAATTTCCTGGTGGCGAATGCGCTGTTCTGGGCCGACCGCTACCACGTCGACGGGCTGCGGGTGGACGCCGTGGCATCCATGCTCTACCTCGATTACAGCCGCAAGGCCGGCGAATGGCTGCCGAACCGCTACGGCGGCCGCGAGAATCTCGAGGCCATCGATTTTCTGCGGCAGATGAACGACACCCTGCATCATGCGCATCCCGGCGTGCTTACCATCGCCGAAGAGTCCACGTCGTTTGCCGGTGTGACCACGCCGCCGCTGTACGGCGGGCTCGGCTTCAACTTCAAATGGAACATGGGCTGGATGAACGACACGTTGAGATATGTCGAACTCGATCCGGTATACCGTCGCTACAATCATCATTTGATCACGTTTTCGTTCGTATACGCATGGTCGGAAAATTTCATCCTGCCGATCTCGCATGATGAAGTGGTGCACGGCAAACATTCCTTACTCAGCAAGATGCCGGGCGACGATTGGCAGAAACGCGCGAACTATCGTTTGTTCTGCTCCTACATGTGCGCGCATCCCGGTAAGAAATTGCTGTTCATGGGCTCGGAATTTGGGCAATGGGCGGAGTGGCGCGATGACGAGGAAGTAGCGTGGCCGCAATTGCAGGATCCGGCACACGCGGCGCTGCGCGATTGTGTGCGCGAATTGAATCATCTGTATCTGGCCCGCCCGCAATTCCACGGCAGCGATTGCGATCACGAGGGCTTCCGCTGGTTGGATTTACATAGTGCCGATGACAGCATCTGGGTGTTTCAACGCCGCGCCACGGGCGAGGACACGGGCGCACCCATCATTTGCCTGTTCAACGCGACGCCCGTACCGCGCGACGGCTACGCTGTCGGTGTGCCCGACGCGGGCGGCTACGTCAAGGTATTCGACTCCGACGACGTGCGCTTCGGCGGCTCAGGATACAACCGGCAGCACGACATCAGCGCGGCGGCCGTC
>Ga0187880_1003074_pt1 | contig 12819 bp, 10 predicted proteins | sample June2016WEW_19_4_FD_132998 | JGI IMG/M metagenome (GOLD analysis project Ga0187880, IMG submission 132998) | Peatland microbial communities from SPRUCE experiment site at the Marcell Experimental Forest, Minnesota, USA - June2016WEW_19_40 | ecosystem: Environmental > Terrestrial > Soil >...
GGTGCCCGATGACGATGGCAGATTCGCCACAATCTGTTCAATCAGTATGGTGTTGCGGATTTCTTGACGGTTCAGCTTTTGCTGCTCAGCTTCGAGACGATTGAGTCCGGCTTCGATGTGCTCAAACACGGCGCCGTTTTCGGATTGTCCTTCTTCGAGCCGGCTGAAAGTCGCTTCGATTTCCTCCCTGAGATACTTCAGCCGATGGTATCCCTCGAACAAACCCACTAGGATCAAGAAGAAGATGGCGGACAGATATTGTTGGTCGGTCCACCGGTCCCAGCTATAAGGCAAGCCCATCAGGCCCATCAAGAACCAAACGCCGAACACCCAAACAACCCACTTCCACCACCATTTCGCCTGGCTATCCTTTTTGTCGCGCATAGTTCCTCCGCCACCATCGCTGAAAATGGTACCTCCATGCCTCCGTATCCGTGGTATGAGCTTAGCTTGTCATTCAACCGTCCCGTTACATGACACAATTGCCGCTCCATGCCTCGCGCGGAGCCATTCAGTTGCTCATGGCATCGTCAATCATGCTCTTGGCCTCTGCACAATCCGCATGCTTCCCGCCCAGGTAGCAGAGGCTAAAATCGTAGGTCGCGACCAGACCCCCTTCAACGGCATTGATCAGTAGGATTGAGCTGGTCCTGTCAAGATGTTTACCCGCACCGGGCCCTACGTTCCCCAATCTGAATGTGGCCTTAAGGAAACACATGCCGTACTTGGGACTGTAGTGATTTACAAACCCCTTTTCCACCGTGATCGGCACCGCGGGCGTCACCTTCCCGGACTTGGCGGCCGCCGCAGCGGCTTCAAGTTCCTGAGCCACGGTTAACACGGCGGCCACATCCCTCACGGACTTTTCATAGTCAACCAGCAAGCCGTCCTTCCTGTTCCACACTTTGTCCGCTTGCGCGGCGCATTCCTTGCTCCGTTGCCAAGTGTCTGGCTTTGCGGCTGGCGCCGTAGCCTTCTTGGTGGCTGGGGCAGCTTCCTTCGTGGCGGTCTGACCGAACGAGAGCACCGCCGCGGCAACCATGATTCCAGCAGCTTTCATTTTTCCGCCCCTTGCCTAAACTACCAAATTCACCGCGCCCCCTCTGCCGCTTCCCCCTGTGCCTCGCGCGCCTCGCGCCGCGCCCGCAGCGTCTCCGCGATGGACAGTTGCAACTCCAAGCTCTGACTGCCCGCCAGTTCAAGGGCCTTGCGTCTTGGGTAAATATATTGGGCCAATTCCGCGAACATGCGCCCGCGGAGTTGCGGAGAATGCTTCCGATCCATGGCGATCCGAGCCATACCCTCGATGGGGTTGCAACCAAGAGACTCAAGAATGTCGTTCACTTCCCGAGTCTGCCGGTTCGGTGTGCCGGCCACGCGTCCACCTGTTTTGCGCCCTAAGGCCATCTACTTCACTCTACTTTAGAAACTAGCGAATAACCACGAGCGAAACCCCGGTCGCGCCGCACGCTGGGCAGCATCGCTCGCAGAAAACCCCACGGATAAGGCGCGTGGGGCTATGGGTCGGATTGGCCTGGGCGCCGCACTTCGCGCACCGGCCCGCGAATCTGGCGCGCATGCAATCTGCTGGAGTCAACGGGCGCGGCTCCGCTGCTCGCTGGGTGGCCGTCACTGGACCATCCGTCCGGCCGGCTCGCGGGCGCCCTGGTAGTAACCGCGGCGCATCCGTCCGGGTCTTCATAATCTTCCCCCCGCCTTCCGTTCACCGTGCCGGACCGTTGCCGCCGTAATCCTGCCCGGTTGCCCTGTGGCGCCTTGCTCTTGAAAAAGCCGGTTCAGCGTCGCGGCTTGCCACTCGGCCCAAGCCGTAGCCGCCGGACACCAGCCCATTTCGCCTAGTGTTCGTTCCCGGACGTTCCACGGGTCCACCAGGTGGTGTTGCATTTCGGCGAGCACGTTCATGGGGACGGGTTCACCTTTCACCCGCCGCAACTTGTACCGCACGGGGACGCCGGTCCCATCCAGGTAACGGGCGGGTAGCCGGTCCGATCCGAACGCGCGAAGCGCCGCCCGGACTTCCGGCGCGTCCAAATCGCTCCACACGCCAATAGTGGCGCCACCCTCAAGCGCCATGAGGCGGACGCCGGCCCGGTTCAATAGGGCGGACGCGCGCGCCAACTCCGCCGGGTCCGGCCCCGTCTCAATCTCGGGAGATTCGGCGGAAGTGGCACCTTCAAAACCTACAGAACCGCGTTTTGATGGTTTTGTAGGTTCGCTCTCCGCCGAATCTGCCAAGATTCGCGCCTTCGGCGTCCAATCCAACCATCGGCTTCTCTTCGCCGGGTTCGCTGCGGTGGTGCTCATTCCCATGCCCTCGGATTCACTTGGTACCGATTGGACGGGCGCCCGCCGAATGGTCCCGATTCGCCGGACAGATCTCGGACCCATCCGGCATCCTGGAGCACTTCCGCCGCCAGCTTCACGGCTTCAGGCGAGTCCAGACCGCTCCACCCTTTCAGGTAAACGTCCCGGCAGGAGAAGAAGCCATCCGTCCCCACCTTCCGGTGCTTGATCTTGTCCGCCAGTTCGCGCGCGGCCCGCAGTTGCGGAGTTACGATGCAGGAGTAGACACGCCGCGCGTGAGTCTCCAGGCAATCGCAGGTTGCCGCCGCCTGCCGCGCGTGCTCAAGGCTAACGAAGTTCTTGGGACCGGCAAGGGACGCACCATCAAAACCTACAAAACTCGCCCTGTCCGCCAGTTCGAACAGCAATGCGAGGGACGGCATCAGGGAGCGGTACTTCGAAAGATGACACACCAGCGCCGGATGCAGTTCACCGTCGCGAATTTTCTCCTCAAGTTCCGGCAGCCACTCAATGAAGAGTTCCTGTGCATCCGAAGCGAAGCGGAACCGCGCCGGATTCTCCGGGTCCAACTCCACCAGCTTGCGGAAGACCCGCGCGGCCTGTTGCTCCGAAGCCGCGTCGGGCGCCCGGTCCACATAGGTCCAATCGGGCGCCGTGTCCGGCCACACCAGCAATTGAAAGCGCTGAATCAATCCATCATTGCTCGGACCGTCTTCGAGCGCATCCACCAGATAAGAGCGAAGCCGGCCCGGTTGGATGCCGCCCAACATGGACGTACAGCAGTGGGGGACGTGGATTGTTCCACGTCCGATCCGGTCAACCGTGAATGATGAATCCCCGGCCCAAGCCTCAAGGGCGAAGGCCCTCTCTCCTTCGCGGCCGGGCTTATCGAGAGTGCTCCACCAGCCCGTGAGTTCGTCCCGGATAACCAGGATGCCCGCCGGGTTTTCGCTCATGGTCTGGTGAAGCGCTTCGAAGGTGGCATCGTTTACGATTAGCCGCCGCAACGTCGGTTCTTCTGGTTCGTCTTCCGGCCTGTCGGGCGCCGCCTTCCCCTTCTTCGTGTTCGCCTTGAATTGTTCTTTCCACGCCGCGCGCCGAAGTTCGTATTCCTCTTTTTCCCGCGCGTAGTCCTTCACCGCCGCCTCGTGCTCTTGCCGCCATTCCGTCTGAATCTGACCCAGGGGAAGGGTAGCCGCTTGAATGACAGGCGACTTCATAAATCCCGGTGGCGCGATGATGCCGCCCCAGAGGTTCGGAACAACCACCCATCCTGTATCGTGCGCCTTCGGCTGAATGACGGCCCGCCGGTTCACCGCGCCGGCAAGGCAGAGCACCATCACTACCGCCGGGTAATCCATCGGGACTTGCATACGCTCCGCCACGTCCGCCACCAGGGGACGGAACGAATCCGGGAGAAGGTCTTCGGCGAAGGGTTGCACGGGTGGGAGTTCACTTTGGATCGGCTCGGGTTTCGGCCAATCGTCCGCCGCTTCCGCGCGCGCCGGCTGGTGGTTCGGCTCTTCGTCCGGCATTCCCCACCGCGCGCGCCAAGCCGCCAAGGCCTCACCAGTGAGCGCCGGTTGCCCACTGGCAAGGGCCTGAAGCCCTTCGAGGGTTCCACCAGCGCCCAGCCAATCCGAAACGTCCTTGCCCTTGGGAACCCCCACAATGCGGACTTCGCAACCGACGCGCAACAGGTCCGCCGCAACTGCCGCCGCGTGCTTCCGGCCAGGCGGGTCATTGTCTGGCAGAATCACGACCGAACGGCCGCGGATCGCTTCGGAGTACTCAGGCCTCCACTTGCCGGCGCCCATTGGGTTGCAGGTGGCGAGCAAGCCAAGGGATTCCAAGGCCTCAACGTCTTTTTCTCCTTCGCAGATGAATACTGTTTCGGTGGCGCGCTTCACCAACTCAGGCAGGCGGTAGAGCACCAGACGGACGCCCTTGAGGTTCCAAATCCAGCCGCACTTACCATCCGGCCTTCGTTGCCTGAAGTCCTTGGGATCCATGCGAGCGGTTTGGAACAGGAGTTGCCCGGCTTCGTCCGGGTAATCGTAGGTCGCCGCGATGCGCGCGCGCGCCGGCCGGTTCCCCTTCGGCGTTTCCGCCCGTCCGATGATTCGGTAGACTTCGGCCTTCGCGGTCTTGAAATCAGCGCCCGTGAGAGCCATTTCGAGCTCGACAACGTCGCCGCCGCGCGCGCAATCGGAGAAACAGTGCCATCGCCCGGTAGCAGATTCCACAGCGAACGAATCCCGCTTGCCATGGTGGATCGGACAGGCGCCGCGCCACTCCGACCCCCGCCCCTGCCTCAGATTAGGGACGCGCGCCGCATAATAGGTGGAGACTTCGCCCGGAGTGAACGTGATGGCCGAATCCGCCATCTAGCGCGCCTCCGCCCGATGTTCGCCAGATGACTCAAGAAACGCCAATATCGATTGGGGCGAATAACGTACGCTGGCGCCAATCTTCAACCAGGCGGGAGGCTGCCGCAAAAGCCTTCTTCGACGTATCGTTGCAACCGAGACCTTGAGCAGCCGTGCTACCTCATGTTCGGTGAGTAGCTCTTGAAGAGTGTTGTTGAGTGGTGTAGTTGCCATACACCACAAAGATACGCTCGGGGGATCTTCGCCTAATATCCCTTACAGGTTTGGGCGAGTGTTTTTGTTCGCCCTAATCGGGCGGGGGATTTGGTCGCGTGGTATCTGCCGTTCGACGGCGCGCCTGCACCGGTTCACCATCTTGTTCTTTCCAGCGGAGTCTGCTTGGGTGAACGCATCCCTATAGACGGCGCGTGCAAGTTTCTGCTGACTAAGGAATGGCCGATCGAGTTCCTTCCACTTTGCCACGATCAAATCAGTAATCGCCTTCCGCGGAGCGCCTGGCTCAGCGCGGGGCTTGAGGACACCATCAGGGGGCGGGGCATTCAAGGCAGTAAGTATATAGAGGAGAACCTTCTTGTATGCTTCAGCGTCGTTTCTCTCCGCAGCCCTTCGCAGCACCCAAACTGGCCACCACTGTCTCATCGTGTCCCACAGCTCAGGATCGCATTTGTACGGCTCCTGGAGAGTCTCAAGGAATTCGATCAGAGTGCAGTTGCGGTTATTGCGTTTTTCCCGCTGCCAAGCCTCCTGTATGTCGGGGTAGGACTTCCCGAAGAACTTAGGGAGCGGAACCGCAAGAGGATTCTTTTTGGGCATTCCCGCCTTCGATCCCCCGCCAAGAGATAGAGGCTGGCCGCCAGCAGGCGGGAATGCCTTCGCCCGGTGGATCAGACCGAACTAGGCGGCCAATTCAATTCTAACCTGATTTTGTTTCGGCCGCGTGTGCGTGTGTGTGCCCAATACTGTGCCCACCCCCTGCATAAGAAGCCTTGCCCATGCTTGCGAGTGTGCCCGGTACTGCGTCCCCGAAGTGGCTGAAAACTAGCAACATTTGGGAGCCGTGGGCAAGCATTGTGCCTACTGCTAAATTATTGATTCCTTGTGGACTGCTGATTTTAAGTCCTTTGCGTCTGCCAGTTTCGCCACCCGGGCATTCGGTGCAGACCGTTTTGAATTTAGCACAAACCCTGATGACGATTCAGCGGGCTTGGGCGGTCCCCGACTCGCTGTGCAAGGTCGTTTCGTATTGCTGGCAAGCTCCGGCGGGTTGTCGCCATTGCCCAAATGCGGCGGAGACTAGCAGGATTCGGCCGGTTGGCAACCGGCGGGCAGGATGCCATCCCGCCCCACAATGAGAAAACCAGGCGCTCACCCGCGCAGTTTCACCGCTCCTTTTTCGGCGCCTGCTTCGAACGTCACCGGTGTGGCCGCTTTCGACAGGTCGCCTCCGTCGATGACGATGTTCCGGCTTTGCGAGCCCTCTACCTCGAGGAACACGGCGGCGGGGGTCAGGACTCGCGGCGCCGTCACCAATGCATCTTCGGTTTCGACCAACCGAAACATCGATTTCGCCTCGGGGTTGCCTTGAGCGCTGACGCCATCGATGGCGACATCGGCGGCGCGATGGAGCACCACCGCCGGCCGAAGATCGGGCTTGACCACGTCGAAGCGGACGCTCGCGAGAGTCAAACCGCGGACGTTGCGCGCAAACAGACCGTACGCCGGCGGTGTGCCGATTTCGAAATACTCGCCGGCAAGCTGTGGAACCTCGCGCCGCGCTTCTTCCGCCGTGCCGCCCCCGCCATAGGTGACGTGCACGTCGTGGAACGAAATGTCCTCTAACAAAGCGTCGCCAATGCCGTTCAGCACAATGCATTGCCGGGTCTCTCCTGGGCGGTAGTTCGGGGGGAACGCGATGTCGGCGAATGGGCCGCCTTCGGAGACCACGCTCGCCCGGATCCCTTCGAAAGCGATATTCCGCAAAAATCCTGTTTGCGGCGTTTGGGACCCAGCGGCATTCCGGCGCGCGCGATCGCTGCGGTCGATGGAAATCGGGCCGGTCACATCCTGTAGCACCAGGTTCGAAAAACGAATGTTCCGCACCTGCGATTCCGCGCCGAATTGCATCTTGATGGGGCAGCCGTAGGTCTCATAGATGACGCAGTTGGAGATGGTGACGATCGGTCCCTTCAATGTATCGCCTTTTCCGAGGCGGCCAATCGATCGAGAAATGCGAGGGTGCGTAACCCATCTGGGGACTCCAATTCAGGCGCAGCAACCGCTCCCTAACGGTCGCGGCTCGGATACGGGCGCCGTGTGTTTGCGTGACTTTCCGAGCCGCGACCGTCAGAAGCCGTGAAAAAATATAGCCACAGATGAACGCAGATAAACACAGATGGAAGAATCAAACGAGTTATCCGTGTTCATCTGTGTTCATCCGTGGCTCAGATTTGAATTCTTCACAGTCTCTCAGGGAGCGGTTGCTGTCCGCGAATGAGCTAGTGAATTTATGAAGTTGTGTACTTAGCGCGCGCCCGGCTACGCCGAGTGCATCGCGGCAACCTCGTAGTCCGCCACTTGCGGAATCGAAAAATGGACCGTGTTCCCGGTTTGGTGGAAAGGCACGGACTTCTCCGCGCACAGCAGTTCCACCCGTGTGACGCGGCGGCCGGGCGAGAGATCCATCCGCACCTTCTGCGCGCCGATCGGGAAGAAAGTGCGAAGCCATCCGCGGTGCGCCGCCGGATTCGTGTAGTTCAGGACGTGGACCGCAAACCCGGCTTGTGTTTCCCAGGCGAACGTCTCGATCAGACCCTCGCCCTCTATCGTGACCGGACTCGCCTCGTTGCCGCCTGCGACCCAGCGGATCGAGTTCTGTAACAGCCGCGCCAGATCGGTATGGCCGGACTGCCACATCGTCCGCTCGATATCGCCCGGGAAGTAGATCAGCCGGCTCTTCCCTTTTTGCCGCAACACCACGGCCGGCTCGTCGGTCCGCGCCTGTACGGGATAGGACAATTCCGGCGGGTAAGCCACGAACCCGGGCACCACGGTCAGGATGGAACCCTCCACCGGCGCGACGGGCACGCGGTTTTCCGCGCCGGGAATCCAGGCCGTATTCGAGAAGCCATTGAGAATGGCGTGTGGCTTCTCGATGCGCGCCAGATAGGCATTCCCGTTTGTACCCACGATCTCGCCCGCCTTGTGAATGCCGAAAACGTCCGCCAGGCCGAAATCGCCGCGGCGCTCATTGCGCTCGGTATACAGGCTGGTCTCGAAGGTCCCGAGCAGCGAGCCTCCGCCATCCACGTAAGCGCGCAGTTGCCGGCATTGCTCGTCGCTGAGCAGGGCTGTGTTGGGAAGCAGCAGGGCCGAGTACTTCTTCAGTTCCTCCGGCGCCAACTTTTCTTCATGCACGAAATCGAAAAGAAAGCGGCCTTCGAGCAGCGCGTAGTACATGCCGTCCATGTACTGCGGCATCGCCGTTCCGCGCGGCGGCTTGTAGAACAACTGCGTCCGCTGGCCCATGACCACGCCTATATTGGCGATCGACCGCTTATTGATGAAGTGGGGGTCGTGTTTTGCCATCCAGTTGAAGTACTGGTGTGCCGGCTCGAGCCAGCGCCGGTCTTCGCCCATCCCATGCTCGCCGCCAATAGTGTGATGATAGGGCACCAGCCCCGCGGCGAGGCTTTCGTTGAACCACATCCGTTGTTCCTGGGGCGATTTGTAGACGTTCCGCCAACGAGGACGGCCGGTGGACCATGCGCCCGTCACGTTGTTGGCCGTTTTGCCTTTCTGGATGGCGTTGCAAACCCGGCCTTGCAGCGAACATCCCCAGATCGGCGTGTCGTCTCCGCCGCGGCCCTGGTTGTCGCCCTGGAACCACTCGCAGATCTCGCCGAGCTGCACCAGGTTGGCCGACGAACGAATGCCGCCGCCCAGATTGGCGAAATAAAAATTCGCCGTTCTCTTTTCCTTGGCGATGGAATCGTAAAGCTTCCACAGGTACATCGTTCGTTCGTTGAATTTGTCCCAGTAGGCCATCGTCCCCGCCGGCGGCAGCTTCCGGCACTGGTCGCAATGGCAGACCGGCAGGTTCCCCAGCGGCGGCCACCCGTTGGTGAACAGGCCGTCCACGTCGTACTGTAAGTTGATCTCTTTCATGATGGCCGGCATGTAATCGGTCATGTAAGTGGAGAACATGCAGGTTCGGTACAACCTTGGGTCTTCGGTGTGACGCACGGCATTGCCTTCCGCGTCGCGCTCGAACCACTCCGGATGAGCCTGTACGGCGTCTTCCCAATTCAGGTCCGGACTCATGCGCGCGATCACCCGCATGCCGCGCTTCTTGGCCGCGGCGCAGCAGTCGCCGAAGAAATCCCTGTCCCCTAGAAACTTGCCCTTCTTATGGAACGGCACTTTGGTTTGATAAAAAGCCAGGATTCCAGTGACGCTCACCATGGTGGCGTCTATCTTCAGACTGGCCCAATAGTCCGCCCATTCCTCCACATTCAACACCACGGGGTCGTGCTCGGTCATATTGGTTTGGCCGAGACGGCGGATCTTCCGTTGCCACGGGACTTCCGCGTCCGCGGCCAATAAGGAACTGGCCATGGCGACGGCCGGAACGGCGATGAATTCGCGGCGATTGATTTCCATTTGGATCTCCTCGGTGAACTGGCTGACGCTCACCCAACCTTGTGTTTGGCAATAAAGTCGGCGGACACCTGGCTGCTCATTCCCGGCTCTTCCGGCGCCGGAACCTCACCGTTTACCATCTTTTGCCTTCCACCCGACTCCATGTAAATCGCATTCGGAATCGCGCAGAGAATGTTCAGATTCACCGCACCGCCTCCGTGGCTGGCCAGTTCCACTCCGAACCCGTCCGCGATGGCCGCGATCTCCATCCACTCGGTCGGGCCGCCGGCGCGGCGATTGTCCGGCTGCACCACGTCGGCGCCCTTCTTCAGCAGCAGATCCATGAAGGCGTGCTTGTTGTACTCGTTCTCGCCGCAGGCAATGCGCATGTCGAGCGCGGCCGCCAGCTCCGCATAGCCTTCGTGGTCATAAGGCACGATCGGCTCTTCGTACCAGAAGCAACCTGCCTGTTGATACGCCCGGCCTCGGCGCAACGCTTCGGGACGGTTGAATGCCTGGTTGGCGTCCACCATGATGCGCACGCCCTTGCCGGCCGTTTTGAATCCCACCTCAATCCGCTCCAGATCGTCGTCCAGATCGTATCGGCCCACTTTTACCTTGAAGGCGCGATAGCCGATTTCGAGCGTCTCGTTGATGGTGCGTTTATATTGCGAATGGTCCTTATCGTTTTCGCGATACCAGCCGCACATGGCGTACGCCGGCATACGGTCGCGCACCACGCCGAGCATTTTGTAAACCGGCAGTCCGGCGGCTTTGCCCAGAATGTCCCAGACGGCAATGTCCACTACGGACATGGCGAACTGGGTCACGCCTTGCACGCCCTGGTATTCGAGCGCCCGCCAAAGGTCGGCGCGGATGCGTTTGGGGAACGCCGGATCCTGGCCGATTAAGACGGGTTTGATTTCGTTTTCCAGGATGGTTTGCACCACGCGCGGTCCGCCCGCGATCATGCCGAAGCTGCTGTAGCCCCAGCCGGTAATCCCGGCATCCGTCTTGAGCCGCAGAACCACGCCGCCGCCGTCACCGCCGAAATCGTGAATGGCATCGCTATAGGGCTCGGCGGGTACGCGCAGCAGATCCGTCTCCAGGCCGGTGATTTTGATTTGTTTGCTGGCCTCCGCCGCTACCGCGAGGCCGCGGCCCAAGCCCGCGGCCAGAGGCGCGGCCGCGCTCATTGTCAGCAGGTTTCGTCTAGTCAGCATAATCGCTCCTAGAATATCAGCCGGGCGGAGAGCTGGAGTTGCCGCGGCTCATCGGTCTGTCCGCTGCTTCGCTCATGCGAACTTGGCTTCCTTGATTGCCTGCCCCGCTCCGCTCAAGTTGGCCAGCTTCATCTCGGAGTACTTCCGGGACAAGAGAACACCGTGCGCGCCTCCGCGGATCGCTTCCCTGACCGCCGCTTCGACGCCTTGGGGCGTACACTTGGTCTGGTTGGCCGAGGTGGGAATATCGATATCGATTCCCGGCCAAATCCGTGTCTCAGTGCCGGCCGCCCCATCGACGGCCCGCTTGGTCTCACGGTACACGTAATCGGCCGAGAGGCCCGTAAATGGGATCTCATCGAGACTGCGCTCCCGGTAGTTCATGACGCGGTACGTCAGCTCCAGAGTCTCCTGTCTCGGAAAGTCCGCGTAGAGAGTGGCTCCGATATTGTCGATATAACTCGCGATCCGCGGACCGGCGCAGTTATTGTACATGACCATCTTGAGATAGTCGGAGTGCGGTGCGAGCTGTTGCAGGTCCTGCCCGGCGCGGTAGAGCCAACTCCAGGAATCGATATGCCAGATGTGCCATCCCACCAGCAGGGACGCCTTCACCGACTTGACCTTGGTATAAATGGCGGAGTACAAGTCGCGCAGGCTGTCGTTCCAGAACTGCTCCCACGCGAGGATTTCGGGATACCGCAGAATCACCCGCCAGAATGTCACGTAGTAGCCGTCCACCGGACGCTTGCCCGCTCGCGCGTCCCGCACCATGGCTGCCAGGGCGGTGTAGCCTTCGCGAACCCGGCCGATTTCGATTCCCCTCTGCTTCGCCTTTTGCTGGCAATATTCGCAGAAGCAGGTGAGCTGGCCGGCATCGCCATTGCCCACCAGCGTCTGACCGAGCGGCCCCTGGCGCTCTGAGCACCACATGATCCCATCGATGTCGTAGGAGCGCGCGTAGTCCTCGAATAGCCCCAACAGAAAGTTCCGGTAGCCGGGGTTATTATAGCACTGAGACCGCGCCCTGGCGCCCCGCAGGTTGATTTCACGGATGGCTTCGACGTGCGGCACCTGGTCGCTCCACACGTCCTCGGACCAGCAAATCGTGCGCATTCCCCGCTTCTTGGCGTAGGGGACCACCTCGGCAAGAAGATCGAACTGGCCGTGGTCCGGCGCCCTGGTATCTTTGGGCTTTAGAGGAGTGTCCTTGTAGTACTGCGGATGCACGGCCGCGTAGTTCCCGCCGTGGAAAGTGTCGGTATCGTATTCCTGCTTGCCGTGGTCGGGCAAAGGTTGTCCCGGCACCTGACGTCCCGCGATGCCGCGGCCATACGTGAATGTTGCCAAAAACAAGCTGTTGACACTGGCCCTTTCCTGCAGGATGTCCAGTACCTTCTCCGTCCCCTCGTCAAGAAACGAGACTGCACCCACCTGTATCCCAATCATGTTCTTTGGCGGCGTCCGCGGCTCGGCCGAGCTGGAACCTGGCAGCAAGGTGGACCCTATACCCGCCGCTTTCATGAAGGTTCTGCGATCCAGTCCCTTGCCCTCCATAAGTATTCTCCTCCTTGAAAGACCAGCTTAGTACACAACCGGGGCAACCGCTCCCTAACGGTCGCGGCTCGGAAACGCACGTAACCGCGCCGCGACCGTCGGGGAGCGGTTGCCCCGGGGAATACGTTGGTGAACTTATGAAGCGGTCGCCACCGCGTACCGGCAATCGAAAGACGAAGAGCGTATGATCGCGACCACTCAGGCACGCGCACACCCAAGGTGAAATCCGCTATTCTCGGCATGTGGAACGGTTCTCACGGGAGCTATTACAATTGAACGAGGAAGATTCCGACACTCGCTGCGGCTCGCGGCGCCAATTCCTTCAAACCAACCTTTTGGGCGCCGCGGCGCTAAGCGCCTTAGGCGCCCAGGGCAGCCACGGTCCGCCGGCGGATGAGGCGCCCTGGTATCGGCGCACCTACCGGTGGGGCCAGACGAATATCACCGAGAACGATCCCGTCCGTTACGATATTGCCTGGTGGCGCGGATATTGGAAGACCACCCAGATCCAGGGCGTCATCATCAATGCTGGCGGCATCGTCGCATATTATCCCAGCCGTGACCCGCTTCAACACCGGGCCGAGTTTCTCGGCGGGCGCGATCTCTATGGCGAGTTGGCCAAGGCGGCGCACGAGGACGGCCTCGTGGTGCTGGCCCGCATGGATTCCAACCGGGCCGGCGAAGAC
>Ga0187880_1003077_pt1 | contig 12811 bp, 6 predicted proteins | sample June2016WEW_19_4_FD_132998 | JGI IMG/M metagenome (GOLD analysis project Ga0187880, IMG submission 132998) | Peatland microbial communities from SPRUCE experiment site at the Marcell Experimental Forest, Minnesota, USA - June2016WEW_19_40 | ecosystem: Environmental > Terrestrial > Soil > Wetlands...
CAGACCCCCTTAAACGTGACCCGTCCCGTGCTGGTGAATGGTGGGGCAAATGTCCGGGCCTTGATTGAACTCCCCCATATTTCAGCACGTCGGCCTTTGCAGCGGAACGGAGATTCGTACCCGGCGGACCCGGAACAGCATTCTGCGTCTGGCTGGAGCGGGCAGACGGCGGAGCCAACCCAGGGAATTGCGCCGATTTGCTCCGAGGACCTCGCCAGAAGAAAACGGAGGCCGTTGGCTCTCATTGTTGGCAGCAAAGAAACAGGACCGATACCAGGCCAAAATCCGGTGACGCTGTGGTGACTTAGCGAGTTCCAAACCGGGGAAAATCGGGGCAAATGTTGCAATGTGCAAATACGCGCCATCCCCGCGCCATTACTGGCGATTGGCGAGTCTTGCACAATCCGAGCAAATCCTGCAAAAACCCTATCAGACCCGCTTTCACGGCGATAAGATTGGTTCGAATCCCCTTCTAGTGCTTATATGGGCAAGGGAAGCCTGCAGGTGGCAAAACGGATCTGTGCGTACCGGGGAGAATACAAGGGGACCCCTGGCAGCGAACCGCAGCAATCGAGAGCAGAGGCAAAGGGCTCGAAACCCCCATAAGCGCGACACGGAAATCAATTTAGAGACATCCGTAGTCAATGGCAGAAAATGGTTGTCTTGCAAGTGCTGCCGCAGTCACGCCGGCTTCATTTTTCGTACCGGTCCACACGCGATCCGCATGAACTAGCGGTCGCCCAAGGCCACGTACATCGTCATTGCGGATCGCTGTCGCGCTTGCGCAGGATGCCCATCACGGCCGACGTCATGACAAGGTTCATGGCAAGCAGCACCGCGATCGATTCGTCGAAGGTATGGCGCTGAGCCACCGGATGCGCCACGGGATTAGTCCGCGGGAAGTCCTCATCTGCCGAGGCCCGGCATGTTACTTCGCTACCCTCCGGGTTCTTGGCAGTAATCGTATATTGCGGGATGACAGCCTCCGCGAGGTCGCTCTGGATGGCAAGCGACGGGTTGGCTGCCGAGCTGCCCGGCGGCAGCGCAATTGGGGCATGCTGCATGGACAAACTGCCCAACGGCAGGGGGGAATTGTCGATAAGTGTGCAGGCCAGGTCGGGGACCGGCTTGGGCGCTCCCCATGCCGGCGCCTTGGCTTCTTGAATTAGATTGGCCTCGAACGCCCATCGCGAAGGAATCACAAGGGAGACCATCTGGCCAGCCGCAGGCATCTGGTAAATGGGTCGCATGCCGCCGCCCACCGCGATCATCGGCAACAGCACGACCGGCAGCAGGGCAATGGCGCTCTCAGTGGTTCGCGCCTGGGCTGAAATGCACAGGCCCAGTCCCGAGCCGATCATCGACGCCAGCAGCAGGACGCAAAAATCGAGTCCCAGGTTGCTGTGAAGATTGCAGAAAGCAGCCACCACCAGGAGAAGGCTGGCGCACTGAAAGACACAAAGGACAAACAGAACCGTCAGTTTCGAGAAGACGTACGAGAGCAGCTTGAGCGTAACCATCCGCTCGCGCTTGTAGATGGTCCATTCTCCGACAATATCGCGCGCCGCGTTGTTGCAGCCGAACCAGATGGCCGCGATGACCATAAGGAAGTGGACGATGGGCAGCTTCTCAGCCAGTTCGCCAAAGCCGGCGGTGGCCGGGGGTGAAGCTTTGATGGGGTAGATGGCAACGACCACAAGTAGCGCGAATAGTGGCGCCTGTGCCAGCAAGACGGCAGTCTGGGCACGGTCGCGGAGCTTCACAAAGACGTTCCGCTTGACCAGGGCCAGCCACTGTCGCAATCCGAAATTACGTCGCGCCGTCTCCTCGCCGGTTGCGCCGCGCTTTTCCGGTTGCTTTCCGGAGCGGTTGGCCACGAATTCCTTTTGATAACGCGAGGCCTGGTAGCGCTGGTGCCAAGCGTCGGTGCGCATGGCCGGTGCGATGGTAGCCATGCCGGAAAACAGCATCTCCGGATTCAGTTCGGCGGTTTGCGCATTGGAGGAGGCCGCGGGATTGAAGAACTGGATCGCATCCGGGAAGGCCGGACCGAAGAACACCATCTTTCCCGGCTTATCCCCGGTGTCGCGAGAGACCATGATGAGATCGTCGAATTGCTTGTAGACCTTGAGACTGGGCTGGTGGATGGTCGTAATAATGGTCTTGCCCGACTTGGATAGATTCTTCAGCAGATCGACCACCGACTCGGCGTCATAAGAAGAGAGGCCCGAAGTGGGCTCGTCGAGAAACAGCACCGGCGTATCGGTGATGAGCTCCAGGGCAATGTTGACGCGCTTGCGCTGTCCACCGCTCAGGATTTTGCGCTCGGGCGAGCCGATCACATCGTCGATCTTGTCCTGGATGCCGAGATCGCGGACCACCTTCTCCGTCCGTGTGTCGATCTCCTCGTCAGTCAAGTCGGTGCGCAGGCGGGCGGAAAAATAGAGCGCCTGCCGCACCGTAAGCTGGGGATGCACGATGTCATCCTGGGGGACGTATCCCATCTGCTGGCGGAAACGGTCGTAGTAACGGTAGAGATCGGCTCCGTTGAACAGAACTGTGCCTTCCGTGGGGGCCGTGTATCCGTTGAGCGCTTTAAGCAGCGTAGTTTTGCCCGCGCCAGCCGGGCCCATCAGCGCCACCAGTTCCGAAGGAAAAACCGTGAGCGAAATGGGGTCGAGAAGGCGCTTGCCTCCGGGGGCGTGCACCGTGATGTCGACGGCTTCGATGGTGAGGTTGCCGTAGTATTCGCGCCGCGCCAGTTCGCCGCCTTCGAGCAACTGGAAGCGAAAGCTACCCAGCCCGATTTCCTGACCGGGTTCCACCAGTGTCCTGCTACTGATGTGGACGCCGTCCAGATAGGTCCCGTTGCGGGAGCCCAGGTCTTCAACCATGAACCCTTGCGGTGTGCGGGTGAGCCGGGCGTGACGCCACGAGACCATCGGAAATGGCAGCGGAATGTCGCAGGCCGGATCTCTACCAATCTCCATCACATCGCCCTTGAAGGGGATGCGGGTGAAGGCAGACTCCCCGATTTCGACGGTGTGCTCGGTGGAGAGCAATTGCGTGGCGGAGATCTTGTAGGAGCCGAAGAATACAACCGAAGTGGGGTCGAGCGGCGCGCGGCGGATCCGGTTCCCCATGTTGCCAAGGAAGGTCCCGTTGCGCGAGTTCAGGTCCTCAATATAGTACTTGCCGTCCTCCCGCGTGATGACTGCGTGCCTCCAGCTCACAATGGGAAGGTCGATGCGCACATTGGACTCCGGCGCGCGGCCGATGGTGATGACTTGTCTCTTGTCCGCCTGCGGATGCTGGGAAATCGTGCCGCCAAGACCGGTCTGATGCACTGCGGAAACCCCGCCAAGGCCGGTCTGATGCACGCCGGCATGGCTCGATGAAGTGGGCCATGGCATTTCGATCTGGCCGCACAGCATGACTTTGGAGCCATAGGGAACCGGAGCCGGCAGGTTCGGGGCCAGCCTGACGCCAGCGATGAAGGTCCCGTTGGTCGAACCCAGATCTTCGATCGTGAACTGGCCGCCATGGCGCGTCACGCGGCAGTGATGGCCGGAAACCGTGGGGTCGGCGACGCGGATATCGCAGGTTGGAGCACTGCCGATGATCCAGGCAGCCTGCGCTTTTACTTCGTTCTCTGCCATAAAACGTACGACCGAAGATCGCTTTTTGAGAGTGGAACCACTCTAGCACACGGCGCTATCGCGCAGGACGCGCCCTAGTGGGTCAGTTTGAAACGAACCGCCTCTCAGGGGCTGAAGCCCCCGTTCATTTTCGGACCTTTGCGGCACGACTGAAGTCGTGTCCTTTCAAAACAGGTTCAAACTGATCCACTACCGGATGCGCGCTGATTGCGATGGTCGCTGCGAGGGTTCTTGCGGGAGGATTGAGCTCAGGGATTGCCTTCGGCGGATTTGGCGGCCCTTGCGCGCTCCAGCCCCGCGCGCGCGGAGGCATTACCGGGCTCGCACTCCAGCACCGCCTGATATTGTCTGATCGCGTCGTCATATTTGCCCCGACCCAGGCTGTGCTCACCCTGGGCAAGCAGGTCAGGGATCTGGTCCATACCAATCAGGCATTCCCGGCCGGACGGGTGACCCTCGTTTTTTCCCGTATTCGTCTGCACGGTCTCCTGTGGCTTCGGTGCAGGCGGCGCAGGCACCTCGGCTGCGGGCTTCTTGTGCCGGCTCTCGGCCGCACTTTGCGTGGGCGGAGCCTTGGCGGCGCTTTGCGCCTGGGTAGTCGCGGGCGCGGACGCGGTTGGAGTGGCCGGAGCCGTGGGGGTGTTTTCCGGTTGGGCGGTGACGGACGTTCTCGCGGCTGGTGTGGCCAGAGGCTGAGCGGCGTTTACGCTGCCCTCAGCGCTTTGAGAGTGCGACGAATGGATAAGGAAATAGGATCCAGCGGCCACTGCGAGAACCGTAGCCGCGATTCCCCCCCATAGCAAGATGGGCCTTTGCCAAGCAGGCGAACCTGACTCCTGGGATTCGCCCCTCATCTCAACAGGCGGCGGTAGCGCAGGGAATCCTTCAGCGGCTTGATCTTCGCTGCGACCGCTGGCTTCGATCAGGCGCGAGAGCTCGAGATCGTCGGTGTCTCGCGCCGGTATCACATGGAAATCCCGCCACGAAAGCTCGGCCAATCCCGCGCTCCCATTTCGCTGGGGTTCAAGACCCGGCAGCTCGTCCAGCGCCTTGGCGACAGCTTCGGCAAGCAGAATCTGGCCCGGGGACGCGGGCTCGAGAATGGGAAACGCGGAGCCGTCCTCGATGGGGCCTGAGGTGTCCTGGACTGACTGCAGCAGGATTGCCGAGGCTGCGGGGTGGTCGCTGCCCTCGGCAAGACCCTGAATGGCCCACTGCACCCGACGGGCAAACATGCAGGCTGAGTGGATCCCGCGGAATTGTGTCATGTGGATCTGACCGACCGAAACCGGTGGCGTGCCGCCGGACGCAACGGAAAGATCGTGAACCAGGCATACGGCCGGAGACGTGGCGGCGGGATCGTCCGGACTGTTCTCCGAGCCGGGTGTCCACACCCGTACGCAGACAAAAATGCCATTGGCGGAAAAATCGTCCAGGGACATTGTTGCGGTGCGGTCGGCGGAATCAGCATTTCGTGATGTGGTAGAGGCCGCCATTTTCGCCCGACCCAAGGAATGCGTTTCTTTGCCTGGAACCGCAAAAAAGCGATTTGCAACGCTGTGCTGAAAGTGCTAGGTTAGCAGAACAAGCAAGCGGCCGTAAACAATTGTCTGAGACGCTTCCTGGGCCAGGCCCCCGGGGCCCGGTAAGATCGTCGCTCAGAAGTGGAAGTCTGCGCCGATGGCCGGCAGATTGAGGCCTGGCAAGCGGTGCGTATTCCCGCGAGCACGAACGGAGTGGCTATGCGGCAGGCGTTTTCTGATCGGGCGGCATTTCTAACTGATCGTCGTTATCTCCTGATTTGGTTGCTGGCTTTCATTGCCTTGGCGGTTTCTCCGCTATCGGCAAGGGAGCCTTCGCTGACGGCCATCGAGATCTACGATGGCCCGAGCGGGGCCACCTATCTGATCCTGGGCGACGTGCTGATCAACGGTAAAGCGGAGATGCGCGCGTGCGATGCGTGCGAGGCAGGGCCGGTCGACAAGGGCACTTACGGCAAACTGGAAAAGCTGGCTTTGGCACCAGGCGGCGTGCTGGAGGTTGGCGCCGACGGCATACTGCGCTATAGCGTGGGCGGCGGGACTCCGAAGATCGTGTTGCCCTTGAACGCGAGATTCGACCACGGCGAGGCGATGCGGCCCGCCGATTATGCCGCACAGGCCCAGCTCAAGGCAACGACGATTGGCCCGCAAGGCGCAACTGCCACCGCGCCCGAACCCCTCAAGAAGGGCGTGAAGCTGGTTTTCGTTACGGCTCCGAATATCGAATTGGCGGAGTATCTTCGGGCTGAGAGAGCCGGCGATATCCCAGTCTGGCAAGGCTACCTGGCAAAGTACCCCACAGGTGCGCACCTGCTCGAGGCCCGGAAGGCATTGGCCGCGCTGCTCGTCGGCGTCGGCGAGACCTATTTCACGGCCTTCGACAAAACCGCCGCATCCAGTACGCCGGCCTACGACTCGTTGAAGGACGCCAAGTCGCAAGCGGAAAAGGCGCGGGCGCTGGACTCCGCTTCCCCGCAACTCAAAGAACTGGACCAGGGCATCGCCACGCGGGTGACGGCCATTGCCGAACAAGGGCGCAAGGAGCTCAAGGACTATCAGGATGCCCTGCAAGCCAAGGCTCCTGGCTATCCGCACCTGATCAATGCCCGGAAGTTCGGCGATACGGTCAACGGAATTGATCCGACGAACACGGCTGGCCAGTCCTTGTCGGCCGACGTTCTGATGGCCAGCAACAGGCTGGAGAATACGCTCCGCACCGCGGAATCATCCGCGCGCGCCAGGCAATTCGACCAGGCCATGGCTACGCTGAGTCCCTACCGGGCCTTCTACGGCGAAGAACCCCGCGTTACCGCCATTGTGGATGGGGCATACGACGATCACATTGCCCGCGGCAAGCGACTTGCCGACATGGGGGACTGGGAAAGAGCCATCGAGGACTTCCAGAAGGCTTCAGCCATCAAGCAAACCGGCGAGGCCGCCGACCTTCTGAAGAACGCGCAGGCACAGTTGAAGAAAAAGCAGGACCGGGAAGCTGCCGACAAGGCCGAGGAAACCAGCAAGCAGTACGAAGCTAGCAAGGACATCATCCGCGCCTACGAGACTCTCTCCTCGTTGCCACCCGACCAAGCGAAGCTGGTAGAAGACGACATGGAGAGGCTGGAGCCGGCCTATGTGCAGGCTGCTTCCACAGCGGCCAAGAACCTCCAGCAGGCGCACTATCCCATTCGCGGGCTAGCCGACGAGGTATCGATGGAGCGGGCTTACGTCTATCTGCGGAACGCTTATGAGTTGAGCGAGAACAATTCGTACCAGGATCGGATGGGCTTGTTGGGCGAGGAATTGAGCGCATACCTGCTCGACCAGGCTAAGCGTTACCTGGCCAAGCCCAGCGGGTCGGGAACGGAATTGGGTTGGACGTACCTGATGGAAGCGCAGCCCTACAAGGCTTCGAACCTGGATGCGGTCCGCGATGCTCAAGTGGCCGCCGGACCAGCCCACGCCGTGCGTTCCCGGCTTTCCATCCGCGTGCAGTTTCGCGACCAGACTTCGCAGCGCGATAGCGCCGGCTTCACCGACCAGTTGGAGAATGCGATTATCACCGGGCTGGAGGGCTCCGGCATCCCCGTCAAGGTAGTTCGCGCCGGCGAGACGGTCCCCGTGGAGCCCGACTTCGAGCTGGTCGGCGATGTCCTGCAGCATCATCTCGCCAAGCCCGAGAAAAAGGAGCCGGTCGAGTCGAAGTACAGGGCGGGCCAGGAACAGGTTACCAACGAAGAATGGACTAAAGTCAACCACGAGTTGCAGAAAGCCCAGATGGATTTCACCGCGGCCCAGGCGGCGCTCCAGGGAGCCGCAGCCAAGGGGAAAAAAAAGGAAATCGAAACCGAGAACAAGCATGTGCAGGCCGCGGAGAAGGCTGTGCAGGATATCCGGACCCGGCTCGATGCGATTCCTGAAAAAGTGACCGTCGATGTCATCCGCCCCTATAACTACACGAAAATTACGGTGCAGCTCACCAGCACCATCCAGGTTCAGTTCCGTGTCAGCGACTCCTTCAGCGGCCAGAGAGCCGAGCTGGTGCCGATCAACGAGGAGGAACACAAGGAATACACCATCCTGGAGGCTGTGAAGGGGGAGGATACCGAAGGCGTTCAGGAAAGCGGCACGGTCATTGATCCGGAGGAGTTCATGACTTCGGTCGAATACGCCGGACTTCAAAAGCTCATTGAAGAGGTGCGCAAGCATGTGGATGTACTGCCGCACAAGATCTACGAAGAGGCCAAGAGCCGGGAGGACAGTGGCGACCTGGACGGAGCCGGCGAAGGATATCTGCGATTCCTGGAGATGACGCCGAAAGCGGACTCGCCGGAATGCGCACACGCCCAGCGGTTCCTTGCCGATCAGTTCAACATCAAGGCGGTGGTAAACACAGGGCAGTAGAAGCTGGCACAAGCGCCGGAACGCGCGCCCGGGGAAGCCCGCGAACCGGCGGCAGGGAACTCAAAGATCAGCTTTGGGGAATTGGGGATTCCTGAGATGGAGCAGACCGGGGGAGTCGAGCGCATCGGCCACTACGAAATCACCTCCAAGCTGGGTCACGGGGGAATGGGAGTCGTCTACCATGCTGTGGACAATACGATCGGCCGCGAAGTGGCCATCAAGATGCTTACCCAGGGGCTGGCCGACGATCCCAACATGCTGGCGCGTTTCTACGACGAAGTCCGGATCACGGGAAACCTCAATCATCCGAATATTGTTACGGTCTACCAGGTAGGCGAGCACAACGGCGCTCCCTACATCGTGATGGAGTTCCTGCAGGGCTAGCCCCTCGACAAGCTGATTGCAAGCGGCGAATCCCCGACGATGATCGAGCGCCTGCGGATTATTGAAGAGGTCTGCCGGGCGCTCGGATTCGCCCATCAGAATGCGGTGATCCACCGCGACGTGAAGCCAGCCAACATCTTTGTCCTGCCTGACGGCAAAGCCAAGCTGCTGGACTTTGGCATCGCGCGGCTGGAACGACAGGAGCGCGGGCATACCCGGGCGGGCCATCTTGTCGGAACCGTGCCGTATATGGCGCCCGAGCGGCTTCGCGGCGCTACCCTCGACGGTCGCTCGGATATCTTCTCCACCGGGGTGGTGCTGTACCAGCTCATTGCCGGCCAGCTCCCTTTCAGCGGCGTCGAAACCATGGTGATGCAGAAGATTCTTTCCGACCCCCACCCCAGCCTCAGCGAGCTGGGCGCCGAGTGCCCTCCCGGCCTGGAAGCAATCGTCGACCGCGCTCTGGCCAAGCGGCCGGACGATCGCTATGCCCTGGCAGAGGAGATGGCGGGAGACCTGGCTGCGGTGATCGCCGAAATGCAGCAGGGCCAGGTGCGGGAAATGCTGGCCGAGGCACAAGGGCTTGTCGGGCAGGATCAGCTTGCCAACGCGCGCAGCGTCCTGGCGCGGCTGCTGCAGATCGACCCAAGAAATGCGCAGGCCAGGGAGTTGCTGGCCCGCGTGCAGGAATTGCTCACGCAGCGGCGCCGCGAGCTCGATATCCAGCAGGTTCGCCAGTTCGCCGAGGACGCCTTCAGTGCGCGGCGCTACGATCAGTGCCTTTCCATTCTCGAAAACAACCCCGAGCAGGTGGGGAGCTCTCCCGAGCTGATGGCGCTGCGCGAGAATGCACTGCGGGAGAAGGAGAAGCAGAGCAAGATCAACACTCTGATCGCGCAGGCCGAAATGGCGCGGCGCAAGGGAGACTTCAAGTCCGCTCTCGCCGCCGCAGAGCGGGCCCGCAAGTTGGAAAAAACCAACCCGCGGATCATTACCCTCTGCAACAGCCTCAACAAGGAGATGGAACGGGCGCAGAGGCAGGCACAGGCACGGACCTTGCTGAATTCCGCGCGCAGTGAGATGGATGCCCGGCATTTCGCGGAGGCCATCGAGATTCTCAGGCAGGTCGAGGAAGTCGACCCCACCAATCCTGAGCTCCCCCAGCTTTTGGGCGACGCAAGCAGTCGCATGGAGCAGAGCCGCAGGCGGGAAGTGGTCACGCGTCTTGAGGAGGAAGTAGCCCAGGCCACCAGCTTCGAGCAACTTCAGCAGGCGGCGGCTTCCATTCAGCAGGCGCTCACGGAAATGCCGATGGAGTCGGGACTCATCCGCCTCAGCGCCGAGGTTCAGCGCCTGGTGCGCGAGCAGGAAAACAAGCGGCTGGTCGACGAGACCCTGCTCGCCTGCAAGAGTCTTGGGCCGCGCGAAGCGCTGGAGCGGGTGCGCACAGCCCAGGCCAGGTTGCCCGGCAATGAGACCCTGATGGAGTACGAGGCCCGGCTGGTTGAACGCGTGAAGGCACAGACGGTCGAGGAGAGGCGTGACGACTATCTGGCCCGCGCGCGCGAGGCCCTCGGCAAGCAGGACTACGTCAGCGCGGTCTCCATCCTCGAGTTCTGCCAGGCCGAAGGCATCGCCTCAGCCGAGATCGTCCAGTTGCTCGAACTCGCGCGTCACGAGGAAGCCGAGCACCGGCGCCTGGAACAGCTCAGCGGCCATTTGAGCCACGCGCGCGCGCTGATCGCCGATTCGGCCTTCGACGAGGCGGTCACTTTCCTGGAAAAGACGCTGCGCGAGGAGGAGGATCCCGCGCTCAGGCGTCTGCTCGACGATGCCGTTGCCGGCCACGAATCACTGCGCCGACAGATCAAGGTCGCGCTCGGCGCGGCCTCCAGGTTCATGCGCGCCGGCAAACGCAACGAGGCCATGCAGCTCTTGCGCATGCAGCCGCGTCCCGTGCAACAGTCTGAAAGCGTGCAAAGCACACTCGTCGTGCTTGAAGATGAGCAGCAGCAGGTCGTCTACCGCACCCTGGGGCGGGCCTATGGAGCGCTCGAGACCAATATTTCCACCGGAGAATTGCTGCTGCGCCAGGCTGCCAGGGCCACTGCCGATCCTGCCCTCTGCCGCTCGGTGGGAGAGCTGTTCCGGGCGCATGGGCAGGCCTTTGCCGACCGCGCTGTTACCGGGGCAATCCAGCGAGCGAAAATGCTGCTTAAGGAGCGGGACAAGATCGGGGCGGAGAAGCAGCTTCTGGCGGTCTCTGACACTCTGCCATACGCGAGTCTCAAATTGCAGGCCGAGTGGGAGTCGGCGCGCCGAAAGACGACAGCATCAGGCTTGGTTGCACGTCTTCGCGGCTGAGCCGCCGTGCGCCGCGCCGGCTTCGTGGCCGGGCGTCCGATAATGATCAGCGGCACGGACTTTCCGCCCGCGCTAAAAGGAGCAGGGGGCCAGGCCATGGAAGTCGAGATTGAAGTCATAGGCAAGGATGGTAAGTGGGTTCTGAATCAGTCGAGGATTCGCATCGGACGGGGAGCCAGGTGCGATGTCAACCTGCCCGCGCGTCAGTATCCGGGCGTGGCGGCGGCACATGCCGAGCTCGACGTGACCGGCACCATTGTGCGGCTGGTTGCTGCCGCGAAGGGAAACGAAGAGACCTTCATCAACGATGAGCCGGCAGAACCAGGCGCGGTCATACTTTCAGGCGATATTCTCCGCCTCGGAGCGGCGGGGCCGGAACTTCGCATTCGTTTCCGGAGCCGCGAGCCGGTCAATTCCGTCCCGTCTCGGGAACCGGTCTGGCTGCCCCCTTCAGACACGCCTGGAGGTCACGAGCCGACGCGGCTGATGTCTGCCCGGGATTCCACCGTGACGCAGCCAGCTCCCATGGTCGGCGCGCGAGTCAAGGTTCCGCCGCCTCTGCCGACGCGTGCGACCCCGTCTCCGGCCGAACCCCCTGTTTCGCCGGCTTTTACACAGCGCCCAGCGCCGCCGGCCGAGCGCCAGCCGGCGGGAGCGGATCCGGCCAGGTCCGCTCGGCCCTTTGCCCGTTCCACTGCGCGCCAGATTGAGGAGCAGGATATGACAGTGGTTGAAGACCGTCTGCGGACTCTGCAGGTGCTCCAGGTGATCAGCCTGGCCCTGGTGATCATTCTGCTTTTCTGGAATATTCAGCTTCATCGTCAGCTCGTCCAGACGCGCGACGACGTCAGTACGTTACGCAGCCAGGCCCAGAACGCCGTCAGCCAGTTCACGCCCGCGCTCGATCAGAGGCTGAACTCCTTCGATCAGCGCATGGCCGGTATGGATGTCCGCATGAAGGCCGCCCAGGACCGGCTGGAACTTTCGCTGGATGCCCACATTAAGGCCGCTGAAGACCAGATGTACGCCAACATCGACGCCAAGATGAAGGACGCCGAAGAGCACATGGTGGACCGGCTCAACAACGACTTGCCCACCATCCTCGACAAGTACATCGCCCAGCGAATGGCCGAGATCAAGCATTGACGCCCCGGCCGGAACCGAATTCTGGCCGCCACAATCACCGGCTGTCTTCAGCGACACTATTGCGTGGCCGGCGGAGCAGCCTGCGCTACCAGTTCCAGCGGCAGGAAGCTTCCGATCCTCTCATCCTGCACCATGCCTATGACTCCCTGCTCGGTGACGATCGGCGAGCCAAAGACCGCATCGTCCACTGGATCTGTGAGGCGAATCGCCGATCCTTCCCTGACCGCTCCGGTCTCGAGTGCCTCCACCCTGCTCTCCCCGCTCGCAGGGTTGGTACGAATCCTGAAAACCACCACGTCGTCCCACCTGGTCTGTGCCAAAACTGCTGCCGGCGCTACCGCAAGTCCCGCCGATTTGGAAGGTGCGCTCGGCTGCAGCACAGTCATCGCCATCGGCGCGGAGCGTATCAGCAGTTTCACCTGCTCGTGCCCATCTTTGATGGCAGTCACGTTTTCCCCTTCAGGCGCTTTCCCCGGCTTCACCGCAAAGTCGCCGCTGCTCAGCCAAAGCGCAGCCGCGCCGTCCGGAACCGGCTGCAGTTGAATGTCCTCGCTCCCTTTCACCTGCTTCATCGATCCGTTCTTGAGCGCCGCCAGGAACTCCGCGTCGTACTTCCACGGCTCCAAAACGTCGGCTGCGGTCACGATTTGGCCGGAATGAAGGCGGAAACCCATGGCGCGGAGATGCTGCGGATAAATATCGTTACCATAGCTGACAGAGTAAGTGGAGTCTGCGATCAGCAGGTCCGGCGCGTCTGCGACTTCCACGCTCCGCACCCACTGCGGACGCAGTCCCGCGCTGATGCCCGCAAGGTTC
>Ga0187880_1003079_pt1 | contig 12807 bp, 8 predicted proteins | sample June2016WEW_19_4_FD_132998 | JGI IMG/M metagenome (GOLD analysis project Ga0187880, IMG submission 132998) | Peatland microbial communities from SPRUCE experiment site at the Marcell Experimental Forest, Minnesota, USA - June2016WEW_19_40 | ecosystem: Environmental > Terrestrial > Soil > Wetlands...
AACAACTTGACCTCTAACTGGTGGCCTACTTTCACTCCGCCCTTGAGAACAACTTCCCCCCCCAAGCCACGCAAATTGCCAGCGCGTAAAAATTTTCTTGACAAACCCTCTCGGTTGCGGTAGAAATTGCTTTCGTAATCGAGAACAGTAACGTTGCCGGTATCGATATTTGCTGTCTGCATCGTTATCGGCGACGACGGTATCGACGACTGATGCGAAGCGGCGTCTCCGCACGATCGTGGACAAGTTGGAATTGTTACGACGTTCGTGTGGTGGGGCCAGAGCGAGTCGAAGCGCTCTCATTCGAAGAGAGCGTTGACTTTTATTGCTATCCAGGCCCCATCGCTACCCAGGCTGGAGGCCGACTAGCCCCAACATTGCAGGAGGACTACTGTGATGCAGCAAACCTTAACGATCATGCCGATTATCACTGGGGGAGATGCCAGACGCTTCAAGAAATGGGTTGGCCTTATCTTCTCCGTGATTTGTCTGTTTGTGGGTACACCGCTCTTGGCGCAGTTCGATTCGGCGCAGATCAACGGAACCGTACGCGACCAGAGCGGCGCTGCGATACCCAATGCGACGGTGCAGATTCAAAATCGTGACACCGGACTGGTTCGCCAAACCCTCTCCAACGGTACCGGCGCCTACATCCTGAGCGAAATACCACCGGGTGTCTATAAGATCACTGCCCGTATGGCAGGATTCTCGACAGCCTCGCGCGAGGGGGTCGAGCTTACTATAAGCCAAAATTCAACGTTTGACTTTACGCTAAAACCCGGAGCGACCACCGAGACGGTCGAGGTTTCCGCGCAATCGGTACAGTTGGATACATCGTCGACTTCCGTCGGAGCGAATCTGGAATCTGAATCCGTTAACGATCTTCCCCTCAATGGGAGAAACTATAGTGGTCTGTTGGTAATGCAACCAGGCGTAACGCCCATCAACAACGACCAAACGGGAGGTCGTACCAACCCAGTCGGCAACCCTGTGTACCCCTCCATCCAGGGCCAAAACAACCGCAGCAATGTGTATCTGCTGGACGGCGTGAATAATAATGAAGCAATTTCCGGATCGCAAACGATTACACCGGTTCCTGACGACATTCAGGAAGTGAGGCTGGTGACCCACACAGACTCCGCTCTATTTGGCGAAGGACTAGGCGGAACCATCAATGTTCTAACCAAAGCAGGCACCAATCAATTTCACGGAGCTGCCTGGGAATTCTGGCGCAGTAGCGATTTCTTTGATGCAACGAGCGATCCTAGCGGACTCTTGCAAAATTTGCATCAGAACCAGTTTGGCGGGGGCGCCGGTGGGCCCGTGTTACTGCCCCGCTACAACGGCAAGAATCGCACGTTCTTTTATGGAAGCTACGAAGGGTTCAGACAGTCGATCGCAAGCGTAACTGACCAGTTAGTTCCCACTGCGAACGAGCTCGCCGGGAATTTCAGCGCCTTGGCAACACAGCTGTATAATCCCTATTCTCCCACCAGGGCGGCTTTTGTTGGCAATGATATTAGTGCTCACCTCGACCCAAACATGGTTGCACTCGCGAAGAAGCTATTTCCGAATCCTTCAGGCAGTTACGAAGGAGGTGTCAACAACTACCGAAACACCACGCCAGCAACGCAAAACTCTGACCAGTACGATATTCGTGGAGACGAATATCTAGGCAAGAGAGACCTGGTATGGGCGCATTATCTACACCAGACTGACCCAGTTTCCGTGTATGGCGGGATACCCGGTCTGTCGAGTGTCACCGGTTACGTCGGACACAACTTTGGCGCGCAGTGGATCCACACCTTTGGTCCAAGCTCCGTCCTCACTGTGGCATTTGGCCAGAATATAGGTCAACGGGAACCCACGGTTGTATACAGCGGGGACGTCCAAAGTATTGTTACTGCCGCAGGTTTCGCTACGAGCTATGCATGCAGCTACAATTTTGGCCTCCGCAGCGGTTGTATGCTGCCACAAGTAGCAATCGGATCTTATATGGGCGGCGGCGAAAACAATCAGTCGCCAAACGTAAACTCGGACGTTTGGGAATACAAGGCGGACTACCAGCGGACCTTCGGGCGGCATACTCTGTACGTTGGCTCTAACATCGACACCAACAACCAGGGCGAGGCTACATCCACTTATTCTTCGCTCACTTTTTCGCCTTTTCAAACCTCCAATGGTTCTACTGGCGGTGACCCGCTTGCGTCGTTCCTGTTAGGTCTGCCCAGCGTAGCTCAGCGACTCGATAATCGGAATACCGAGCGTAGCGGTTACGTGGATGGCTTTTATGGCCAGGACCAGTGGAAGATTCGCGACAATCTAACCATCAACGTCGGCCTTCGTTACGACATTTCGTTCGTCCCAATCGTATCGAACGTAAAGCTTGGCGCCTACAACGACCTCCTGGACTACAACACAGGAGAAGATGTCATTCAGAAGCTGCCTCCGCCATGCAGCGCCACTCAGTTTGCGCCTTGCCTCCCGGGAGGGGTTCTGCCGGCCCACGTCGTTGTCTCCAGCAAACCAGGCCAACTCTATTTTCCGGATCTGACCAATATTCAACCCAGATTGGGCCTTTCATGGGGCATTCGGCCGAACACTGTTCTGCATGCGGGTTATGGGCGCGTTTATGATAATTGGGCAGGCGTCGAGCAATCCGGGCAGAATACGGGCGGCTGGCTCATGGAAACAACCCAGCAAGCTGCAGGCCTGAACCCATTGGGCGCACCCACGAGTACGACTGCCGAAAACCCCCTTACGGGTTTTGGCGGCAACTACCCCCCACCTACTCCGTTCACCTCCGCTACCTGGAATACCGCCCCGCAATTCCGGAATGCCTATTCAGATCAATGGACGATCGGCATTCAGCGGCAGCTCGCCAGCTCTGGCGTCTGGAACATTAATTATGTTGGTTCCATCGGGCGGAAGCTGGATTACTGCCCGGTAGCGAACACGGCGAAGACTCCTGGTCCTGGCGCAATCGCGCCCCGAACCCCCTACCCCTATATGACGCAGTCGTTCTTCGATCAACCAATAGGGCAGCTTGACTATAACGCATTGCAGACGACATTCCAGGGTAGAAACCACGCCTCCGGCCTGACCTACTTGATTTCTTACACTTGGTCAAAAGGACTGAACTACGGAACGGATGGGTGGTACGGGATTGGAACCACCAGCATCCAGAACCCGTATGACTTCAAGGCTGATCGCAGTGTGACCGGCTATGACCTACCGAATGTGTTTACCGCTGGTTGGACATGGGCGGTTCCCGTCGGAAAGAATGGCTTCTCGACCGGAAACCCGATCTCGGACTATGTAGTAGGCAATTGGCAGATCAATGGAATTGCCATTTTGGAATCGGGTCGTCCCTTCACTGTCGGAATGGCGGGGGACATTGCTAACACGGGCTGCTTTAGTTATACGGGTCAAGGGGGCGCCGGCTGCGAGCGTCCGAATCAAGTAGGCAATCCAAATCCTCAAAAAAAGACGCCTGCAGAATGGTTCAATCCCGCCGCCTTTGTTGCGCCGGCTCAGTATACATTCGGGAACACGCCGCGGAACTCGTTGCGTTCCGATCCTGTCAAGAATCTTGACCTTTCGATCTTTCGGGAGTTCCCTCTGATGGAGGCTATGAAGTTCCAAATACGGTTGGACGCGTTCAACTCCTTCAACCATCCCGTTTGGGGTGTTCCAAATGCCTGTGTGGACTGCGGCCCCAGCTTTGGCGCGGTTACCTCGACTATCAACAACGCCCGCCAGTTGCAATTGTCGGGTAAGTTCGTCTTCTAGGTAACACCGCACGAATCCAACGAACCGGGACCGCAACCACGGGTCCCGGTTCTTCTCGCATATACCACCTTTGACGTATCACCATTCTGTGCGGGGATCATCGGCGTATACTGCCGAGTGAATGCCGAATCAATGCATTGGAAGCAAATCGTCTTAAGGCGTAACAGGGGTTCTCAGATGCCGAACCTTTATCAAGGCGAGTGCAAAAGTGCGTCCATCGGTCATTGCGGTATCTCGCTTGGCTTGATTCTGGCCCTGTCTTCCTGCTGCCCATCTCACTGCCAGGACAGGCAGTCGCCCGAGGTTGACCGGCCGTCCAATCCGGGACTGAAGGCGGGAGTTGACCTGGCTCAGAAAGGCGACCTTAAGGGAGCCGAAGAAGCGTTTGAGCGGGAAGTCACCCTTCATCCCAAGGACCCGCGAGCGCTAACTGCTCTTGGGCAGGTGCAAGAACAGCAAGGAAAGTTGCTCGAATCAATCGCAACGTTTCGCAAAGTGATTGAGCTCGATCCGCTCTCCGCTGACGCCCATGTGAATCTTGGAATTGCGCTGGGCGATCACTCCGACCTCGCAGCCGCACTCAAAGAAAGTTCGATCGCAACTCAGTTAGCGCCAAGTTCAGCAAGCGCACATTTTCTGCGAGGTCGTCTCTTAAGCGATCTAGGAAAGCATGAGGAAGCGAGAGATGAGTTTCGGAAGACGCTGGACATTGCTCCGGAGTATGCCGAAGCCCTAAATTATTGGGCTGCATTGGAGGGAGATGAAGGGAACAGAATTGAACAAGGAGACTTACTTCGACGATATCTCAGATTGCGTCCAGAGCAAGCAACGGCATGGTTTCAGCTCGGTCAGATTCTGGAGGAGGAACGTCGGGAACCGGAGGCAATCGCAGCATTCAGGCGCGCAATTGCGCTTAACCCGCGAGATTCCGGGGCGATTTATTCCCTTGCGCGTGCGCTGAGACAGACTGATGCAGTTGAATCCGGGCAACTGATGGAGCGTGTTGTTGAGCTGGAACGCGACCAGCGGACGATCGATCGAGTCAATTTGTTGGGAAATCAGGCTAACAGGAAAATGTACGACGCAGATTACAAAGGAGCCATTGACGACTTGCATGAGGCGATCGTGCTGTGTGGAAGGTGCAATCTTCTGGGCGCCCTCAAGAAGAATCTTGGATTGGCATACTGCCATGCGGGTCAACTAGATGCGGGTGAGCGAGAACTGAAGATTTCAGAATCGCTAATACCAGATGATCCGGGTGTTAAGGCAGCCCTGCAAATTGTTGAACAACAGAGGAGGCAAGCTTTGGCCAACTCCCCATAACGAGGCCAAATGACCCGAGAGAGATCCTCCTCAAGAAGCCCTGGCCGCAATGGCGGTGGCGATTTCGGGAGTGCTCGTGTGAATCGGCGGCAAATCTCCCAGTAGGTCTTGATGGCAAGGACGCTGACATTGGGATCGGGTGCTTGCGGGGAATGTCGATATCGAGTTTTCCCTCGGTCTGACGAAAGGTCAATGGCTCACCGTAACCGTTCCAGTTCGAGTGGACCTGGAGCGCCGGCTTGATGAGAAAGCGTCAGAATGCAATTCATATCTGAGGTGCGATGAGCAGCCGAGGGACAATGAAGATCGACCGGCGAGCTTTTCTGTACGGCGCGACCGGCGCAATCGTGGGGCTGAATCCAACGGTAAGTTATGCCTGGGGTGCGTCGCCCGCAGAGGGCCCGAGTGTCTCCTCGTTCAACGCGGACAATTGCATTTTCGTGAGCAACTCCGGAAGCGACTCCAATCCGGGGACTGAGCCGCGCCCGCTGCAATCGTTTGATGCCGCAAAGAGAGCTGCCGCCAATCTCAGGAAGGTTTCCCCCGGCCAGATTTCAGTCTTCTTTCGGGCAGGGACCTACTACCTCCCAAAGCCGGTAGTCTTCGGACCGGAGGACTCCGGCGACCAGGAGGCGCAGATTGTATTTTCAGCCTATCTGGGTGAAGAGGTGACCCTGAGCGGAGGAACCCGCATTGCTCCAGCCTGGACATCATACCGCGATGGAATCATGCAAACGCCTGTCCCGCCAGGCACGGAAACCGATCAGCTCTTCGTCAATGGCCAGCGCCAGATCCTTGCAAGGTATCCTAACTTCGATCCTGGCGCGAAGTACTTGAACGGCTGGGCTGAAGATGCGATTAGCCCGGAGCGCGCGCGACGCTGGGCCGATCCGCGCGGTGGGTACATCCATGCACTTCATGAGTACCTCTGGGGTAGCCTGCACTTCATCATCACGGGGAAGGACGCAAACGGCGGGCCTACCTACGAAGGCGGATGGCAGAGTAATCGTCCTGCGCCCATGCATGCGCAGTACCGCTTCGTAGAGAACATCTTTGAAGAGCTGGACTCGCCAGGCGAGTGGTTCCTCGACAAGGAAAAGCACATTCTCTACTTCTATCCGCCACCCGGTCTGGATCTGCAGAATGCTGTTATCGAAATAGTGCGCCTGAAGCACCTTGTAGAGATGCGTGGGACCGCTGGCTCTCCGGTGCGCGGGATCGGTATGAGGAACCTGGCATTCCGGCACACCGCGCGCACCTTCATGGAGACGCGGGAACCGCTTCTGCGCAGCGACTGGAGAATCTATCGCGGAGGCGCGCTGTACCTCACTGGAACAGAAGACTGCTACGTCGACAATTGCACATTCGATCAGCTCGGCGGCAATTGCATCTTCGTCAGTAACTACAATCGCAGCTTTCGCGCCTCACAATGCCACATAGCTGCCGCCGGAGCCAGCGGAATCGCATTCGTGGGCGATCCGGCCGCAGTGCGGAATCCGTTGTTTTCCTACGACACGCGGCATACCGTGGAGCAACTGGACCAGACACCGGGGCCGCTTACAAACAACTACCCCGAGAACTGCTTGGTTGAAGATTGCTTGATCTACAGGACCGGGCGGGTTGAGAAGCAGACCGCGCCGGTCGAGATCGACATGTCAAAATCCATCGTGGTTCGACATGTTTCCGCATACGATGTGCCGCGGGCCGGGATCAATATTGGCGATGGTTGCTGGGGCGGACACCATATCGACTACTGCGACATATTCGACACGGTGAAGGAGACAGGCGATCACGGTTCGTTCAACTCCTGGGGACGGGACCGATGGTGGGGAACGAAGGGGATCGATCTCGATACGGTCCTCATCGGTAGCCATCGATCACTTCCCATGCTCGATGCGATGGCTCCGAATACTCTTTCCAATTCGCGCTGGCGCTGCGATCATGGCTGGGATATCGACCTGGACGACGGCAGTACGAACTATCGCATCCACAACAATCTCTGCCTGAGCGGCGGTCTCAAACTCCGCGAGGGCTTCTACCGCATCTGCGAGAACAATGTTCTGGTAAACAATACTCTGCATCCCCATGTCTGGTTCAACGATAGTCATGACGTGTTCACCAACAACATTGTGTTTGCGCCGTACCGGCCGATCCAGATGCGGAAGTGGACGCAGGAGATCGACTTCAATCTGCTGCACAGGCTCGACCAGGAGTCCGCTACCCCGGCAAAGCCCCTTCAGGAACTGAGCTCGGGAGATGCTCACTCCCTCACAGGAAATGCGCATTTCATCAATGCCGCTGATGGCGACTACTCGGTCAAACCGGGCTCTCCCGCGCTCGCACTTGGTTTCGTGAACTTTGACATGCAGAGCTTCGGAGTGCAGGCGCCGCACCTGAGAGCCATGGCTCGAACCCCCGAACTGGTCTCAAAGGCTGGAAGCACGTCAGTAACTCTCGACGCGACGCGCAGCCGCGACATCGAGACATGGGAAGGCAACAAGGTGCGCAACATTGTTGGATTGGACGAAGTCTCGGCAGCTGGAACCCCCGGTGAAACCGGCGTCATTGTCCTTGACGTTCCTCAAGCCAATCAAGGAAACGCGGCCGTCATTGCGGCCGGAGACGTGATCCTGGCCTTCAACAACAAACCGGTCAAAGACACGCAGGATCTGATGCGCTATACACGCGAAGCCGGTAAAGGAACCGAGGCAAGCATTACGATTCTCCACTATCAGCAGCAGTTTACGGTCAAGGTTTCAATCAAGTAGCAGGAGGGCAGTATGTCCAGAACGCAGGCTGCGAGCTTTGTCATGGGCGTCTTTCTCATCGGGTCGCAGTACCTCACAGAGGCTCCAGGGACAGCAGACGAATCCCGGACCATACCACAAAGCGGCGCCGATCCGCTTCCCATGATTCCGCAAAAGGTGAACTGAGGCCTGTGCGTTTCGGTTCGCGCGTGTACGCGGAATCGAGGCACAGCTGCCTGTGAAACTCAACACGTAAGCTGGCTCGTCTTCGCGTTCTGCCCGGAACCTGAATACGAGGCGGCCCCGCAGGAACGGATAAAAGAACTCCATGCTGAAAGGTGTTGCGATTTTCGCAGCAAGTGTAATGCTGGCCATGAATCTGAATGCTGCAGTCCAGGTAGGGAAGGTCGAATACAAGGGGTGGCCCAACTGCTGGCGCGTGACAAACGGCGAAGTTGAATTGATCGTGACTGGCGATGTGGGTCCGCGGATCATGCGGTACGGCTTTCTCGGCGGCCAGAACCTGTTCAAGGAATTTCCGGATCAATTGGGCAAGTCAGGCGAAGAGGAATTCCAATTACGGGGCGGCGACCGCGTGTGGAAGGCGCCGGAGGATCCCGTAGCCACGTGGGCACCGGACAATGTGCCTGTGGAGATCACGGTAACGCCCACAGGATTGCTGGCGCGTGCTCCAGTTGAGCCTCTCACCAGCCTGCAGAAGGAAATTGAGGTCAGCATGGCGCCCTCCGGGAGCCAAGTCACTGTGATTCACAGCGTCCGGAATCACTCACTGTTTGCACTCGAATTTTCGCCATGGGCTTTGACGATGATGGCGCAGGGCGGTACCGCGATTACAGGCTTTCCGCCGCGCGGGAGGCACCCCATCAACCTGGAGGCTACAAACCCTTTGGTGATGTGGGCCTACACCGACCTTTCCGATCAGCGGCTGACTTTTACCAAGAAGTACATGGCGCTGCGACAAGATCCCACCAATGCCAATGCCCAGAAGGTCGGGTTGTTCAACGCGGATACCTGGGCTGCCTATCTGCTGAATGGAGAAGCATTCGTCAAGCGGACGCAAGCTGATTCCGGTAAAGCCTATCCTGATTTCGGATGTTCCTTTGAGACGTTTACCAACAACCAATTCCTCGAAATTGAAACCCTCGGCCCGTTGACCAAGGTGCCGCCCGGAGGAGTTGTGGAGCACGTGGAGCACTGGGGCCTCTATCGAAACGTCTTGCTTCCTGAGATCACCGACGATGCGCTGGACCGCGTTGTTCTTCCGCTTGTTCGCGCAACGGAGCCTTCACATTGACAGTAAATCCGGGAGTAGAACGTGGCGTTGTTTTCGTTGCTTGGCACGACGTTCGGTGGGGATGGCCAAAGGACTTTTAAGCTCCCCGACTTCAGCAAGGCCACGAATTTGCCGCCCGGGTGCTGTTACTACATTGTTTTATATGGCTTGTATCCATCAAGGTCCCAGGCCGTTTTCCGAAACGGAATCTTCGTGCCCGTTTCCCTCATGCCGCCGCGATATGAAGGAGCGCTGGTACAGAATGCCGTTCGTGCGAATGCGCAAACCTCGCGGGATTGGTCACCAGCGACCGCTTGGGCGTAGGCCGTGTGGTGCAGTTGGCCGGAAAGTATTATTTCTAAATCTTCACAGTTGAAGATCGAAATTCAACGCAACACAAACCCGGCAGTGAAGATCTAAAAACGATCTTCACTGCCGCAATACAAGAGCATGTTGTCTAAAAAAGAGAGCCAAATCAGCCGCCTCAGGGGCTAAAACCATGCGCGACAGGACGACGCAATCATTGCCTCTTCGCAGGCACGTGCGGGACGAGATTCAACGGCGGATTTTGTCGGGAGAGAGCCTTCCCGGCGAGCGTCTGGCCCAGCAAAGCCTGGCCAGAAAACTGGGTGTCGGCCAGGGAACGGTTCGGGAATCGCTCTTGGAACTCGAATGGCTCGGCCTCGTCGAGTCCGTCGACGGCCTGGGCGTCTTTGTCGGAAAGCTGGACGCCTCGCGCCTCGTCGAAGCCTACGAAGTGCGGGAATACCACGAAGGTCTTGCCGCGCGCCGGGCCTGTGGACGCGTTTCGCAGGCCGACGTTACCGCGCTCGAAGCCATGGCCGATCGCATTTGGAGTTTATCTGAAGAAGGCGATGTGGATGAGATGGGCGCCGGGGACCGGGCATTTTATCTCCAAATTGTGCATCTGTCCCGCAACAGCGTACTCGTCCGCCTGGCGGAGGGATACAGGACGCTGGGCATGGCCATCCGGGCCGCGCGCGGTCTACGACGAACATCTGCGCATCATCGATGCCATCAGCCGGAATATGGCGGACGATGCGGAACGATTTGCCCGTCAGCATGTGCTTGAGGCCCGCCTTATCATTGAGCAGGAGGCGGCGCGGAATGAATTCACACCAAAGTGGGTGGTGAATACAAGCGGCTGAGCTTCCGCATAGCCGCCGTCCGCGGCCTTACCATGCCGCAACCGCCGAAGCAGGGCAATTGGAGCTTACGTTGAACAGTAAAGCAGGATTTCTTTTCTCTGTCGCTTTGGTTGCTGCAAGCGCGGCGCCAGCGCAAATTCGCACTGTGGATCTATCGCTCGCCACGTTGCGCATCTCTGAGCAAAGCGGCGACCTGGTTGGCCTGGATTGGAAGAATCCGGAGCTGTCCATCATTCGCGAACCGCGCCTCGGAGAGAACTTTCGCATCCTCGTTCCGCAAGCGGGATATGAGGCCAACTACTTCAACAGCCGCGATCAGGCAGTCAGCCGCATCGAGACCACTCCCGACGGCGTGCTCTGCACTTATGACTCGCTTCATAACGATCGCGAGACGCTGCCCATCAAGGTGCGTTACCGCATGCGCGCCGCCGGCGAACAGATTCAGTTCTCGATCGAAGTCGACAACCCCACGGGAAGGAAATTGGCCGAAGTCATGTACGGGATTATCGGCGAGCAGCAGGGAATAGGCGACCGCCTCGATACAGAATCGTTGATTCCAGGCTCCAATGCCAATCTTGCTCCGGGCATCTTCTCGCGCTTCAACGGCGGCGGATACGGAGGCGGCAATCTCGGCATTCGCTACGACGCCGCAACATTCACCTACCCGGGAAGAATGTCGATGGGCTGGATCGACTTCTACAACGTGAAGTCCGGAACCGGCTATTACTACGCCAATCAGGATCCGGAAACGCGGCTCACTTTACTCAACCTGGAGATGCGCCCGTTTACCAAAAGCGCAAGCACCGTGGACAGTTGGCCTACGCCCGCCGAGGCCCATGGCGAGCCCATCGGCGTCACCATGGGCTGGGTGAATTTCCCCTATCTGGGTAACGGCACATTTCGCGCCGGCCCCGTCGCGCTCCAGGTTCATGGCGGCGATTGGCACACGGCCAGCGGCATCTATCGCACGTGGTTCGATCAGCACTTTACCGTCGCACGTCCTCCCGATTGGCTGCGCAAGGAGAACGCCTGGCAGTCGATCATCCTCTCCAATGGCGAAGATGTTGTTGTTCATCGCTTCGATGAACTTCCCAAACTCGCCGCCGACGCCAAGAAGTACGGCATCACCACCTTCGAGATTCTCGGTTGGGATATGGGTGGAATCGACCGCGGCTATCCGCAATACCAGCCCAATCCGCGCCTGGGCTCCATTGACGATTTCAAAAAAGCGCTTGCCGACCTGCGCGCCATGGGCGTCCATCCGCTCATCTTTTCCAACATTCAGGTCGCCGACACCGCGACGCCGCTCTACCAGAACACGTTGAAGCCATACACGGTCCTGGGCCGCTGGGCTCCGGACCTGCACCTGAACGGCTGGGGCGAGGGAACCATCAGCGCGCGCGCGTGCTTGACGTGCTCCAGAATGACGCTCCTAAGTCCCGCTCATCCCGAATACCGAGAATTTCTCGTCAACCAATATCTCGACCTCGTGCGCGATGGCGCCGAGGGCTTCCAGTTCGATAAGACCAATATCCTCGACGCGCTGGATTTCAATCCCTCGCTTCCGGTTTCTCCTGACAAGTCTCTCTCGCAAGGCGTGCTCAGCGTCATGCAGGAACTGCGCCAGCGCGGGCGCACCATCAATCCGGACCTCTCGCTTGCCTCGGAGATATGGTTTGACCGCGCGCTGCCCTACGTCGATGTCTCCTACATGCGCATGGGCAGCATCGACATGGGTTCCACAGCGTTGCGCTATACCTTCCCGGAGTGGACCGCAACCATCTTCGGTGAAAGCCCCGGCGACTTCAGCCCCATGAACAATGGCATGCGCTACGGTATGGTGTGGGCTCTGGCGCCACGCCATTACAACGACTCAGCCGATGAGTCCCTCACCCGCCCGCTGGCACAGTACGTGGCGGAGCTGATTCGCATTCGCAAGCAGTTTGAGCCGCTGCTTTTCTTCGGCCGCTTCAACGACGCCATGGGCGCAACCGTGAAAGGAGGCGCGGACATTCGTTACTCGGTCTTCACGCCTTTCAAGGCGGGGACCTCGGGCCGCGCCTGCGTGGTTGTCAATTTCGGCGACGCGCCGGAATCCGCCCAGGTTAACCTTGACGGCCAAGACGGAGATGTCACTGTCGCCACACCCTTTCAAGCGGATCGAAAAGCCGCCTTGCCGCTGCAACTCACGATTCCTCCTCACCAGTTGGCGGTTGTGATCAAGGAATAGCGGCAGGATGAAAACGTTGCAACGGGGCGGAGCCGCCGCGCGCGGACCATTCAAACAAGGTGTAGCGCGGAAAGTGGAAGGCGAAACAGGAGTCAGATCATGAAGGTTCGAATGTGGAGTGTGGTCTCATCCTGGTGCATTTTGGCCGGCGCCGTGCTGGCGCAAGCTCCCATTACGTTGACGATCGATACGGCATCGCGGCAATTTCGCATTCCCGGCGATTTCGCCGGACTCGGCTTTGAAAGCAAAAGC
>Ga0187880_1003083_pt1 | contig 12798 bp, 8 predicted proteins | sample June2016WEW_19_4_FD_132998 | JGI IMG/M metagenome (GOLD analysis project Ga0187880, IMG submission 132998) | Peatland microbial communities from SPRUCE experiment site at the Marcell Experimental Forest, Minnesota, USA - June2016WEW_19_40 | ecosystem: Environmental > Terrestrial > Soil > Wetlands...
ACCTCAGCGGCTGAAGCGATTTGGTTCCTGCCCCTGGCCGCGGGCCTGAAGGCCCGCACTACCCAAGATGCAATCATTCTGGAATAGCTCTAGTACGATCGACGATTTCGCTGCGAAGGACACCGTTTGACCACTGCTGACCAACCCGCTATCGAGCGCGCGAGCATCGACGTTGACATTGCCTGCGTCGGCTTTGGGCCTGCTACCGGCGGTTTCCTCACCACGCTTTCACGCCAACTGCTCAACGACGATGGCAGTCCGGCGATCGAAAGCAAAGCCGCGCCGGGCCTGCCGCTGCAAGTCATCTGCTATGAGCGCGCCGACGACATTGGTTTCGGCGTTTCCGGAGTGGTCACGCGCGCGCGCGGCATTCGGGCCAGCTTCCCCGATTTGGATCCCGCACAAATTCCCATGGCCGCCGCGGTTGCCGACGAGAAGGTGGTGTACCTGCTCGATCCGGTGGGCGCCAGCCGGCGCTCTCGCGTGCTGCGGGCCGGAGACCGCTGCCTGCAGGCGCTCGGCAGAATTCTGGGCGTTGCTCGCAACGCTTTCGAACTGCCCTACACGCCGAGTTTCCTTCACAAGAAAGATGGGCTAGTACTTTCCATCGGCCAGTTCAACCAGTGGGTAGGCTCGCAGTTGATGTCGAGCGGCGCAGTGCAAATCTGGCCGGGCATGCCGGTGGACAGCGCTCTCATCGAGGATGGCAAGGTCCTGGGTGTGCGCCTGGTCGATCAAGGTGTGGACCGCCAGGGAAAACCCGAGCCCGGCTTCACTGCCGGAATGGATATACGCGCGGCGCTTACGGTCATCGGAGATGGGCCTGTCGGCGCGGTCGGTCACGACCTCGACACTCGGCTGGGAACGCCTCCCGGCAACGAAGTCCGCGAGTGGGCGTTAGGCATGAAGTTCGTCATCGAACTTCGGCCCGAGGTTGATCTCGAACCTGGGACGGTCTTCCACACGTTCGGCTTTCCCGAGCCCGAGATATTTGGCTTCTTCTATGTTCATCCCGGCGGCGTGGCGTCGGTGGGCATCTTTGTTCCGTCGTGGTTCGATTGTCCGACGCGCACCGTGTACCGCTACCTGCAGCATTACATTCAGCACCCATATCTCTGGCGCTACCTCGAAGGCGGCAGGCTGCGCTCGTGGGGCGCCAAGTCTTTGCAGGAATCGGGCAAGCGCGGCGAGCCTTATCTGGTGGGCGATGGTTACGCACGGATTGGCGAGTCCTCCGGCAGTACCAATGTGCTCACAGGTTCGGGCGTGGACGAAGCATGGACATCGGGCGTGCAACTCGCTGAAGGCGTGCTGGAGTTGCTGCGGGCTGGCAAGCCGTTCACGCGCGAAAACCTGGCACAGGCTTACGAAGCCCGGCGGCGTGCAAGTTGGCTGGAGCGCGAGGCCCGCATCGCGGAGAAGTCGCGTGACGGCTTCCAGCGCGGCGTCGTCACCGGACTGATCGGCATGGCTGTGGCTGCATTCACAAAAGGCCGGCTGTCGTTGGGCAGTCATCCTGCCAAGCCGTGCGAACGGATCGTGTCGCCGGAGCAGTTTTATCGCGGCAAGCTCGCGCCACCGCAGATCGCCAGCATCCAGCATCAGTGCAACGTCGGCGGCACGTCGCTCCATGACTCCTTGATGAACGCCTGCGGCTGGCCCGCAATCGCTCACGACGGTTCGCTGCTGGTATCGCATCAAGACGTGTTGCTGATGGGCGGCAAGGTCCAGGCCGCCGCGGGCTATGCCGACCACGTTCGCTTTCGCGACCTCGAAGTGTGCGGGCGCTGCGGCAACAAGCTGTGCGTGGAGATGTGTTCCGGACAGGCGATCACGCGAAGCCTGGAAGGGCCGCCGAATTTCGATCGCGAGAAATGCGTGTTCTGCGGTGCTTGCATGTGGAACTGCCCAGAGAGCGTCGAAGGGCGCCCCAACTTGCAATTCCGCGCAGGCGCAGGCGGGCTGCACTCGGCGGAGAACTAGAGTAGGTTCAGGATGGGTAGTAATCAGAACTCATCTCATAAATTGTTCTGATTTGTATCAGGGCACGACTTTAGTCGGGATTATGCATTTCATGCAAGGTTCTACAATCGAGGTTTATGGACGATCCCATCGTTAAGCAGCGCGATAAACCGATTGATCGGTGGCTTGGCCTTGGGAGCATCGCTGTGGGCGTAGCGTTTTATCTCCTGCCTAAAACGCCGCCTGTCGTGGTGTCTTCGCTGGTTCTCATCTTCGTGCTGTTAATCCATCCAATTTGGAATTTCTGGTGGGTCGAGGCGAGGCTTTGGAGGAAGTTTGCAGCTACACTGCTCTTTATCTTGGCGTTAATTTGTCTTGGCCGAAGTTCATGGCCGTCAGGCTCGGGCAGTCTGTTGCAATTTGCGGCGCATCTGATGGAGGGTTTTTGGAGATGGATGGTCGGTCCTCATGGTCGGTGGTTTGACCGATCTGTTGGGGCTGCGTATTCGGTTGCAGTTATCATGGGTTTGGTACTTCTTGGAAGGATGCTCAATGCTAGGCGCCTTAGCCCAAGAGTCCAACCCCAAAAGGGATTTCTGGACTACAGATTGGAAGCTGAAACTGCGATGTCGGCAATGCCCGCTATGCTCGAAAAGCTAACGGCAATAATGACCGAAGTTGGTCCGGCGATGGAAAAACACACCAAAGCCCTAGAGCGGGCCAGTTCCACCGCTGAGCAATTAAGGGTCAGTAAGCTCGCCTCGTCCAGCTTGGATCGTTATTCAATCCGCGTTGACCGTGTCAGCGCTAGATTTGTTGAGAATGGGGACTTACTATCAGAGGGTTTGATCGGTTGGTCCAAATGGATAGAGGAGGCGGGCTCCCCTAAAGCAAGCTTCGGGGATTTCCCTGAAGTGCTACGTCATCTTATTGGTAATCTAAGCGTGGCAAACGATCATCTGACGGAGTACATAGCTACAACCAGTCACGTGAAGGGTGCGTCTAGCGTGCTGAACGCGGCCGTAGATAGGCATATCCGGTCGTGGGAATTAATTGTGCATACAAACAGAAGGATTCACGAAGCCTGTGACGAAACTCTTAAGATACTTGATGGCCTTACTTAGGCCGCAATGAGTTCATTGTAGCTTGTGTCAACTGCATAATCCAGACTTTAGTCGTGCCGAACGCAGCGCAGAAGAGATTCAGGGCTTTAGCCCCTGCAAAAACAAGTCCCTCAGGGGCTGAAGCCCGAGCTATTGTTGACCTGCTGCGGCACGGCTGAAGCCGTGCCCTGACACAAGACGAGTTATGAAACAGACCAATGGCGTCGGGTGTGGAGCGCCGTTGCATTCACTGGAAAACTAAAAGATGACCAATCCTTATCACGTTGTAGTTTGCGCCAGCGTCGTTCCCGATCCCTTGCAGACGCTGGAACCTGTCACCGGACCATCCGGGCCGGCACTGAAGAACGAGATGATGCTGCCCGCGATCCTCGATCCCTGGGCGTCGCACGCGCTCTACGAAGGCGCAAACCTGGTGAAGCACATCGCCGGCAGCAAGCTCTGGCTGGTGAGCATGGCGCCCAAGGCCAAGTTGCAGCAGGTCATGATGACGGTCGCGCAAAAAGTTCCGCTGCAACTGGTGGCCGTGGACGGCCCCTCCAGCGGCTTCGCCGACGCTCATCAAACGGCACACGCGCTGGCGGTGGCAATTCGCGGCATCGCGGGTATCGATCTGTCGCGGCTGCTGTTGTTTGGTGGATGGGAATCCGCCAGCCGCAGCGCGGGCGTCACCTTGCAGCTCATCGGCGAAGAACTCGGCATCGTCGATCAATTCCAGGGAGTTGACGCAATCACCCCGCAGGAAGACGGCTCGTTTGAGGTGCTGGAACGCGTGGAAGGCGCGCGCCACCAGGTGTCGTTGTGTGCCGGACCGCCGGCGGTGCTGGGATGGGCGACGGGAAATCTCGGCGAACCGCGCAACGATCCGCAAGTCGGCATGGCCAACATGCGCACCATCATGCCTGCGCTGCAGCGGGCCACGGCCGCAGCGATTTCTGCCGATGGGCTGCAATACTCCAACGTCGCTACGCCCAAACAGCAGCGCCAAACCAGGATCGTAAAGGACCTCCCGGCCGAAGACATCGCGCGCGAAATCGTGCAGTGGATTACACAGGAGTAGCGAGAACTATGGACACCATTCTTTTCCTGGCGCAAACCGAAGAAGACGGCACGCTGGGCAAACCCGCGCTGGAAGCCCTCGGCGCCGCAGTGGAATTAAACCAGGCGTTGCGCGGAACGTTGGTCGCCGCGCTTTACGGAGCCACGGCACAGCCGGCGGCCGATACCATCGCAAACTGCGGGGCGTCGCGGTTCCTCGCCGTCGCTGGAGAAGACTTCGCGTCCGCGCGCTACGCCACCGATGCCGCCGCTTGCGAGGCCTTGCTACGCGCGGCGCAGGCGACGCTTGTCATCACCGCTGCCACCTCGCGCTCCTCGCGCGTCATGGCAGGCGTGACCCGTCGCGTGGGCGGATGCGTGGACACGCATGTCACCGCCATCGCCGCCGATTCCGGCTCGGTGACGTTGACGCGCTGGTTTTACCGCCAGCGCATCGAGGCCTCGCTCACTCGTACTCAGCGTCCCTGGGTTCTGCTGCTTGATCCGGGCGCGCACGCAGCTTGGCAAGGGCAAGGCGCGAGCGGCTCAGTCACGCCGGAACTGATTGCAGTACCTGTGACCGAGAGTATGAGGCGCACCAGTGTTCGCGGCATGATTACTCCACCCGCAGACCAGCAAACCATTCGTCCTGACGCCAAGCTGCTGTTCGTCGCGGGCGCGGGCTGGACCAAGAAACAGAAAGACGGCCAGACCCACGTTCCCGAGGCCGAAACGCTCATTGTGGATTTCCTGCATAAGTCCAAAGCATCGCTCGGCAGCAGCAAGTCCCTGGTCGAACTCACCGGCGAGAACCAGTCGGCGCTGCGCTTCATGAGCCACCTCAACCAGGTGGGACAGACCGGGGCCACGCCGCGCCATCCCAAGGGGCTGTCCACGTGCTGCCACGGCGAGGAGCCGCACACCGTGGGTTGGCGATTCATTGGCGAGCGGCGCGCCATCAACCTCGATCCCAATTGCGGCTGGGCCCGCGGCAAAGCTGATGTCCTGTACGTGGCCGACGCCTTCGAGGTGATGTCGAAGGTCAATGCGCTTTTGGGTGCGTGAGCTAAACTGCCACCCGCTTGCAATCCTTCTTGCACCTCTTACAATAGTTGCGGCATCGCATCGGTGATGGTTCGTACTTGATATCGCACTCAGAAAAGAGAAGGAGATCGTCATGTCCGCTTCGATTCCCGAAAATTATCTCGACCTGTTCAAGAAAAAAGCGTTTGGCAGCTTGAGTACCCTCATGCCAGACGGCAGTCCGCAAACCAATCCGGTATGGGTTGACTACCAGAACGGCGAAGTTTGGGTGAACTCCGCCGCAGGCCGCCTCAAAGACAAGAACATGAAACGCGATCCCCGCGTATCTGTTGCCGTGATCGATCCCGACAATCCCTACCGCTTCGTGGAAGTGCGCGGCAAGGTCCGCGAGATTACGCAGGAAGGCGCACCGCAGCACATCGACAAGATGGCCAAGAAGTATCTCGACAAGGACAAATATCCCTTCGCGCAGGCAGGCGAGCAGCGCGTGCTCTACAAGATCAAGCCCGAGCACGTCCACACCATGGGATAATCAGCACGCTCCACCAGTTCTTCGGCATCAATTTGCGGCAGCCTCACGCGGATGTGGGTGCCCCATCCTTTCGCCCGACTTTGGCGAAAGGGTGGGAATCAATTGCTGATCACCTTCCACCGCAATCCCGTCGCGGAAGCTGACATACTTGCCCGAGATCGCCGCCACGCGCTCGCCCGGCACGATGAAGCCCACCAGGTTCAACGGGTCGGCAGCGGAGATGGTCACGATTTCGCCGCTAGCCGGGAGGTTGCGCATGGCGCGCAGCGACTCCACCGCTTCCGGTAATGCGAACTGCTCGCCGAGAAATCCGTTGACGAATCTTCCGCCGCGCACTTCACCGCGATCTTCCAGGCGGCGGAATGCGATCAGCAGCTCGCGCCACTTCGGCAGGTTCGACTCGCGCGCCAGCGTTTCGCGGAAGACGACCCCATAGCGGCGCAGCAGCATCCAGCAAGTGGCCTCGACGACCTTCGCGCGGTCCGTGCCCTCGCCGGGATAGAGCAGCGACCAGCGACCGCCGGTGTGGCGAGGCCGGGTGAGCTTGGGCGTGCCGGTCGCGTTGCGGCGGCGCGGATTGATCAACGAGCGCAGATTTTCGAAGCCGTCGGCGGTGACCATGCCGGCAGCCACCAGTTCCCAAAGCGCCGTCTCGATCTCCGCCTTCAGCCGTTCGGTTCCGCGGACGATGTCGGCGAAGAACGACGCGCCCCGCCGCCGCAAAAATTCCAGCACGCTGCGGGCGGCCTCGCTTAGCACACGATCAAAGTTTTGCTCGTCATCGCCGTGGCGCGGCTGCATCCAATCGGAATCGTCGCGCACAAAGAACGTGATGGGCGCGACACTCGTCGGCACCACGCGGCGACGGCCCTCGCCCGAATCCTCCAGCGTCGCTGGATGCGGCGAGAGGCGTCCCCAGCCCACCGCTCCCGTCAGGCAAAGCTGATCGAGCGCCGCCGGATCGTAGTTGTTCACCCGCGCCGCCAGGATGTGCCTCTCCCACGCGTTCGCCGGAATCTCAAAGCCTTGCAGTTGACGCACGGCCTCCAGCAGTCCGCGTTCGCCTGCTAACTGCGATTGCGGAGTCACGTGCTGCCAGCGCAACAACCAGCGCATATACTGCGCCGCGGTTACGGGCTCCACCTGCTTGCGCAACGTGGCGACGGTGAGATGGTGAATGCGCGCCAGCAATCGCCGGTCGCACCACTCGACCGTCTGCGATTCACTCCGCGGATCCGCTGTCGAATCCGGGTCTTGGGTGCCCCATCCATTCGGCTCTTGGGTGCCCCATCCTTGTCGCCCGTTGTTGGCGACAGGATGGGAGGTCAACCCGGTGAAATTTCCGCGCAGCACCGAACCCGACGCCTCCATGCGGAGCAGCGCTTGCTCGACCTCAGCGGCGGACAGTCCCAGCCAATAGGCCAGCGCGCCCGCCGTGACTGGGCCGCAGTGCATCATCCAGCCGGTCACCATGGCGAGCAGAGCATCCTCGCGCGAGGCCGTATTCGACGGCAGTTCCGGCGGCGTGACCTCAAACTTCGCTTCGGGGAAGATCAGGGCAAAGTCTTTCGCCCGCTCGGACGCGACGAAGTAGCGGTGTCCATCTGTCTGAGCGCGCAACACCCGCCAGCCTTCCATCAGTTCGGCCACAAACGGTGTCCAACTCGTAATCGCGTCCTGCCACTCGCCGTCGCCGATCTCTTCTGGGACCGCAACCAGCGTCTGCAAGACATCATGCAACTCGTCGCTGTCGCGAACATCGGGACGGGCCTCCTCGCGCACCCGCGCAATCGCCGTTTGGTCGAGCCGTCCCACTTCCTGCAACACCGCTTCCGGCAGCATGCGCCGCATTTGCACGGCACGGGCACGCCGCTCTTCCAGCGGGGCATCGTCGAGAAAAGCGTACGGGTTGGCGTTCAGAATTTCGTGCGAGAACTGCGATGGCACCGGCGTGTCGATGGCCAGCGTGCGAATCGCCCCGCTGCGAATCCCGGCGAGCACCCGCCGCAGGCCGTCGATGTCCATGGCCTCGGTGAGGACATCCTTCATCACTTCCTGAATCAGCGGATGCTCGGGAATCTGGATATCGCCAACGATGTTTTCCTGGCACGCGGCCACGTCGGGGAAGACCGACGCCATAAGATCGTCGCTGCGAATGCGCTGAATCTGGGGCGGAACTTTCTTGCCGCCCTGGAAGCGCAGCAGCGCCAGCGAGCGGTTGGCGTCCCAGCGCCAGCGCGTGGCGAAGATGGGCGACGCCAGCGCCGCTTGCTCCAGGATTTCCTGTACCGTCTCGGTTTGCAGGTAGTGAAAGACGTCGCTGAGCGGGAAGCTATGCTGCTCGGCCAGCGCGATGTTCAGCCCGTTGTCAGTTGCAGCGGCCTGCAACTCAAAATTGAACGAGCGGCAGAAACGCTTGCGCAGCGCCAGTCCCCAAGCCTTGTTGATGCGGCCGCCAAAGGGCGCGTGGATGATGAGCTGCATGCCGCCGCCTTCGTCGAAGAAGCGCTCGGCGATGATGCAGTCCTGCGTCGGGACTTCCGTGAGCACCGCGCGGCCGGTGACGATGTACTCGATGAGCTGCTCGGCGCCGGAATCGTCAAGCCCGCATTCGTCCTTCAGCCATGCGACCGCGCTCTGCACTTCAGGGCTGGATTCGATTCCGCGCAGACGGGCTTTGGTGGCCGCTCCCTCTCCCACGCCGGTTTCAGGATTACTCGGTACGGCCAGCGGCGCGGTATTCGGCAGCAGCGCGCTGACGCGCTCGCGCAATTCGGCCACGTGATGCGAAAGCTCGTCGGTGCGCGCCGGAGCTTCGCCGCGCCAGAAGGGAATGCTTGGTGCGGCGCCGTGCGCATCCTCCACCAGCAGACGTCCGGAGTTGGACTCAATGCGACGAATCCGCCACGACGTGTTGCCCAGCAGCATGATGTCGCCTGCATTGCTCTCGACAGCGAAGTCCTCGTCGACGGTGCCCACGACGATCTCATCCGGCTGCGCAACCACGGTGAACAGCGCAGTGTCCGGAATCGCGCCGCCGCTGGTAATCGCCGCCAGACGCGCCCCGCGCCGTCCGCGCAGCCGCCGGTTAACCATGTCGCGAAACAGATAAGCGCCGTAGCGGCCGCGCTTGGCTGCGATGCCTTGCGACAGCATCTCCAGAATGCGGTCGTATTCCTCGCGCCGCAGGCTGCCATAGGGATAAGCGCGGCGCACGCAATCGAACAGCGCGTCTTCATCCCAATCCTCGCAACTGCACATGGCGACAATCTGCTGCGCCAGGATGTCGAGCGGGGCCGCGGGAATCTGAATGCGGTCGAGATCGCCTTGCTTGATCGCGCGGACGGCGGCTGCGCATTCCACCAGATCGTCACGGGTGGTGGCGAACAGGCGGCCTTTGGGGACGGCCCCGCGCCAGTGACCAGCGCGGCCCACGCGCTGCAACGCCACTGCAATCGCGCGCGGCGAATTGATCTGGCAAACCAGGTCAACGTTGCCGATATCGATTCCCAGTTCCAGCGATGCCGTCGCCACCAGCAGACGAATTTCGCCGTTCTTCAGTTTGCGCTCGGCGTTGAGGCGCAGCTTGCGCGCCAGACTACCGTGATGCGCCGCCACCAGCTCTTCGCCAATGCGCTCGCCCAGATGAAGCGCCACGCGCTCCGCCAGCCGCCGCGTGTTGACGAAGACCAGCGTCGAGCGATGTTGCAGGGCCAGTTCCGCGATGCGGTCATAAATCTCGCTCCACATCTCGTTACTGGCGACGGGACCAAGCTCCGACGGCGGGACCTCCACCGCCAGGTCGAGCTTGCGGCGGTGGCCAATGTTGACGACGGCTGGGGCAGGGCGTCCCGCACCGGTCAGGAAATGCGCGATCTCCTCAATGGGCTTCTGTGTGGCCGAGAGCCCGATGCGGGTTGGCCGGTTCGCCAGCAGGTCGAGCCGCTCCAGCGAGAGCGTCAGGTGTGCGCCGCGTTTGTCATCGGCGACGGCGTGGATCTCGTCCACGATGACGGTCTCGACATCGTGCAGAATGGCGCGGCTGCCGTTGGCGGTGAGCAGAATGTAGAGTGACTCCGGCGTGGTCACCAGGATGTGCGGCGGGCGCTTGAGCATGTCGCGGCGCTCTTTCATCAGCGTGTCACCGGTGCGCACGGCAGTGCGAATTTCAGGCATCAGAAAGCCGCGCTCAGCGGCCAGCGCCAGAATTTCGCCGAGCGGGCCGTCGAGGTTCTTCTGAATATCGTTGCCCAACGCTTTGAGCGGCGAGACGTACAGGACCTCGGTGCGGTTGTGCAGCGCGCCTTCCAGCGCTTTGCGCACCAGGCGGTCAATGCAGATCAGAAATGCAGCCAGCGTTTTGCCGGAACCGGTGGGAGCGGATATCAGCGTAGTGCGGCCGGCAAGTATCTCGGGCCAACCTTGCTCCTGCGGCTCGGTGGGCGAACCGAAGCGAGCGAGGAACCATTCCGCAACCAGCGGATGCGCCCAGGCCAGCGCGACCGGAATTTCTCCCAAAGGCATCCGATTATTCTAGCAGAGTTTCGCTAATTGTTCGCCGTAGGGCTGTTAGGGTACTGTCCTAATTTGAATTCGCAGCCGCAAGGCTGTGGAAACAAGCCGCACTTCCCGTTTGCCCGCCCGACCGCAGGCTTATATCCTCGATCCGTACAGCCGGGACAACTCTATAACCTGCGAGAGCTTATGGAAATCTTCCAGCTCTATTGGGCCTCGTTCATCGCTTCCCAGCTCCGCGCCTATATCGACCAGTGCAATCAAGCGGAAGCCGCTGGCATGCAACTCCAATTCAACTCCCCGCACTTTCACGAAATCGAAGCTGCGCTCCAAGACGCCAAACGGCTATGCACAACTGTCAGATGGGAAAACGCAGAGCGCACGATTGGGAGACTGCTTTCGCCAGAACATTGGCCACCTTATGAGGCCAAAACCTACGCTGCGCTTTCCGTCCACGTACAGAACTGCCTATGGGCGCTTGAGCAGGAGTTCTTGCATCACCTCTTTTTGTACGTCCCTCCAGAAGAGGCAAATCTTTTCCAAAACCCCTTAGCGGGATTCACTAAATCAGTTGAGGCATTCCCGAGCGCCCGCAAGGACATGGAAAACGCGAGCCGATGCCAAGCCCTCAGACAGCATACAGCCTGCGTGTTCCACTGCATCGGGGTTCTGCAATACGGGCTGTACGCCTTGGCGGACGAGTTACAGGTGAGTTTCAGTTTCCCTCTCCCGATGGCCGAATGGTGCGCCATCATCGACCGGATTGAGGCCAAAATCAAAGAATTGCGGAACCTGCCAAGAAGCCAAGCGAAGGATGAAATTCTTACGTTTTACTCGGAAGCCGCAAGCCAATTCCGGTATCTGAAAGATGCTTGGCGCAATCACGTCGCTCACCTGCGGCAAGACTACGACAAACGTGAAGCTGACGGCGTTTTGAGTCATACCCAAGAGTTTATGGAGCATCTCTCAACCCGGCTGAAGGAACAACCGCTCCCTCCCCTGGACCTCAACCCGTCAGGGGGTGCCAAATGACCACGAGCCCGACCGCCATCGTCAGCAGACAACAAACCCTAAACCAAGTGGAAAACCGGGGGTGCGCGATGAAACGCACCTCCACACTACGCCAACAGCCGCCCAACCCTATCACTAAACGCGACCTGGAACGCTATCCGTGGCTTAATCTGAATTGTCGAAGATTGAGCTTGACAACTTGGACAGATTTGTCTAGATTCTTAGACATGGCCTGTATGAGCACATTCCGCCAATCGCTCGATGAAGTCCGGCGCAAGATCGCCGTTGTATCGGGAAAAATCGAAGTTCTACAGCGGGAGCTTGCCGAGCTAAAAGAAGCGGATAAGGTGCTTGCCAGGTTGTGCGATGCGGAGATCAGCGAACCAGACCAGAACGCTAAACCGCTGGCTGCTGAGAATAGCTTTACGAACGCTATCTCTTTCGCCCTCCAATCAGGCAGGGGAACCCAGTTAACGCCCGTTGAAGTGCGAGACAAGATGGAGATGCTTGGCTACGACTTTTCCAAGTATTCTAGTGACGCTCTAACGAGCATTCACACGCTGCTGAAACGCATGGCGAAGAAGGGAACAGTCAAGCCGCGACGTTGGCCGCACAACCGAACCACCTATCAGTGGATTGGAGAGGCGGAACGAACGCAGAAAGCAGGTGAAGATGCCTCCGCCACCAATGACGACCGCTAAACACGAGAGCCGCTGAGTGCGCTAACACTCAACGGCCCTGAACCAGTAACCCCGGCAAGCCGAGATCGCTAGTCTGCAAGAACGATTATCGGCTTGCCTCACCAGAAAGGCAAGCCAAAATGTACATACTCGCACCTGAAAAGAAACTCGCTGTAATCGCATCCCTGCTTGAAGGAAACAGCGTTCGCAGCACCGAGCGCATGACTGGCGTACACCGCGACACGATCTGCCCTCTGCTGGTCGAGACTGGCGAAAACTGCGCCGTACTACTGGACTCGCATATTCGCAACGTCCATGCGAAGTACATCCAAGCCGATGAAATCTGGACGTATGTGGGCAAGAAGGACAAACACCTCCGCGTTGACGACCCTCCCGAATACGGCAATCAGTGGGTATTCGTCGCAATGGACGCGGAGACAAAGTTGGTGCCGTCATTTGTAGTCGGAAAGCGCACCCGAGAAACCACATACAGGCTCCTGCTCGATTTAGAGAAGCGGCTTGTGGATGCCAGGTTCCAACTGACCACAGACGGCTTCCACTTTTACGAACGAGCGGTCGAGGACGTGTTCGGCGGTACTGTGGACTTCGCACAGCTAATCAAACTCTTTGGCGACATCGGCCAACCTGGAAGCGAACGCTATTCCCCAAGCCCAATCGTGGAGGTCATATCCAAGATTCGAGACGGCAGGCCGGACCCGGAACACATCTGTACATCGCACGTGGAGAGACAGAACTTAACAATGCGGATGGCGATGCGCCGTTTTACCCGTTTGACGAACGCTTTCTCGAAGAAGCTGGAGAACCTGAAAGCGGCTTGCGCTTTGCACTTCGCGCACTATAATTTCGTGCGCGTTCATTCCTCGCTGCGCGTGAC
>Ga0187880_1003095_pt1 | contig 12776 bp, 9 predicted proteins | sample June2016WEW_19_4_FD_132998 | JGI IMG/M metagenome (GOLD analysis project Ga0187880, IMG submission 132998) | Peatland microbial communities from SPRUCE experiment site at the Marcell Experimental Forest, Minnesota, USA - June2016WEW_19_40 | ecosystem: Environmental > Terrestrial > Soil > Wetlands...
GAGATGCACTTCTGGGTGCCACTGTAAGCCGCATCGATGTTCATCCGGTCGACAGGTACATCAATCCCGGCAAGGGAGGTGACACAATCCACTAGGAATAGCGCCCCGGCCTCGTGAGCGATCTTCGAGATGTCTTCCAGCGGCGTGCAAGCGCCGGTCGACGTCTCGGCGTGCACCACGGCTACAACCTTGGGCTTGCATCCCTTCACAGCCTTGGCTACCGCCTCCGAGTCGACGGCCCGGCCCCATTCGCCATCGACCTTGACCAATTTGCCACCGATGCGATTGACGATGTCGCACATGCGGGTACCGAAAACACCGTTCACGGCTACTACAACCTCGTCGCCGGGCTCTACCAGATTGACTAAGCAGGCTTCCATGCCGCCGCTGCCGGTGGCCGAAACCGGAATGGTAAGTGCGTTTTGCGTCTGGAAGAGATAGCGCAGCAGTCGCTGAGTCTCGTTCATGGTTTCCAGAAAATAGGGGTCCAGGTGTCCGATGCAAGGTGCGGCCATCGCCTGCAGCACCCTTGCGGGAACGTCGCTTGGCCCCGGTCCCATGAGAAGCCGGTGGCCGGGATCGATGTCACTGAAATCCTTTGGATCGATCTTTGATGCGTCAGCACTCATGATTAGACCACCCTCCCCCTTTGAATCGCTGTGGCGAGCTTGAGATTTCAATCGGCTATGGCCCTGGAGTTATTCCAGACTGCAAAAGACACCGGCCCCACCGGCGAATACACCTCAAGAAACCACCTCTCTCCAATTACAAGTTGAGCCTCGAGCATCCTGGATGCTGATAGCTGATAAGAAATCGCCTTTCGGTGGTTTCAGAGTATCACATCGTGTTTGGAATCATCAATGGATTATGATTACACATCTTGCCAAAGCGTTAAATTGGAAATGATGGCAGGTGCATAACGCTTAACGTTTGAGTATGTTGACTTCTGGCATCGGCTTTGCTCTGCAGGCCGACTATTCCAATCTGTAAGGTCAGAAGAACTCAACCTTGTAGAAAGCTTACTCCGTCAGTCTTGGCTGGCTTTCGGCTTCCAGCGCGATACATAGGCCAAATCCGCAGGAGAAACGGTACATGGAAAAATGAAAAGGACTGGCCGCCCATATACTTTCCGGCGAGCAGTCCCTTTAGATCATCTTGTGTTGAATGTGAGGGGATTTCTATTTGACTTTTTCGCTGAGTGTCTTGCCTGCTTTGAACTTAACGACCTTTGAGGCGGGAATCTTGATCTTCTCTCCAGTCCTGGGATTGCGGCCTTCACGTTGCGACCTTGTCCTATGGGTTGTTTTATCAGTGAGACAGCCTTAAATGATTGAATGAAGCATAGCCGATCATTCACCTCTTTGGTTGCAGCAGCCTTATAAGGCTGCCCAAAAACACTAATTTTGGGGAAAATCATGTCGCTGCTCGACAAGCTGTTCGGGCGACCGCTCGCGTCGTCGGAAGCCCAGAAGGAAAAAATCAACGCATGGACCGGCGTGCCGGTGCTGGGATTGGATGCCTTGGCCTCCACCGGGTATGGTCCTGAGGCCGGGCTTACCATCTTGTTGCCCCTCGGTTTGCTCGGATTGCAATACTTCCCGATTATCCTCCTAGTGATCGTAATGAAGCTCCTGACCCTCTATCTGTCATATCGGCAGACTATTGCCGCCTATCCGGGCGGCGGCGGCGCATATACTGTCGCCAGCGATAATCTCGGTATACATATGGGTCTGTGGGCGGCGGTTATGTTGCTCCTGGATTACCTTCTGAATGTCTGCGTCGGCATTGCCGCAGGGATAGGCGCGGTAGTCTCGGCCATCCCGATGCTCCAGCCGTACACGCTGGAGCTCTGTCTCCTGGTTCTGCTGACTCTGACTATTATCAACCTGCGCGGTGTTCGCCAAACGGGCATGGTTTTCATAGTTCCAGTCATAGTGTTTGTAGTGTGTCTGGGGTTCACCCTTGTCCTCGGATTGCTCAGCACCTGGCTAAACGGCGGCCATCCCCAACCGGTCGTACCGCCGCCGGCAATCCCGCAGGCGACCGCCACGGTGACCTCCTGGCTGCTCCTGTGCGCCTTCGCCAACAGCGCTACGGCGCTGACCGGCATCGAGGCCGTAAGCAACGGGGTGCCCCTTTTTCGCGAACCCGCCGTGCCCAATGCCCAGCGGACCTTGACAGTGATTATGTTAATACTTGCCCTGTTCCTGCTGGCCATCGGCTATCTCGTTCCCCACTATCATATTGGCGCGATGGATGAGGCACAGCCGGGCTATCAGACCATACTATCGCAACTGGTTGCGGCCGTAGCGGGCAGGGGAGTATTCTACTACGTATCCCTGGCCGCTATCTTCATTGTCCTAACCTATTCGGCTCAAACCAGCTTTACAAACTTTCCCCGGGTCTGTCGGCTGCTGGCGGAGGATGGTTTCTTGCCGCCATATTTCGCCAACGCCGGTCGGAGGTTGGTTTTTTCGCATGGAATTATCTTCCTCTCCGTCTGTTCCGGCCTGCTGCTGATCGCCTTCCGAGGCTTGACCGACGCATTGATTCCGTTATTTGCCGTGGGCGCCTTTGGGGCCTTTCTATTCTCCCAGGCCGGCATGGTGGTGCACTGGCTACGCAAACGGGGACGGGGGTACCGAATTGCGCTGGCATACAACGCCCTGGGCGCTGTGACTACAGCAGCCGCCCTGGTAGTTATCATCGCAGCGAAATTCATGGAAGGCGCATGGATGACGGTAATCTTCGTGCCCACACTTGTGTTTTTACTTCAGGCAATCAAACGCCACTATCAAAAAGTCTCGCGGAAAGTGGACAAGCCTTTAGAACTGCAGGCTGCAAAATTGCAACACCCCATCGTGATCGTTCCAATCTACTGTTGGGACCGCGTCGCCGAGAGGGCCGTGCGGTTCGGTTTGCTACTCTCAGACGAGGTCATTGCTATACATGTGAGCACAGATGAGGATGATCAGCAGCTGCTCAGGAAACTCTGGACCGAGAAGGTCGAGAAACCGGCAAAAGCCGCAGGTTTTGCTGTTCCTCGCCTCGAGATCATTTCTTCACCCTATCGCCGGATCGACCAACCGATTTTAGATTTTGTTCAAGAAACCAGAAAAAAGAACCGGAACCGGCTCATTGCAGTGATCCTGCCCCAATTGGTCGAGCCGCACTGGTATCAATACGTGCTGCACAATTTGCACGCCGCGTGGCTGCGGACCTCGCTATTTCTGCAACGTGACCAATACACAGTGGTGGTCGATATTCCGTGGTATTTGCAGGATTAGGCGGCAGACCCGTTAACAAGATCAGTTATCGGCCCCGATAGCCGATTTCGGCCGGTATAAGGACCCTAATGCTATCGCCGCTATTAATTTCTCATAAATATGTCTAGCCGGAATGTTTAAAGCACCGGCACGCCGCCGCTCAACATGAGACCAGTCAAAAGGGCCAGAACATTTCGATCAGAAACGGAGCCAGTCCCACCACAAGCAAGCTCAGAGGCAAACCCAGACGCCAATAATCCCCGAATGCGTAGCCTCCGGGCCCCATAACCAGAGTGTTGGCCTGATGACCGATCGGGGTAAGAAACGAAGATGAAACCCCCACCGCAACTGCCATCAGGAATGGATCGACCGACGCCCCGAAACCTTGTGCGATGCCTATGGCGATTGGCGCCATGACCATGGCGGCAGCCGTATGATTGATGATGTTCGACAAAAGCAACGTGCCGGCCAGGACGACACCAAGCGAAACAACATGCGGCAGTTGGCCGGCAACCGGCAAGAAAGCGTTAGCGATAGATCGGGTAATGCCTGAGCTTTGCATTGCTTCGCCTACCGGAATGAAAGCGCCTAACAGGACAATTAAGGGCCAATCGACGCTTTCGTATAGCTCGCGGGCGTTGATGATTCCGCATAGGACCATTAGAACGGCTCCGGCGGTGAAGGCAACCTGCACCGGCAGTATCCCGAAGGCTGGCAGTAAAACGACTCCCGAAAAAATAAGTACCGCTGTCACGACCCGCGTCGGCTTGTCGATCCTCAACGAACGCTTGGCAAGGGGCAGACACCCCAACCTGTCGAGCACAGTCCCGAGGGATTCAGTGCCGCCTTGGAAAAGCAAGACATCGCCGGACTGCAGCCGGAATCCTGACAATCGCCCCTTGTGGCGATGACCTTGACGTGAGACGGCAAGCACATTGGCGCCATAGAAGCGACGCAGATTCATCTGGGCCAGTGTGCGGCCAACTAGTTGCGAGCCGGCTCCGATCACACCCTCTACCATACCGATCTCGGCAGATACCAGAAACTTCTTTGCCAGGTCCTTTTCAGCAGCGAGGACAAACTTGGAGGTCTCCAAGAGGGCCTTGAGAGAATTGGCGTCGGCCTCTACGATTAGTACGTCCCCCGCGCGGAGCGGTTCCAGGCGGGATAAAACGGGCAGACGGCGTTTTCCACGAACGATCCCAAGGATCAAGACATCTTCCTGCAAAGCTTTCTCAAGCTCACTTACCGTCTTTTTCACAAAGGGAGACTCCTTCAGTACCGCCACTTCAGTCAGGTAATCCGCAATCTCGAAAAGCTCATCCTTGCCGCCCTTGCTCCTGCGAACCGGCACAAGCCTCCAGCCGATCAACCAGATAAATACAAGGCCGGCCAAGGTGAGGCTCAGACCGACGGGGGTAAAGTCGAATAAGCCGAAGGGCTCTCCTGTTGCCTGTCGTCGAAATCCGGCCACGAGGATGTTGGCTGGCGTGCCAATCAGCGTAATGCAGCCTCCCAACAAGGACGCGAAGGCTATGGGCATGAGTACCTTAGATGGACTCTGTTCGTTCTTGCGAGCTAGCTGAATAGCGACCGGCATCATGATTCCGGTGGTTCCGGTGTCATCCACAAATGCCGAGATAAAAGCTGTCACGCCGGTTATGACCGGCATCAAGAGCCTGTCTCCAAGGCCTGCCAGTGCTGCAGCCAATGCGTCAGCCGCCCCGGCGTTCCACATGCCGCGGCTCACGACCATAACCGCTGCTACCGTGATTACAGCAGGGTTTCCGAAACCGTTGAAGACCTGGTCTGTAGGTATAATCCTTGCTGCGGCCAAAACAAGTAGCGCGGATGTCGCTACAATGTCGTAACGCCAACGGCCCCACGCAAACAAGATTAAGGCGAGAATAATGACGATTACTACGAGGACCTGATCGAACATATTCGAATCCACAATTACAGATGACCGATGGGGCAAGAGGTAAAGTTAAAGTTTGGGGGTCGGGCCAGGGTAATAACTCGGTTTCTAAGGATAATTGTTAAAAATACATGCCTTATTAGGGCTTAAAAGCTCGTTTTTGACTCCAAAATGATAGCTCTAAGCCGGACCTGGGGCTCGCCAAGCCTGTCCGGGCAGGATTTTTCGTTCTGCTCCGGCCATATCTGACAACTCTATCTGGTTAAACGTTCATTTTTGATACGAAAAATGCACCTCTAAGGCCCAAACAAGCTATAATATAGGTCTATTGTCATGTAAATTTAATTTGTTAGCTCGGCCCGGCACCTTTGCGTAGGCCGGTGAAGCTTGGCCGCCCCAACCCGGCTGGCGAAACAACTGAAGTGAATCACCACTGCAAATAGACCCGGAGCACCCGTCTTTGGTCATTCCAGGAAATCGAGAATTCTTCTTGCACACACATCTGCGCCGTCGATCCTGATGTCCGGTAATCTGAGCGGCAGGGATAAGACCTGCCTGATCGAGGGTTCCCAGTTGCCGGCGCTGAAATTCTTTAAATCGATAAATACCGAGGTAAGTTCCCTCTGAATGGTGTTCACGAGCACATCGTATTCAGGAAACAGCCCCCGTTCCGTATAGATGATGGGCGTGCCTTGGACAAGGCAATCCGATACGATTCCATAGCCGGCCTTGGTTATTACCGCATCCGCGGCCCCGACGGCATCCGGGAATGATATCGGCGCTCCATTGAACCTGAGCGCGCGTGGAATATCGAATTCCAGCGGACTTTTGTACAGGAAAACTACTCCGTCTATATTTTTCAGGTTGCGCATGGCAGCTTCATTCAGGTCCAGGCTCATGAAGGAAACCAGGATGACTTTGTCGGCGGGGTCCAGGCCCAAAATTGAACGTACCTGGGGCCCGGATTTTTCGGCCTTCCGCGCAACCAGGGGAACATCCTCTATCCTCGGACAGGCGGAACAATCCCCATGCATCGGGATCTGGAGAAAAAGCGAGCACTTTTCATAGCCACGCCGAATATTGGAGACTATAGGGTCCCAACGTGGATCTTGCGCGGCATAGGCATTGTATATCCAATCCCATGTAAAATTGCTGACTCCGATTGAAGGCACTCCACACCTGTATGCCGCCTCGAACGGAAGCCACGCAATATCGGATATCACAGCCCGGACACGCTCACGCCTAAGGAACTCAACCTCACGATCTATAATTGCCTCCGATGCCGAGTTCAGGCAGGATAGCAAATCCAGCGATTTTTCCAGATCGAACCTGAGTGAATTATATTGATAAAGACCCACGTCCAGTCGTAAACGTCTAATATTGGGAAGGCTTCCAAAGCTTTGCTCTACGAGTGCATCGGGTATATCTGATATAATTGTTGGCTCGATATCCGGCTCCAAATCGGCAAGGCGGCGTAGAATTTCCAATGAGCGCACCGCGTGCCCAAATCCATGTGGCGTAATATAGTAGGCTATCGCGGGTCTTTCTCGCTGCATTCCTCACTCCTGGTCAACCGAATATTTATAAATCGCTGGGCCCGGAGTGTCACGCAATCACCTCCTCGGGCCAGCCCACTCGAATGGACGCGCAGGATTATTCCAGATGGAGCTGCTGCATGGCAAAGATAATCGTAAATTTCAGCCTGAGGATACCCGGACTGAAGCAAGAAATTCCATATCCAGGTTCTTTTTCTCTGTTCGAGGTGACTGCGCAACCTAATCCGCGTGAGCAGCCAGGAGACCTTTCAGAAGACTACCGTGAATTGGGATGCAAGCTCAACAAAGCCTGCCGGATTCGAAAGCGGGGTTTACCTGTGTGACAGGAACATTATGATTCGGAAACGGAAAGAATTTCGGGACAGTATTTATTCAGGATGCTTTGCACTCACAACCTCGGCCAGAGCCAGGCTGCACCACGGACCCCGCTGGAATCTCCATGCCTGTTGCGGATGACCGGCGTCTCCGCCTCGCTACCGAATACGTAGGATGGTAACTGCGGGGGCACCAACTCGTACAGTTCATCCACGTTACTCATACCCCCACCGAGAACGACTACGTCTGGGTCCAAGATGTTAATTGCATGGGCGAGGGATCGAGCCAAACGATTAGCATATCGCTTCAATACGCCCCTGGCGGCACCGTCTCCGTTACGGGCCAAGGCCACAATCTGTGCCCCATTCAGCTTGACGGGCCTGTAGCCTGTCAATTCAGATGTTGTCAGGGCGTAGTCGTCCATAAAACCTGTTCCGGAGATCCATTTCTCGATGCAGGACGACTTCCCACACCAGCATGCAGGGCCTGGGTATTCCTCATCATTCATCCAGGGGAGTGGGTTGTGCCCCCACTCACCGGCGATCAAATTGACTCCTGCCCATGGCCTTCCGTCAATAGCGATACCAGACCCACAACCAGTTCCTAGGACTACGGCGAATACGACACGGTAGCCCGCGCCTGCACCATCGACCGCTTCGGAAAGCGCGAGGCAGTTCGCGTCGTTCATGCACCGCACCTCGCGGTTAAGGATGCGGCCCAAATCTCGGTCCAGGGGGTGGCCGTTGAGTGCTTTCGTGTTGGCGTTTTTGACGCACCCCGTCCGAGCCGAGATAGTACCGGGGATGCCGACGCCGACAGTCCCGACCTGACTCAGTGCCGATTCCGCTTCCGCGACTAATTCGGCAATGGTGGCAACGATGGCTTCGTATCTGCTGGGGTCAGTGTCGACCCGTTTCCGGTAGATCTCGGTCCCACCCTCGTCGAGTGCGATGATCTCGGTTTTCGTCCCTCCCAGATCGATCCCGAATCGCATCGATACACCCTCCAATGCCTAACGAAAAAGAGTTTTTGCGTCGAGTAGCCCTAACAAAAGGCCGAGTTGAACTGAACCGTGGCAACTATCGGAATTCATAAATGAACTTGCGGTTCATTTGGAGATTTATAGACCAGCGCAAACTTGAACACAAGTCGGGATTCGAGCCTTGATTGGGCATCATAGTGGAGTTTGGAACGGGCAATATCTTGGTAGAGGGCGGGCGAGGGTTGCAGAGATAGCCTCCAAAGCATGAAAGGAAGCCAAACGCGGATATCAGAACTTCAGCCCTCCTTGCCAGTTTCGAAAGACTCCATTTTGCGGCGATTCTGTCAACAATCATTCGAAAACGACGAAGATTTTAGCGCCCCATTTCTTAAGGCGGAGAAGAAATATAGAAAGTTTTTCAAATAACTGCACTTACTTTGCGGACGTTTGTTTTACCAAGAGGTGAATGATAAAGATTGCACCCAGTGCGTGCATATGCTTTAATCTGCGAATCCGACGGTTCAAAACGGCAAAAATGTTGCGATTCAGGGATGGAGTTATTAAGATCATGGCAAGATTGTTGAACCGGTTTCCGCCGGTTCGACACATGCAGCGAGTGGACTATTAATAATTATCTCTAACAGGAGGAGTTGGGCTATGAAAAGATCATTTGGGCTCGTATTATTTGTTTTCTGCGTCAGTATCTTTATGGCTGGTTGCTCGTGTTTCCCATGCGGACAAGTGGCGGAGGCCCCTTGTGCGCAGCCTGTGGTAGTCACACCGGCTCCAGCTCCGCCTCCGGCACCGCAATATGTCCCTCCGCCTAAAGCGGACCGCAACTAAATTACTTCCGGCGCCCTGTCTTGCTGTTGATAAAAACACAAGGCAGGGCTACTTACGATTGCTGCTGGACCAGAGAAACATGCCGGTCAGGCACGGACAATCATGTGATACGAATAGAAAAAGGATCAGGATGTTCCTTTTGGCGGCATTGCGGTACGCGAAGAGTTCGGGGAACGTGCGCTCGCTCGCGGCGGGCATAGCAAAAGGGCTTTGTCTTGGTCTGATGGCCGTCAGTTTTATCCCCCACCAGGTTGCCGCCGCCGGCAACGCTGCGCAATTCTCCAATCCGGACGGCTCATTGTCTACAAATCAAGTGGCAGCAACCGGCTTAACAGTTGAGAAGCAACCTGCCGAGGCACCTGACCCCAAACGGGCGAATTTCGTAGGGGAGCATAAGTCCCGCAACGCTCAGCATTTGGCAGATTGGGTCATAGATTCAGGCGACAATCGCGGCATGCCATTCGTAATTGTAGACAAGATTGACGCCAGAGTCTTTGTATTCGATGCCGATGGACGACTTAGTGGGGCAGCCCCAGCCCTGATTGGCCTGGCAAGGGGTGATGAGAGCATCCCCGGTATCGGCGACCGGAAATTGTCGGACATTCGCCCTGAGGAGCGTGTCACACCGGCGGGTCGCTTTGTGGCTTCGCTGGGCTTCAATTTACACGGAAAGGATATCCTCTGGGTGGACTACGACGGTGCCGTTTCCCTGCACCGGGTGGTTACTAGTAACCCCAAGGAGCACCGCCTGGAACGCTTGGCCTCTTCAAAACCGCTCGACCACCGTATTTCCTTTGGTTGCATCAATGTTCCGGCGAATTTCTTCAATGATGTCGTGAGGCCGACTTTTATTGGGACTTATGGCATCGTCTATGTGCTGCCGGACACCAGTTCGATCAATAAAATATTCGAGTCGTACTATGATGTCGAGTTTCGTAGGGAAACAGGCACAACTGCGAACCTCGACGAGGGAACAGTGCCAGACCTCGAGCAGCAGGATCTCAGGGTTGGCCGCCAAAAGGCTCGACCTTAAAGAAAACCCCGGCGATTGGAGCGGCAACAATTGTACAAATTGGTCGAATTCTTGCGACCACCACATAAAATGTGACCGCACGCGAAGACTACCAGTCTAATTCACCTTTGAGATAACGGTCGATATCGGCCGCTGCGCGCTTGCCTGCTCCCATGGCGCTGATGACGGTTGCAGCGCCGGTTACGACGTCGCCGCCGGCCCAAATACCTTTCATCGTGGTGCGCCCGGTCTCCTGGTTGGCCACAACCGTCCCATGCCTGGTGCGTTCCAGGCCGTCGGCATTGGAGAAAACCAGAGGGTTCGGGTCGGTTCCGAGGGCAAAGACCACCTGGTCCACCTCCATTTCGAATTCGGAATCCTCGATCGGAATCGGACTGCATCGGCCGGATTGATCCGGTTCTCCCAGTTTCATCCGGATACAACGCATCCCACGTACTGCACCTTTGTCGTCCCCGAGGATTTCAACCGGACTGGTCAAAAAGTCGAAAATGACCCCTTCCTCTCCAGCATGACGGAATTCTTCAAGTCTTGCGGGCACCTCTGCGGATGAGCGCCGATATACTATATGGACCTCTGCGCCTGTTGTGCTGCCGTTTGCCCCGGCGCGCAGCGACTGGAGGCGAAGAGCGCAGCGCGCCGAATCCATCGCCACGTTCCCTGCACCGATCACAGCCACTCTTTTGCCTACCTTGACCGGGGTGTCGAATTCGGGGAACTTATAGCCTTTCATCAGGTTGACACGAGTGAGGAATTCATTTGCCGACATGACCCCGTTGAAATTGATTCCCGGAATGCGCATAAACGTCGGAAGGCCGGCCCCGGTACCCAGAAAGATTGCATCGTGTTCGGCCAGCAATTCATTGATGGTAAGGGTACGTCCTATGACGTGATCGGTAAGTATCCGAATACCGAGGGCCTTTGCCGCCGTTTCGATTTCAGCCCTGATAACCTTTTCCTTTGGAAGCCGAAATTCAGGAATGCCGTAAACGAGTACGCCGCCCGGAGTATGAAGGGATTCGTAGATGGTGACATCGTGTCCCATCCGGCCAAGGTCGACAGCACAGCTCAGGCCTGCAGGTCCGGAGCCGACTACCGCCACTTTCTTGCCTGTCGAAGGCCCCCTGATAACCCCGAAAGCCTTCTTGGCGAGCGCGAAATCCCCCACAAAACGCTCGAGGCGCCCTATGGCGACCGGTTCCCCCTTCTTGCCCAGAATGCATCGCGACTCGCACTGGCCCTCTTGAGGACAGACCCTGCCGCAAATAGCTGGCAGGTTGTTTCTGGATTTCATGATTTGAACGGCCTTGGCCATATCGCCCACGCGTACGGCTTCGATAAACTCGGGAATTTTAACTTGGACGGGACAGCCTTCCATGCAGTGAGGTTCCTTGCACTGCAGGCAACGTTCAGCCTCCATTTTGGCAAGATCCAGCGTAAAGCCCAGGGCCACTTCGTTAAAATTTTGCACCCTCTCTTCAGGCTCCTGCACGGGCATGTCCTGGCGGGGAATCTTCATCCGTTCTTTTTTGGTCAACTCTGCCATTTATGTAAGTCCATCCCCGACCGTACGCGGCAGATTGCACTCATGCCCTTCCCGCCAGCGCTGAACCGATGCCTGTTCCTCGGAACGGTAAAACGCCATCCGCGACAAAAGGTTTTGCCAGTCCACTTTGTGGGCGTCGAACTCGGGGCCGTCCACACAAACAAACTTGGCACCGTCGTCCGTGACTACCCGGCAGCCGCCACACATCCCTGTGCCATCTACCATGATAGTATTCAAACTGACGACGGTCGGCACGTTGAACGGCTTGGTCGTGGCTGCTACGAACTTCATCATGACGGCCGGCCCGATGGCCCATATCTTGGCGATCTGCCCGGGTTGCCCTTCGAGGATTTCCTTGAGAGGCGCCGTAACCAGGTCCTTGCGGCCGTATGATCCATCATCGGTTGTGACGATGAGTTCGTCTGAAACTGCATGCATCTTGTCTACCCAGAAGAGAAGTTCTTTCGTCCTGGCGCCGATAATAGAGATAACGTGATTTCCCGCCTCTTTGAGTTCCCGGGCAATCGGATAGATAGGCGCTACTCCCACCCCACCGCCAACGCAGATCACCTTTCCTAAATTCTCGATCTCGGTCGGATGTCCGAGCGGACCGACAATAGCTTTGAACGAATCCCCCACCTGCATCATTCCCATTTGCACTGTCGATTTGCCCACTTCCTGGAAAATAATAGTGACTGTGCCTGCCTTACTGTCATGGTCGGCAATAGTGAGAGGGATGCGCTCGCCATAATCGTTGATGAGCACGATAATGAACTGCCCTGCCTTGGCTTTCCGAGCGACTTGCGGAGCTTCCACCACGAGCAGCTTCGTGACGTCACTCAAGGTTTTTTTTTCAAGAATATTGTACATTTCAATTTCCTTCTTGAATCAGCGCTCTCAAAAACCGATATCAAGCCTCTTGGCAGATGAATCGACAGTCAGATACTCTACCAATTTAGTATGGTACACTTGAATATAACATCCGGCCTTCACAGCCGCCATTGTTTTTGTCGACGCAAAAGCAAATATCGGAAGACGGAAGTAGGAAGACAGAGGTAGGAAGACGGAAGCAGGAAGACGGAAGACGGAAGATGGAAGACGGAAGATGGAAGACGGAAGATGGAAGACGGAGGTCTTGTCCTCTGTCCTCCGGCCTCTGTCCTCTGTCCTCCGTCCTGCAAACTTCGCGGAGCGTTGAAATCCCGGCTGCGGTCCCACCGCCGCTATTTTTTTAGTTCGACTTCAAGTTGAATCGGCTTATAGATGTAGACGAGGCGTCCCTGATCGGAGTTGTCGCCCACAGAGAGCAGCACAGAGACA
>Ga0187880_1003099_pt1 | contig 12771 bp, 11 predicted proteins | sample June2016WEW_19_4_FD_132998 | JGI IMG/M metagenome (GOLD analysis project Ga0187880, IMG submission 132998) | Peatland microbial communities from SPRUCE experiment site at the Marcell Experimental Forest, Minnesota, USA - June2016WEW_19_40 | ecosystem: Environmental > Terrestrial > Soil >...
AAAAGCCCAAAAGCAGGCTTTTCCACCGCGCTTGGAAATCCCGCAAAGTGCGCGGAATTCCCACTTTCCCACAGCGACCACGACGGCTATATGAGTAAACCCAAGAATCAAAACCGGACATTTTGACTTGCTACGAACACTCCGATGCCCGCGGTATTAAATCTGTTTCGGCTGCTGGACAAACATCCAGATTTACTAGCTGACTTAAGGGGAGCCCATGCAATTCGTCACCGAGCCAAAGTTGGGCGGGTGGCCCAGGCAAGTACTCTGATGAGTGAATGAACAATAGGGTGCCCCATCCAACCTTCCTTTGGTTGGATGGGGTTTTTGACTTTCGTCCTTTTACCGGTCGAGGCGGAGAGTGGCTGGCGTTACCATATTGAATGCTGGTATTGAGTATGGTATGTTGAGAACCGCTATGCCAGCCGCGCGAAAGATCACTGTCGAGATACCTGCTGAACTTCTGGAGAAAGCACAAAAGGCCAGCGGAACCGGCATCACCCAGACGGTCCGTACCGGACTGCAGTTGCTGGCGGCATCCCAGGCCTATGCCCGGCTGCGCCAGATGCGAGGAAAGGTCCGCTTTAGCCGCACCTTGGCGGAGCTGAAAGCTGATCGATGATTGCCGCCGATACCAGCACGTGGATCGCGTTTCTGGAGGGCAGCGGCGGCGCGGACACGCTTTTGTTGGACCAGGCACTGAGCGACCACCAGGTACTCATGGTGCCGGTCGTGCTTACGGAACTCCTAAGCGACCCTAAACTTCCGGCCAGCGTGTCCGCAACGCTGTCGCAAGTGCCGATGCTGGAGGTAGAGCCAGGGTATTGGCAACGGGCGGGAGTACTGCGCGCAAAAGCAATTGCCAAGCACCGAAAAGCGCGACTCGGAGACGCCTTGATTGCCCAAAGCTGCATTGATAGGGGCGCTCCCCTTCTCACCCGTGACCGGGACTTTCGCGCCTTCGCAGAGGCTGCGGATTTGGACCTGGTGCTGAAGCTTTGAGCGACTTTTAGCGGCTCCTGGGAATTGTGGTTACCTTCGTTCTGGGGAATGCGTTTTCTTCTCAGTCCCGCTCCTACCCGCAAAATACAATGAGAAGCGCTGGAGTCAGTCTCCGGCGCCGTGAGTGCCCTGCGCTGTTGCCGTTACGGTGAACGGCTTGCGGGCGGCAGCGATCTCTGAAAACCAGCGACTCAACAAATTCCCACCCTAGCCAAAAGAAGGCTAGGATGGGGCACCCCTTGGGCACTTGGGCACCAGATAAGCGCTTTGTTCGGAATACTTTGCGAGTATCTGCTTTAGATAGAATACTTTGCCGGGAATCGCGCAAAGTATTCAGCAGCAAGGACTTACGGCTGCCCGTAAATCGCCTGCTATGAATACTTTGCGGGCAAAGTATTGAAAACAAAGATGCTGTGAGGCCGGGGGGGGGTACCCAATCCCGCCGTGATCACGGCTGGACATAGATCGGATTGTTGGGAGACGGCGGCTGGTAATCCTGGCCGTACTTGTTCTTGTGCGGCGCGGAAGCGGCCATCGTCACCCGCACGTGAATGAAGCCCAGCGCGTGGGAATCCTGGCTCACCATCACCTCGCGCGAAAGCGCCCGGAGCGTGGCGGGCAGTGCATTCTCATTCCAAACGTGCAGCCGGTAGCGGCCTGCCGGTACGGAGGCGATTGAGAACTCGCCCTGTTTGTTGGGAACGGCGAAGTGTGGGCTGGACAGAACCACCACCACCGCGCTCATCTCCGGGTGAATGTTGCAGAAGATGTACGACACTCCTTCGCGGTCGAAGTGGACGGTGCGGCTGGTTCCCGCCTCGTAGAGCCCGAGATCGAAACGCTTGCCGTTAAACAAGGAAAACACATTGTGAAACCAGGGATCGCGATTGGGAAAATCTACGGTCGAGCCCTTGGCGACGACCAGCAGGTGCGGCTCGAACGTCTTGTTCTTCTGTTGCAGCACGGCGTGCATGGGAGGGGCGATGGCCGGGTCGCCCGGCGCAGCGGCGATCGGGGCCAGCCAGACGACCGTGGCGCTGGCAGGAGACAGGTTGCCGCCTGCCTCGGCCACCACGCGACCGGATACGCTGATGTCTTGCGACCACAAGGCTGGCGTCGCGCACAACGCTAACGCGACACTCAATGACAGCGCGAATTTTCTGGCGATCGGCATAGTTCGGCTCAGAACAGTATCCCCATCGCCATGTTCAACTGCCCAGCCTCATAGCTGTGATCGTAGATCGAGAAGGTTTGCAACCGGCGGTATTCCAGCGACAACAGCAAATCGGAACGCGGCCGGTAGATGACGTTGCCAAACCCGGCGCGGTTGCGGGTCAAGAAAGGATTGGCATAGCTCTGAGCCTGCTCGCCGAAGAAGCGAATGTCGGCCGCAAATGGATTGTCCTGCCCAAACGCGGCATTGAACTCAAGCTTCGGCAGCGGCTGATACTTCAACTGGGCCCAGCCTCCGACGGAATTCAGCGGCAGCACGCTGGTGGCGGGATCGGTGAGCGGCCCGTTATAGACGACACTGCGACTGAGGGCAGCGCCGAGGCCGCCGATGGCTTGTCCGCGGTAGAAGAAGCCGCTTAGCGTGAACCAACGGTTAAGCGGCAGGTTCAAGTCTGCGGTCGCGGCGTATCCATTCACGTTTCGGTTGAAGCCCCAGTACTCGCGGCTGTAATAGCCTCCGGTCCCCAGCGTGAAGGTCCGGCCCAACAACGGATGCGAGTAAGCGACTCGTGCCGCGAAGGCCGGCTGGCGCGATTCTTCTCCGGCGTCGGGAGCGCGGTACCAAACGTAGCTGAAATTGTTGGGTGTTTCGCCGGTCACTGGATCAAGCACAGCCCCTTGCAGACTCACAGTGGAATGATTGGAAAATTCGAAGCGGTGTTCAACCCGCAATTGCGGGGTCCACGACCAGAGATTGCCCGAGTAGGTGAGCGCCGGAACGATCAGCGACGCGAACGAAGTTGGAGACTGCGGCGAAAGGAACAAGCCTTCCTGCCCGGCGATCACGGAGGTGTCTTTCCAATCCAGGCGAACGGCGGCAGTGCGCAATCGCACCACACCGGAGTTCACGCCGTTGTAGGTGGCGGGAAATCCGCCGCCGAAGTCGAGGTTCACGTTGCCGCTGGAGTGCGCCCCGAAGACGTCCGGCCCAAAGATCTCGAAACCAAGAATCGATTGCCGCAGCGTTGCGCCCACCGAGCCCGGCGAGTCCATGGGATCAGGTCTGAGCACCCACGTGGGGACGTCCGCGTTATCCGGATAGCCGCTGTTGCCGAACAAGTTGAAGAGCACGATGCCGGAAAAGCGCACCCGGTATTTCGAGGCGCTCTCCAGCTTGGTCTGATACTGTTCGTCCACCTTGTCGGAGAGCAATTGCTGGTCTTCGGCCATCTGGTCCACGCGATGCTGCAATTGGGCCGTGCTCGACGACGGAATTGCCGGCGAGGCTTCGTCGGCCGCCGCCTCCGCGCCGGTTACCGTGCCGCCTGCGCTGCGTTGGGCTTCGAGTTCCTCTCGCAGGTGGGAGATCTCCGCGCGGCCGGCCATGGTCTGCTGTTGCAGTTGCAGAACCATCTCCTTCAGTTCGTGGACCTGGGATTGAAGTTCTCCCAAGGACGCGTTCACGCTGGCGTTGTCTGCGGCCGTGGTGTTGGATTGAGCACTCTGCGTCAGACCCGGCACAGCTGCCGCCAAGGCAAGCGCGACCAGCAGCGCCGGACGCGAAACCTGCAAACACCTGGTGAATTTCATGTCACACCTCGCGCAACGAGTTTTGAATGCCCCGACACTTGCGGGTCTCGGCCCGCGGGTTTAGACAGTGAACGGTTGAGAGGCGTCCGCGGTCCGGCCATTCCACGTGACGATCTTCTTGCATACCCGGGGAAGCACGATCTGCATCACGGTGCGCCCCGGTACCGAGCTTTCCAGTTCCAGGGTGCCGTCATGGTCCTGCACGATCTTCTGCGCGATCGTAAGACCCAGTCCGGTGCCGTTCTCCTTGCCATGGCTGACGAATGGCTGAAACAGCTTGTCGCGGAGAGAGGATTCTACTCCGGGACCATCGTCAGTGGTGCGGATTTCCAGGTTGCCGTTGACCTCAGCCACGTGGACCGCGACGTGGCCGCCGCAAACCTGGGCAGCCTGGCAGCCATTCAGCAGCAGGTTGTAGAAGACACGCTCCATTTTCCGCGAATCGAATTGCGCGCTGTGCAGCCCCGGCGATTCGATGCTGACCATGATCTTGTGGAATTGAGGATGCGCTTGCACCAGCTCAATGGCACGGCTGATGGTCCGCTCGATGGGGGCTTCGCTCACGTTCAACGAATCGGCGGGACGCGACAGCTCCAGCAGCGAATCCACCAGATCGGTCAGCCGGTTCACCGCAATGCGGATCTCCTGATAAAGCTCTTCGCGCTGTTGCCGGGTCAGATCGGCATCGGCCAGAAACTCTGCATTGGCCAGGACCGCGGTCAAGGGATGGCGCAAGTCATGCGAAATCGAACTGGCCATTCGACCGATGGTCGCCAAGCGCTCGGCGTCGAGCAGGCGCTGCTGCGCTTGATGCAGGCTCTCGCGCATGAGCGAGAAAGCATTGGTAAGCTCGGCGATCTCACTCGCCCCGCGCGCCTCGACCGGGTAACGAAAGTCGCCTTTGCCCAAGGCCCGCACTCCGTCCACCAGTTCCTCCAGGGGACGGGTGAAGGTCCTGGCCGTGACGTACACCAGCACGCTCCCCACGAACACCGCGCCCAGTCCTACCGCCAGCAACAGCCGCCGCAGATGGTTGAGGAATGCAGTGGCTTCGTCGTAGGACTTCATCACCAGCATGGTGACCGTCGGCGCCTCGCCGGGATCCAAGGCGAGCGACGAAACCACGAAGCTTTCGCCGCCCAGCTTCCAATCGATGGGGCCTTGCGGAATGGCTTGGCCCTTCAGGTAGGCGCCGACTTCGCTTCTCTGGCCGGCACTGAGCGTGCTGACCACGACGTCAGTCCCGCAAACAATGGTCACCTGGCTGGCCGCGATCTGGCTCACCTGGCGGGCAACGGCGGCGTTCATCTCATCGCCGACCGCAACCACGCCGAGCAGCGAATTGTCGGTGCTGGGCCCGAAGTAGATTGGAGCCAGGACAACTTCATAGAGATGGCCGCCGGCAAACCACCACTGCAACGGCTGGTCGAGCGAGTTGCGATGTTCCAGCAGTTGTTGCGCTTGCTCGCGGGTGATGCCTGGCGCCTTGGTGTGAAATCCCACAAACTGGGCGGACGGATCGAGTAGAGCGAACAGGTCGCCGCCGGAAAGGCGGAACATCTCATCCGAGGCATCCTGGATGGTGGGCGGGTGATGGGATGTCATCAGCGCCTTCAGGCTGGGAAGATCGGCCATCAGCTTGGCGGAACGCGCCAGGGCCGCCTCGCGCTCCTTCTGGGCATTGCGGAAGGTCTCGACGGAGTTGGCCAGGTCGTTGCTGAGGTCGCGCCGGACTTGATTTTCCACGGTGCGTTGCACAATCAGCAGGGAGACCGCAGTCAATCCCGCCGAAGTCAGCAGCATGGCGATCAGGAACTTGGTCCGCAACCGCACCCGACCCATCGCCCATCTCCTCCCCACTCCGCTTAGCGGACGAACTTGTAGCCCGTGCCGTGGACAGTACGGAAATGTACTGGATCGGTGGGGTCTTTTTCCAATTTTTGGCGCAAGCGCAGAATGTGGGTATCGACCGTGCGCGTGGTCGGGTAATTGGTGTAGCCCCACACTTCGTTGAGCAGTTCGGTGCGCGAGACTACCCGCTCCTGGTGGTTGAGGAAGAAGCGCAGCATCTTGAACTCTTGCGGAGTCAGGGCCACCGACTGGCCATCACGGCGCAACTCCATCTTGGAGAAGTTCACTTCCACATCATCGAAGCTAAAAATGTCGGACTTGTCCGAAGCCTGGTTCAAGCGGCGCATGGCGGCGCGCACCCGCGCCAGCAGTTCGCGGGGACTGAAGGGCTTGGTGACATAGTCGTCGGCGCCGATTTCCAACAGCAGCACTTTGTCCAGCACATCGCTGGCGGCGCTCAACACCAGGATGGGAACGCTGGAAAATTCATGCTTGATCTCACGACAGAGATCCTGGCCCGACTTTCCCGGCAAACGCAAATCAAGGATGACGATCCGCGGCAGGGTGGCGCGGAAGGTGTCCATGGCAACCGCTCCATCGGCCGCTACCGTCACCTCGAAACCGGCGGATTCAAAGGTCCGCCGCAAAGCGCGCTGCACTGCCAAATCATCTTCAATGAGCAGAATTTTTTCCATGCGTCAGTTCCCCACAGCGTCTGAGTTACAGCTAACAACACCTCGCAACGGCAGTCAACGGGTTGTTGACAATTCTGTGACATCCTTCGCACCCGATTGAATTGCTCTCCTCAAGGTATGTCTACAAACTTTGACAAGGTGTTGACGTGGCCACGACAACTCCCACTTCTGTCCTCGATAGATTGCAGAAGACTCATGGCAACAAAGTTCCACCGGGACCCTGCGTTGCCTAAGTGAATTCTCAATTCTGAAATTGATGGAGGAACCATGCTGAGCACCCACACGTTCAACCAATCCCAAACCGCTTCTCGGCGGCTCTGGAATGCCGCCGCGTTGCTGGTAGCGGCTGCGTTGTTTAGCCTGCCGGCAGCGGCCCAGAAGGCCCAGACGACGATTCTCACTTCCGATATCGTTAATATCAGCGTCAATACCGATGCCAACCTGGTCAATCCTTGGGGCATGTCTTTCAACCCCACGGGGCCCTGGTGGGTCTCCGACAATGGGACCGGACTTTCCACCCTGTACAACGCAGCCGGAACGCCCCAGGGTCTGGTTGTTACTATTCCTTCGGGAAACGGGGTGGACACGGGGACCCCGTCGGGACAGGTTTATAACAGCACGACAGACTTCAAGATCGCCGGCACTCCCGCGCACTTCCTCTTTGCCACCGAGGACGGAACCATCTCGGGATGGTACTCCGGCACGACTGCACAGCTGGTGGTCAACAACAGCGGTAGTGGAAATGCCGTCTATAAAGGAATTGCTTTGGCTTCGGCGGGCGGCGCCAACTACCTTTATGTGGCCAACTTCCACAACGGCTCGGTGGACGTGTTTGACGCGAACTTCGCTCCGCACTCGTTTGGGGGAAGCGCATTCACGGACAACAGGGTTCCGACTGGCTTTGCTCCTTTCAATGTCGCCAATATCGGGGGTGGCAAGCTGGCCGTGACCTTCGCCAAACAAGATGCCGCCAAGCATGATGACGTGGCGGGTCCGGGAAATGGCTACGTTGACATCTTTGACACCTCAGGCAATCTGCTTATGCGCTTTGACCACACCTTCTACCTGAACTCTCCCTGGGCCGTGGTGGTCGCTCCCGCGACCGGCTTCGGCGGATTCAGCGGGAAGATTCTGGTGGGGCAATTCGGCAGTGGTGCAATCCTGGTGTTCGATCCGAGTACGGGTAGGTTCGGCGGGCTGATGTTTGATCCTAATCTCCTGTATTCGCAGATTAACGGGATATGGGGCTTGGGATTCGGCAACGGTGGCTCTGCCGGTCCGACCAATACTCTGTTCTTTACCGCGGGAGTTTTCGGGGAAGCTCACGGGCTGTTTGGATCGATCGTGGCTCTGCCCGGCATCCCCCAACCCGCTCAGAAGTGATCGAAACAGCAGTAAAACCAATCTCCAGGAGGGCGAACGCGCCCTCCTTTTTCTTGTGCCGCGAATGCTTGACGCGCAGGGTTCACAGCCTGACGGAAATTGTCGTAGAAATCTCGCTCTCACCGAGCCAGGTATTTCCATGCCACAGCGACGACAAAAATAACTATTCCGACTGCGTAAGCCCAGGCTCGCCCTTTTTGGAGCTTTTCGTGATCGATCATGGAAGCACCTCGCAAGATCGCGTCTACTATGCCACAGAAGGGACGCTGAAGCGAGCCTGCGGAAATTCAAACTGACCCACCCCCGCAAGCTGCTCCCGTTTGCTCGGAAGGGACAGCATCCGGTAGAATCAACTATCCGGCTCACGTCGAGATTTCCTACAAGGACCACAGCAGAATATGGCAGACCATTTTTCGGCGCTCAAGCGTGCGCGTCAAACCGAGACCAAAACTACGCGCAATCGCGCCAACAAGTCACGTCTGCGCAGCGCCTTGCGTTCCCTGCGCGAGGCCATTGCCAAGGGCGAGAAGGAAGCCGCCCAGGCCGCCTATCGCGAGACGGTTTCCGTGGTGGACAAGGGCGTGCAGAAGGGCATTCTGCACAAGAACACCGCCAGCCGCTACAAGTCCCGCCTCAGCAAGCGGGTGAAGGCCGTCGGCGCGGCGAAGTAGGGAAGGTCTTAGGAAGAAGGCCTGCTTCGCTTCTAAGGCGCACCTGCAGCTGCTGACACCAAGTCGTCCATCTCGACGCCCATGTGGCGCAGATGGTGCAGCATGTGGCCCACATAATCATCGAAAACGAACTGCAGCGTCAGCGGCGCCGAGTCGGCGATGGTGCAAGTTCGCGACCAGGCCGCGTCCGGCACAGCTTCGGCAGCGGCCAGTAGTTGGCGATTGAGACCCACCCAGATCGCAATCAACGAAGACCAGTCCCGCTGCTGATAGCGATGCAATGCTACCCAGCGATCGCCGTCGTATCCCGGCATGGCTGGAGTGTCCTCCAGTTGCGTCCGCACAATTCTCTGGTGATTGTTGGCTGCGGAGTCCAGCAGATGCCCAAGCTCCTCTTTGAGCGACCACGTCGAGGAGGAGGGCTTGCGTGGGACTTGATCGGAGGGCAGATTGGTCAGGCGGGCGGGCAACCGATCGAGGAGGGCGCGCAGCAGCAACAAGCTTTGCATTCGGAGACTCCCACCACCGCTATGATGGCCTTTCGGTGTTGACTGGTGAAACTTGCGGTCCAGCTATGCCGCTCGCGCTGACTTCTGCTGCTGGTTCAGCTCCTGTGCCGACGTGTCCATCGGTGCGGCGGCCTGGTGGATCTCGCGATAGTGCTTGGGGGTGACCCCCGAGAGCCGGCGAAACACGCTGGTAAAGTGGCTCTGGGTTTCGAAACCCACGTGGGTGGCCACCTCGGCCAGTGGGGTCAGGCCCGCACGCAATATTTCCTGGGCGCGCTCCACCCTTTGCCGCATAACGTATTGGTGCGGGGTGGTGCCGGTGCTCAACTTGAACAGCTTAGAAAAGTAATACTGACTCATGCCCACCACCTGCGCCAACTCCGCCACCACCAGTTCCTGGGCAATGTTCTCGCGTACGTGGGAAAACACGCGCTGCAAACGGCGAGGCGGTAAACCGCCGACCACCTCGACCGGCGCCAGGCTTGCGCCCAGGTAGGCATCCACCACCTCCTGTGCGTGGTCCTGCTGCAACGAATGCAGAGCCAGCACCAGCACGTTCATGCCTTCCGCTTTGGCGCCGACGGCCGCCGAATGGGCGTCATGGCACGCCGCGGCCCGAATACCCGGCACCCGGTTGGCGGCCACGGAAGCTCCCACCACTCGACTGGTAACGATAATGCCGCGTTCCGCATGGTGGCGCAGCACCAACATGGCCACCTGCTCGGCGTAGTCGGCACTGCTGGGCGGCTGCACCGCCAAGGTTGCATCCGTCACTTCATGTCCCGCCTCGACTAGCTTTGCCGCGATTTGCTCTTTAGCGGCATGGCCTGCTTGATCGGATCCGATTGCGATGCGCACGTTTGCTCTCCTCCATTTTGTCAGACTGTTTTTGATTCGCTGTGCTGGGCACGGGAAACAGGGAGCGCTGGCCGGTCGCACCCGTGTGTTGTTCCAATAAACATTCCTGCAAACGCCTTCCATGGTTCCGACAATGTGGCGGGATCTCGCGGCGTACACAGGCGAACTTCGCGGTTGCCCATGCCGTTCTATAGGCTGCGGTGGTCATAACCCAACATCGACCGATTACACGGTCACCTTGATTGTTGGATGCGCCAGCAACAGCACACCCGTCGCGCGACACAACATTTTGCGAACACGTACGGTTAATGGTTCCACCCCGACGTGGCACTTGGGGAAGCGCCCTGATGTGCATAATGATATCAAGTACACGCCGCCACCGGCTGCCGCCATTCCCTTCATATTTACAATTATTTACAATCCGTAGCTTCTAACGCGAAGAGTCGCCGCTCGCGATACACTGCGGAAACGGTAAGTTAGGACAACGTCTGGCAATCCGAGAATGGCAAACCCTAGTCAGAAGATCGGCAAGAATCCAGCACCCGGCGGGCCGGGCATTGTGCCTCGCTGGACGCGAGGAGCCAAAGACGCGGTCGGGACCGCGTACGCCGTTTCCAGTCGTGTCTGGTACACCATGGCCAGCGGGGTGATCACCGAAGTCTATTACCCCACCATTGACACGCCGCAAATCCGCGACCTGCAATTTCTGGTCACCGATGGCGAGTCGTTCTTCCACGATGAGCGCCGGCACATGGCAACCCACCTCGACTGCTTCGGCACCTTCGGCCTGGGCTTCAAAGTCACCAACACGGACCCGGACGGACGCTACTCCATCGAGAAGGTGATCATCGGCGATCCGCACCTGAGCTGCCTGCTGGTGCACACGAAATTCAATGTCGCACCCGAGTGGCAAGGACGGCTGCATCTCTTCGTTCTCTGCGCCCCTCACATGCAGATTGGCGGTTATCACAACAATGGACTGGTGATGAAAGAGCGAGGGCGAAGGTTCCTGATGGCCTATCGCGACGATGCCTTCCTGGCGATTGCCGCCACTGCGCATTTCTGCAAAGCGTCATGCGGATACGTAGGCGTGAACGATGGCTGGACGGACTTGTCCAATAACTTCGAAATGAATTGGGAATACGACGCCGCGTTGGATGGCAATATCGCGCTCACCGCGGAAATCGATCTTTCCCGCGGGACGGAGTTCACCCTCGGCGTCGGTTTCGGCCATACCGGCCACCATGCGGGCGCCACCCTGTTTCAGTCACTGAGCATTCCGTTCGATGTGGCTCTAAAGAACTTTCTCGAGCAGTGGCAACGGACCAACAAGCGGCTGGCCTTGATGGACAAACTTGACCAGCGCGAGTCGTCGCTGTTCGCCCGCAGCGTCAACCTGCTGCTGGCCCACGAGGACAAGGTCTATCCCGGGGCCATGATCGCCAGCTTGAGCATACCCTGGGGAGAAGACCGAGGCGACGACGATCTGGGCGGCTATCACCTGGTATGGACGCGTGACCTGGTAAACGCCGCGACCGCACTGCTCGCTGTGGGCGACACCGCGACTCCGCTGCGCGCTCTGATTTATCTGGCCATCACGCAACGCGAGGACGGCGGCTTCTATCAGAATTTCTGGATCGATGGGCGTCCTTTCTGGATCGGCGTACAGCTCGACGAAGTTTCTTTCCCCATCATGCTGGCGTGGCGACTATGGAAAGCCACCGCGCTCGGCAACTTCGATCCCTACGTAACCGTGGTGCGCGCTTGCGGGTATCTGATTCGCGAAGGACCGGCGACGCCCCAGGAACGCTGGGAGGAAGCCGCAGGCTATTCTCCTTCTACCCTGGCCAGCAACATTGCAGCCCTGATCTGTGCGGCGGAGTTCATCGAGGCGCACGGCGACAAGGATGGCGCTGAATTCGTACGCACCTACGCCGACTTCCTTGAGTCGCACGTGGAGAAGTGGACCGTCACCAATCAAGGAACGTTGGTGCCCGGCATCGCGCGGCACTATATTCGCATCAATCCAGCCAACAGCTCGCAAGGCGATCGCGGCGATGAGGATCCCGACGGTGGCGAGCTGGTGCTGGCCAATCAGCGTCCCGGAAATCGCTACCAGTATCCAGCCAACCAAATCGTCGACGCAGGCTTCCTCGAATTGGTGCGCTTGGGCATCCGTAAGGCTGGCGATCCGCTCATCGAGGCCTCCTTGAAAGTCGTGGACGCGGTGTTGAAGGTAGATACCCCGAAGGGACCTTGCTGGAAGCGCTACAACCATGATGGGTATGGGCAGCGCGATGATGGCGAGTCGTTTGACGGATGGGGCGTGGGACGCCCGTGGCCTCTGCTGACGGGCGAGCGTGCCACCTACGAATTGGCAGCGGGACGCAATGTTGACCTGTACTTGCGGGCCATCGAGAATTTCACCACCGGCATCGGGCTTATTCCGGAACAGATTTGGGACGGTCCGGACATGCCCGACAAGTTCCTGACCCGCGGGGGCGCGACCGGGGCGGCCATTCCTTTGATGTGGGCGCACTCGGAGTATGTAAAATTGTTGCGCTCGGTCGTGGACAATCGGCTGTTCGACTTGATCGACCCGGTGGCGGAGCGATATCGCAACGATATGCCACGCCGGGTAATCGAAGTATGGAAGATGAATCGGCAAGTCCGGGCAGTTCCCGCCGGAGGTTTGCTGCGGGTGCAGGCCTCTTCTCCATTTATGCTGCATTGGAGTAACGACGAATGGAAGACGGTGCAGGAAACAGCTTCCACGCCGACTGCGGTGGGAGTAGAGTACGCGGACATCGAGGTTGCGCCCTCGCAAACGATGCCGCTGCAGTTCACTTTTTTCTGGCGGCAACAGGCCGAGTGGCAGGGTACCAATTATCAGGTTAACGTTCAACCAGCAGCACCGACTGTGTCAGTAGCACATGATATGTCCGGTTGCGATAGCACGTGATCTGTCCGCTTTTCCGGCGGCGAGAGTAGGAGACCATGCGAAGCATGGATTTCTACTCGAAGGCCGCGATGGAGCGG
>Ga0187880_1003104_pt1 | contig 12766 bp, 9 predicted proteins | sample June2016WEW_19_4_FD_132998 | JGI IMG/M metagenome (GOLD analysis project Ga0187880, IMG submission 132998) | Peatland microbial communities from SPRUCE experiment site at the Marcell Experimental Forest, Minnesota, USA - June2016WEW_19_40 | ecosystem: Environmental > Terrestrial > Soil > Wetlands...
AAGGCGAGCGTCTGCAGCGCGTCGCCGGCCAGAATTGCGATGGCCTCGCCGAATGCGACGTGGCAGGTGGGATGTCCGCGGCGCAGATCGTCGTTGTCCAGCGCGGGCAGGTCGTCGTGGATCAGCGAGTAGGTGTGCAGCATCTCCAGCGCCGCGCCGAGGTCAGCGACGCCTGCGGGCAACTCCCCGGCGCCAGCGACCATGCGCGCGGCCTCCATGCAGAGGATTGGGCGCAAGCGCTTGCCGCCGGCGAAGACGCTGTGGCGCATGGCGCGATGGATGGAGACAGGCAGCGTCTCCGACGAGGGCAGAAGGCGCTCGAGCGCGGCGTCGGTGAGTTTGACGCCGGAGGCGAGCAGGGATTGAACGTTGGAATCCATCGGCTTCGATGATAAACGACGCGAGATGCGGAGTGGCGCGCCGATTCATGTGATGCGAGGCTGGGGGTCAGCGCGGGGTGAGGATGAGGGTGTGGGCGATGGTGGGCTGGGTGGCGGTGGGCGTGAATGGGAGGGGGTAGGTGGTGCCGCGCAGCCAGGACTGGAACTGGTCCATGTAGAGCGGGCTGGCTGGGTTGCCGGACTGGCCGAGGACGAGGCTGAGGGTGGCGCGATCGGGATCGCTTAAATCCGCAGTGAATCGCTCGGAGGGGCCGAAGGCGTGGCCGGACTGCCTGACCGTTGTGCTGTCGCCGCTCTGGGACTGCGGGCCGGTGCCGGTGGGGCCACCGAGCAGGAGACGGGCGAGCAGGGTTGCGTGGGAGAAGATGGGGTGCTCGATGTCCAGCGGGAAGGCGCTTCCCTGCTGCCATGTGGCGAGGTTGAGGGGAGCGTGGGCGTTGCGCAGGCCGCGCTGTACGACGGCGGCGAGGAAGTCGTCCCATGTGGCGAAGCCGGAGGGGAGCCAGCGGGCGGGCGTGTGGGTGATGAGCTGCTCCTCGACGCTTTCCCGTTCGCCCCAGGTGTAGAGCTGCCAGAGGTTGGCGGCCTGGGCGGCGTCGGCGCGCAGGTTTTTGACTTTGGAGAGGTCCGCGCCCTGCGCAAGCTGCGTGCCTGCCTCGGGGGCGAGTTTGGGGATGAGCAGCATGGGCCAGAGGGCGGCGCGGGCGGCGTTGACGATGGCGGGCGCGCTGGCGTTGGCGTCCACGCTGCCGTTCCACTTGCGCAGGATGTCGGCGGCCTGATGCAGCGCGGGGTCGTTCTTCAGCGGGCCGGTTGCGTGGTCGATGGCGTAGGCGAGTCGCTGGGCGAGGATGCGGTCCGGCCCGGAGGTGACGTCGTTTTGCAGGGCGAGCATGTCAGCCGGGGTGAGCAGGTGAGTGGGCTGGCCGGGACCGGGGGCGGCGGCTGGGGTCTTCGCGGAGCTGGAGTTTGCGGACTTTGCGGCAGGGGCTTCGGGGAGATTTACGGAGCTGGCCTCGAGGACGCGCTCGGGGCTGGATTCCAAGACCTTGTAGATTCGCTCGGTGCGGTAGGGGGCCATCCAGTCGAGGGTGATGGGGAAGCGGTAGCCGTCGGGGGTGACGCGGGCGTTGGCGGTGGCGAGGACTCCGTCGGGGGGATCGAAGGCCTGGGGGAGCTGTTCGAAGGGAATATAGCCTGCCCACTCGTGCGCTGCCGCGTCGGGAGCGGCGACGTCGGTGGGGACGGGCGAGAGCGGGCCGGGATTGTTGGCGTCTCCGCGAATGGGGATGCGGCCCAGGGCGTGGTAGGCGATGTGGCCCTGGTCGTCGGCGTAGATGAGGTTCTGCGCGGGGCCACCCCAGTCGGCGAAGGCGGCGAGCATGGAGGGCCAGTCGGCGGCGGAGTCGACGGCGAAGAAGGGATCGGTGAGGTTGGCGGGGTCGTAGATGGTCCAGCGCAGGCTGATGCTGCGGCGTTCAGTGGGAAAGACGCTGGAGACGATGGGAGTGTCGATGTCTCCGTGGCGGGTGAGGGGGACGTCGAGGATGACGTCTGTGCTGCCGCGCACCTGGATGACCTCGGTCTGGTAGCGGACGGGGAGCCATGCGCCGCTGGCGGCCTGGAACTCGGCGCCGGAGAAGGTGCCGCGAGTGTGCTCGATGATGAGGTCCTGCACGTCTGCGCCGAGGTTGGTGAACCCCCAGGCGACGTGGTCGTTGTGGCCACTGATGACGAAGGGTGTGCCGGGCAGAGTGACTCCGGCGGCGTGGAAGTCGGCCAGCGGGGCGGGATTCGTGGCTTGCAGGTCGGCCTCGTACCACAAATCGGGCACGCTGAGCGAGAGATGCATGTCGTTCGAGAGCAGCGGCTCTCCCGAGGCGGTGCGCGAGCCGGAGACGGCCCATGCGTTGGAGCCGGCGACGCAGGCGGAGCAGGGAGAGTGGAAGAGGGCGAGGGTCCGATTGAGGGAGAGAAGATCGGACGGGGAGATTGTGGCTGCGGGTGGGGGTTGGCGGAGGTGCGATTGCGACTCGTCGAGGGGGATGTCGTTGAACTCGGGCTGGGGCGCGGAGACGTCGGGCATGGGCTGGCCGGGGTAGTGGTCGCGCCAGGAGCCGGTGGGGTAGAGGTCGGCGATCAGCTCGGGGGAGAGGTGGGCGGCGAGTGCCTCGCGCGCGAGCTTCTGCGGGAAGCCGGTGGTGAGGTCCTGAAACATCACAAGCTCGACCAGAATGGAGTCGCGCGGGGTCCACGGCGCGGGCCGGTAGCCGAGCAGGCGGAACTCGATGGGGAGGCGGTCGCGCTGGGCGGCGATGGAGGCGTTCACTCCGCGCGCGTAGACCTCCAGCCAGTGGCGCTGATCGGCGGGCAGAACGGCGATGGCGCGGTCGGCGGCAGCGCGGAGCTGAAGGGTGCGCTGCAGCCGGTCGTGCTCCAGCATGGGGCGGCCAAGGACCGCGGCGAGCTGGCCGGCGGCGTGGCGGCGCAACAGGTCCATCTGCCACAGGCGGTCCTGGGCGGTGACGAAGCCCTGGGCGAAGACGAGGTCGTCCACCGAGCCGGCGCGGATGTGCGGCACGCCGTGGGCGTCGCGGGCGACCGTGACCGGCGCGGCAAGGCCGTAGACGGTGAGCGAACCGTCGAGCTGCGGCAGGTTCTCGCGCATCGCATTGCGGATGAAGTGGCGCCCGGCGAAGAACGCGGACGCGGCGAGCGCGGCGGCGAGCGCCAGAAGCAGGCAGAAGACGCGCAGCCTGTGGCCCGAGCCGCGGCCTGCGGGCGCATCGAGGTCGGCTACGAGAGCGGCTTTGAGTGCGGCGTCTGCAGCGACCGGGCCTTCCGGCCCGGCGTCCGCTCCGGCGCTGTCTTCCACCCGGCGCACATAGCCCTTGTAGCGCAGGTCGGCTTTGGCGGGACTAGCAGGTGGCTTGGTGTCTCTGGAGTTCGGGTCGTCGCTGCTCATGGCCTACGGCAAGTCTAAACCAGCGGCGGAGCGCGTGTTCGCGGATGCAGGCGGGTCGTTGTGATGGACTTTGGGCAGCGTGAGCAGGATGACAGCGGCGGTCAACGCGAGAATGGGCAGGATGAAGAGGCTTCCCTCCGGCCCGGTGAGGCCGCCGGATAGTAGGGCGCGGCCCGCCGGGTGCGTGGCGAAGAGATGGCCCTGGGCCACCATGCCGCTGTCGGCGACGCCGTAGAGGAAGGACTGCGCCCAGTCCCACGCAGCGTGGAAGCCGATGGCCCACCAGAGCGAGCCGGTGCGCCACAGGCTGAGGCAGAAGACGACAGCGATGAGCGCGGCGGCGAGCAGGCCGATGGGCGACTCGCCCGCGTTGGTTCGATGCGTGAAGCCGAAGCCGAAGGAGAGCAGCACGGCCGCGGTCCAGAAGCCGGGCGCGGCCTGAGTTGTTGAGCGCAGGGCAGTCTGGTTGCCGCCGGATACGCTGAACTCTGTCGCGCGCGGGCCGAAGGAACGGAGCCAGTTGCAGGTTCCGTTGATCCCGCGCGCGAGGGTGAACTGCAGGTAGCCGCGGAAAAAGGTCTCCTCAAAGAGTCCGACCAGCAGGAACCCGGCGAACCAGACCGCGCCGTAGCGCAGCGCGCTCGCGCCGAAGAGCAGGCGCGCGTCGAAGACCAACAGGCCGCAGGCGCGCAGAGTGAAGACCAGAAGCGAGAGCAGCGCGACGCCCCAGGCGAGGCCGCTGAGGAAGTTCGGCAGGCGGCGCCGGCCGCCCAGTCCGTAGGCGGAGCTTGGGCGGCGCTCGATCTTGCCCATCAGCCATGCGGCGATGAGGACCGAGAGCGACGTCATTCCATCGCCCAGCAGGATTGCCTTCGGCGGCATGAGCACGGCGGCGGAGGATTTGGAGGACTGCGGCGCGGACTGCGCGGCAGAGTTCGGCTGCACGGCAGCGGCGTGGTGGCGCGGAGGATTGACGAGGAATCCGCCGCCGGCGAGCAGAGCAGCAAGCAGGGCGAAGTAGAGCAGCAGGCCCCAGCCGGCGCGCAGTCCGTCCGAACCGGCGAAGATCTCGCGCAGGGTAAAGCGCGGCGCAGACGGCGGAATCGGCGCGGCAAACTCATCGCCGGACGCGCCGGTGCGCGCGTCAGGGCGCACGGCGGACTCGGGTGGCTGAGGCTGGTGTGCGTCGGGCAAGTGGGTCTCCTCGGTTGATTGAAAGTCTATACGGTGCAAACAGGAAGTACGATCCGTTTCCGTATGCTTTGCTGCTTGACATGGGGGCGCGCGGCGTCAATCCTAGAGCTTCGCATAAGAGTCGCCGAGCGTTGCGCGCTAGCGTGGGCGCGGCTGCGAAGAATGGGTTTGGTACGGAGGATTTCCGCTTGAGCTGTCGCGTCTTCTACCACGATCACTGCTTCGATGGCGCGTGCTCGGCGTCGCTGTTCACGCGCTTCCATCGCGAGTGCATCGGGACGGCGCAGGAGTTTTCGTACCACGGGCTGATGCACCGGGCGGCGGGGTCGCTCTTCGACGAGTCGGCGTTCATCGAGGGCGAGAACGCAATTGTGGACTTCAAGTACTCCGCCTCGCCCAAAGTTACTTGGTGGTTCGACCATCACCAGAGCGCGTTTCTCACCGCCGATGACCGGCGCGATTTTCTGGCGTGGCAGGCGCAGGCCAACTCGCCCAAGGTGCTCGCGGTGCGCAAGCCGGCCGATGGCGGAAAGTTTTACGATCCGGCGTACATCTCCTGCACCAGCCTGATCGCCGACGTGGCGAGGGAGCGGTTCGGCTTCGAACCCGCGCCGCTGGCGGAGCTGGTCCACTGGGCAAACATTGTGGACGGCGCGAAGTACGAGAGCGCAAGGGCCGCCGTCGAGATGGCCGCACCCGCGATGAAGCTGACGATGGTGATCGAGAGCTCGGGCGAGGGCTTCGTGCCGCGCGTGATTCCGCTGCTGACCGAGATGGGCCTGCAGGCGGTGCTCGACCAGCCCTTCATCCAGGCCGAGCTTGGGCCGCTGCTGGAGCGCCACCGCGCCAACATCGAACTTCTGCGCGAGCGGACAACGCTGAAGCGCGGCGTCATTACCTTCGACATTACGGACCGGCCGACCGAGGGCTACAACAAGTTCATCCTGTACTACCTGCACCCTGCGGCGACCTACACCGTGGGGCTGAGCCGGTCGAGCTTCCGAACGAAGGTCGCGGTGGGAACGAACCCGTGGACCAGACTGCCAGACGCGGAGTTGGCGAACATTGCGGAGATCTGCGAGCGCTACGGCGGCGGCGGGCACGCGAGGGTGGGCGCAATCAGCTTTCCGCCGGACAAGGTGGACGACGCGCGCAAGGCGGCAAGGGAGATTGCGGCGTTGCTGCGCGCGCGGGTGTAGGGCGGAATTCGCGAAGGAGTGTTGCGCGGACGAAAAGCAACTACGGAGATTCTGGCTTCGCCAGAATGACGGCTTCATCATTTGTGCGCGCGGCGCTCAGGGTCTGGATGACAACATTCAGCGAGCGGCGAGGGCGCGGGTTTTGGCGGGGGACATCCATCCGAAGTCGATGTGGAATCCCTGGCCTGCCAGCTCGCGTTCGACGAAGCCGCGCTCCATCTCGTTGACGCCGAACTGCGCTCCGGCGATGGAGTTGGTGTTGATATGGGTGTATCCGCCGGGCTGCACCTCGCCGCAGGAGTAGGTAAAGACATCGCCGTCGAGCAGGTTGCGCAGGTTCATCTCGAAGGTCTCGCGGGTCTGCAGCCAGCGGCCGACGTGGGGAAGCGCGATCTTGTAGACCATGAGCGCGGTCTCGTGCGCGCGGTCGCTGACGGTGGTCTCCAGGCGCAGTTCCCTGCCCCCAATCGGCTTGAGCCGCGCGGTGCCCATGACGAATGGCGAGCGTCCGTAGGCCTCGGCGATGGTGCGCGCGCGGACGATCTGCATCAGCGCGTCGTAGCGGAAGTCGGTCAGGCCGAAGAGCGCTCCGGTGGCCACTTCGAGACCGGCGGCGAGCGCACGGTCGTGATTGTCCATGCGGGTGTGGAAGTCCGCCTTGCGCGGACTGGCCGCGTGCCAGCGGGCGTAGGCCTGCTCGTCCAGCGTCTCGTCCCACTGGACAATTCCGCGAAGACCCGCGTCGGCCAGCGCCTCGTACGCCTGGCTGGAGAGGTACTCGGTGCAGAGGAGAACGCCGCCGCCCTCGAGGTCCTCGACAGCGCGGACGGCGCGGCTGACGTCGCGCACCAGAGCGCGCGTGTCGTACTCCGGATCGGTGGCGTAGACCAGCTCGACGACGCGTGCGTCGCGCGCCAGCACGGATGCGATCTCTCGATCAAGCTCGGCGAGTGACAGGCGATAGCGCACCGTGTCCTTGCGCAGGGCGGAGAAGTTGCAGTAGGGGCAGGCGTCCACGCAGAAGCTGGAGACGTAGATCGGCGAGACGTAGCGGACGCGGTTTCCGGCGGGCGCGCGCCAGTGCCGGCGAGTGTGCGCGCGCAGCAATTCGAACTGAGCGTTGGAATCGGAGTCCGCGCCGGCGGGGGCGCCAATCTCCAGCAGCTCGGCGAGTTCAGCGAGGCCGAGCGCATCGGAGGACTCGCTCTGCGCCAGTATCTCCTCGACGCGGCGCGATGAGGGGGAGCGAACGCCATCCAGTATGGCGCGCACCTCGGCATTCCTCTCTCGGTAGACCGAACTGAACAAACTCATGGCTCTATTCTTTCACGGTTGCAGACCAGTGAAAACGTGCCTGCGCGAACCTTCCCTCGGTTGCTAAAGCCCTGTTGATTTCGCATCCCTTACGGACGGGCTGAAGCCCGTCCCCTTCAAAACAGAGGCCAATCCCCGCAATGCAGAGGCGCGGGTGCAGCACGCTTCAATGCGCCTGCGGCGGGACCTTCATCTGCACCAGCAACATGCGCAGCGCGGTGCGTGCGGCGATTCCGTGGGGCAGCATGGGGGGCATATAGACGAAGGAGCCCGGCTGTGCGTTGACCTTGTCGTCGCCCAACTGAACGTCGGCCTCGCCTTCCAGAAAATAGAGGACGGCAGGCGTCGGCGCGGAGTGCGCGGAGAGCTCCTCGCCCGCCGCGAAGCCGAACAAGGTGACGTTCGCGTGCTGGTCCTTGTGCAGAACGCGGCTCAGGATGCCTTTTTCCGGCAACGCGAACTCCTGTTGCAGATTGGCAAGAAATGTATAGTCCACGGAGTCCTCTTTCTCATTTCGCAAAGATCGACCGTGTCTGGCCCGCCGGTCCGAGTTTGGCGTCTCACCCATGGGACGCCGGGCGTTTACAGCTTGAGTTTGGAGAGAATGGGCAGATGCAGCTTGACGATGTCGTTGCAGATGATGAATGCGGCGAACATGACGATGCACACGAACGCAACCTGGTAGATGTACTCCTTGGCCTGCATGGGAAGGTCGCGGCGGATGATGCCCTCGATGAGAAGCATAAAGATCATGCCGCCGTCGAGGATGGGGAACGGCAGCAGGTTGACCATTCCCAGGTTGATCGAGATCATGGCCACGGTGCCGACCAGCGGCGTCCAGCCCGGCGCCTGGGCGGCCTCATGCACCACCTCGCCGATGCCGATGGGCCCCGAAAGGCTGCGCACCGAGACGTGGCCCACGAACATGCCCTTGACCACGTCCTTGATCAGCATCGAGTTCTTTTTGGTGAAATCCCAGGACTTGGCCAGCGACTTGGCGAAGGAGAGTCTTTCCACCTTGACCGGCGGAGGGACCGGGTAGAAGCCGAGCCGGTAGGCCTTTGTGCCGCCATCGTCGGTAAGCTGCGGAGTTACGTTCAGAAGGATGGGCTGGCCCTTGCGCAGCACCTCCAGCACTGCGGGCGCGCCCTTGCGGTCCTGCATGTAGGCCAGCAGCGTGGCGACGGAGTGGAGTGCAAGCGCGTCGATGCTGACGATCTGGTCGCCGGGCTGGAGGCCCGCGCGGTCGGCGGGGCTGCCGGGCAACAGCGACGAGACCTTCACCGGCGTGGGCTGCATCTTGGGGACGAAGCCCAGCGTGTCGGGTGAGAAGTCGTCGGGGGTGGCCGCCGTGGAGGCGATGAAGAAGGCGGTGTCGACGCGCTGGCCATTGTGCAGGAACGAAAACGGAACCGTCCGGTTCAGGTTCAGCAGGCAGTGGTTGCCAACGTCGTCCCAGGTGGGGTCCTCGACGTTGTCGAAGCGGACGATGGTGTCGCCGGACTGGATGCCGGTGTGGGCGACGGGGCCTGCCGGCGAGATGTAGTCGGTGACCGCCGGGCCGGAGAAGTACTCGTCGACCTCGTTGTGCACCATGTAGACGCAGGCCATCAGCACGAAGGCGAGGACGAAGTTGGCCGCGGGGCCGGCCAGCGCGATCAACATGCGCTGCCAGCGCGGATGGTTGTTCAGCTCACCGGGGTCGTTTGATACCTCTTCGCCGGGAATCTCGCCCGCCATCTTGACGTATCCGCCCAGCGGCAGCGCGTTGATCTGGTAGTTGGTGCCGCCGCGCTCAATGCCGGCGACCTTCTTGCCGAAGCCGATGGCAAAGGTCTCGACCCTTACGCCGCACCACTTGGCCACGGCGAAGTGGCCGAACTCATGCACCAAGACCATGAGGCCAAGCACCAGAAGCAGTTCGACAATGGCGGAGAACGACAAGAGCGTATACCTCGGAAGAAGATTGGGGGCCGGTAAAACTTATCGATGGGTTTGACCGGCGATCGCGCGCGCGCAGGCCCGCGCTGCCTCGTCCGCGGCGAGAACGTCCTCAATAGACGCCGGGGCGTGGGCGGGCGTTTGTTTCAGCACCTGCTCGATTGTACGCGGGATGCCGAGGAAGGGGATGTCGCCCTGAAGGAACGCGGCGACGGCGATCTCGTCGGCGGCATTCAGCGCGATGCAGGCCGCGGGGCCGGAGGCGGCCGCTTCGTAGGCCAGGCGCAGGCAGGGGAAACGGGCCTGGTCGGGCTGGGCAAAGTCGAGCCGGCTGAGCGCGGCGAGGTCGAAGGTCAGGGACGGCGCGGCGAGCCCGGCGTCCACCCGCTCCGGGTAGGCCAGCGCGTAGAGGATCGGCAGGCGCATGTCGGTGACCGAGATCTGCGCCAGAATCGAGCCGTCGATGAACTCCACCAGCGAGTGCACGGTGGACTGGGGATGGATGGTGACGCGGATTTTGGCGGGAGGCAGGTCGAAGAGGCGGCAGGCCTCGATGATCTCGAAGCCCTTGTTCATCATGGTGGCCGAGTCGATGGTGATGCGCCGGCCCATCACCCAGGTCGGGTGTTTCAGCGCCTGCGCCGGAGTGATCCGCTCGAACTCGGCGGCGGGAGTCGAGCGGAAGGGCCCGCCGGATGCGGTGAGCCAGATCTGACGGACCTCGGAGTGCTTGCCGCCGCGCAGGCACTGGTGCACGGCGTTGTGCTCGGAGTCGATGGGCAGCAGCGCGACATTGTTCTTCCGCGCCGCGGCGAGGACCAGTTCACCCGCGGCGACGAGGCACTCCTTGTTGGCCAGGCCAATTGTTTTTCCGGCGCAGACCGCCGCGTAGGTTGCCTCAAGCCCCGCGACGCCGACGATGGCCGAGACGACGAACTCCACCTCCGGCAGCGTGGCCACAGAGACCGTTCCGGCGGGGCCGTGGACGACCTCGGTGCCACTGTGCCCGGCCTCGCGCAGGCGCTTGGCGAGCTCGCCGGCGAGTTCTTCGGTGGCCAGCGAGACTACGCGCGGCTTCCAACGGACGCACTGGGCGAAGGCGACGTCGAGGTTGCGCCCGGCGGCCAGCGCGACGGGCTGATAGCGGTCGGGAAAGGAGTCGCAGATGGAGAGGGTGCTCTGGCCGATCGATCCGGTCGAGCCCAGGATGGCAATCTTCTTCACAACTCTATTTTCGCAGATCGAGAGCGGATTGCATCGGCAAGAACAGACGACTGCAAGTGCTGCGGCTAAAACCTTCCCAAACTGAAGGCGTCTTTGAGCAGCAGCACGCACCAGAGGACGGGGGCGGCGAGCAGCAGCGCGTCGATGCGGTCGAGGACGCCGCCGTGGCCGGGCAGAATTGTCCCCGAGTCCTTCACGCCCGCGCCGCGCTTGATGGCCGACTCCAGCAGATCGCCCAACTGCGCGGCGACGTTGATGATCACCGCCAGCACAGCCGACTGCCAGACCGGCTCCAGAATGTGCAGCACGGTGTTGCCGAAGTACGTCGAGAGCAGTTCGCCGGTGAAGACAACGGCGAGGCCAGCCAGGACGCTGCCCGCCACCGAGGCCAGCGTTCCCTCCCAGGTCTTGTTGGGGCTCAGCCGCGAGAGCTTGTGCCGGCCCCAGCGGCGGCCAACATAGAACGCGGCGATGTCTCCCGCCCAGACGCAGACCAGCAGGAAGAGCAGCAGCGGCTTGCCGTCGCCTTCGGGCCGGCTCCAGATCATGGGAATCAGCGTAAGCGGATAGGCCACATAGACCAGCCCGAAGAGGCCGCGCGCCGCGTCCGGCAGCACGCGGTCGAGCGGCTCGCGGAAGCCCGTCCAGGCCAGCAGAAACAGGGCAAGCGCGCTCAAGGCAGGAAGCTCCGCCTCGTTGTGGAAGTTGGGCAGGGTAAAGAGGAAGACCACCGCCGTGCCAAAGAGCATCCACCAGGCAGGGATGCGCGCGCCGCTGGTGTTGGCCAGGCGCAGGTACTCGTAGGCGGCCAGTTCGGCGATCAGCGCGCTGGCCAGCGTCAGCATCCACGGCTGCCCACGGAAGATGAGCAGGACGACGATGAAGATCAACAGAGCTGCGGTGACGATTCGTTTCATGCGCGAAGTTGGGCCTCAAGCAGGATACATGCTGAGGCGGCAGAGAGTCGCCCGCGGGCCGTCCGCGAGGCGCAGGAACGGCCCTGCGACCCGGTCCGGCAGCCGCAAAATCGCCCGCCGGGCGGCAGTGCGGCCGGCCGGCCGAAAGATTTCGCGCTTTACCGTGCGGATTGCGTCGCTGCGACGCCAGAAGTTTGATACTGTATCTCAGTACACGCGAAGCAGGCCGTCGTGCGGAAAACCAGTCCGCCGGCGTTCTGCGTCGTACTGTACGGGCCGGCAAACCCGGCCGGCCAGCCGGTCAGATAACCCGCTCAAGGCCAACGTAAGGAGTGTACAAATTGGCACAATATAAGGGTACGGTGAAGTGGTTCAACAACGCGAAGGGCTTCGGCTTTCTCGGGCGCGAAGGCGGGGCTGACGTCTTCGTTCACTACAGCTCCATCCAGAGCGACGGCTACAAGAGCCTGAAGGAAGGCGACGAGGTCGAGTTCGACATCATCCAGGGCAGCAAGGGCCCGCAGGCAGACCATGTCGTGCGCATCAACGATGTGGCGCCGCAGAGCGCAGTGGCGCCGCAGCCTGCCGCAGAGCAGGCGCCTGCCGCCGCTCCTCCTGCCGTCGCGCAGACGCCTGAGGCACCGCCCGCCGCAGAACCGCCCGCCGTCGAGACGCCGCCTTCCGCAGAACAGACTGCCGCAGCGCCACCCGCCGCCGAGCCGCCTGTGGATGGGCCGTCCTAGCGCGGGCCTGCGCGGTGCGCTGTGCGCCGTCTTCGCGCACCGCGATGCGGAGCGTAGCTTACGCCTTTGAAACCGCGCGCGTCCGCAGCAGCAGCCCCAACAGCAGCAGCGCGCCAAAGAACATGTAGCTTTGCAGCAGATTCGCCACCGGAATCGCGGCGAAGAAGTTAAGCGGCGAAAGGAAGTCCGCGATCAGCACCCAGGCCAGCGCCAGCGCCCACGCGCTGCCCACCCCCCGCCGGTAGACCGCAAACCACAGCCACACGAAGAGGGGCAGCATCACGCCGTAGTGGTGCTCCCACGCCATCGGCGTCGCAATCACCGAGACCACCCCAATGGCCGCCAGGTCCGCCATGCCGCCCGCCCGCTGGCGCCAGGGATACGCCAGTGCCAGCAGCACCAGCAAAACGGTCGTCGCCAGCGTGACGGCATACACCCAGGGCACAAACGGCGGATAGACGTACGGGTGATAGGGCAGGTTTTCGCCGTTGAAGATGGCCCGGTTCAGCAGCCCGAAGATCGACTGGTTGGCGTAGTGCGATTGCGCCTTGCGGCTGAGTCCTGCGAGCACGCCCAGGTAGTCCAGGTTGTTGCGCACGCCGAAGGCCGCCAGCGAGATCGCGCCGCCAACCGCCAGAGTCAGCGCTCCAGCCGCAAGCGCGTTCCATCGCCGCCGCAGCGCCGCCCACAGCAGAAGCAGGCCGAACTGCGGCTTCACCATCGTCAGCAGGGCCATCATCACGCCCGCCGGCCGTTCCCTGCGCTCGATCCAGAAGAGGACCAGCAGTGTGAAGAAGAGGTCGAGAAAGATCTGCGCCTGGCCCAGCGAGAAGGCCAGCGTGATGGGCATGAAGAAGAACGCCGCGAA
>Ga0187880_1003105_pt1 | contig 12763 bp, 13 predicted proteins | sample June2016WEW_19_4_FD_132998 | JGI IMG/M metagenome (GOLD analysis project Ga0187880, IMG submission 132998) | Peatland microbial communities from SPRUCE experiment site at the Marcell Experimental Forest, Minnesota, USA - June2016WEW_19_40 | ecosystem: Environmental > Terrestrial > Soil >...
AGGACGCACAGATGGGCTGATGCCAAGCGGCATCCCGAGGGGGCCTTCTGCGACACTTCCCGAAGAATGCAGTTTTATCGATTAGCAAGAGCAGACTTCCAAAACCGAGTCTGCTCTGCGGCCGGAGTAGTAGTCATGACGAGCCCAGGGGAATGGCTTCGAGGACTTCGGGAAGAACTTCACCTCACGCGGATGGCGGTCGAGCGCCTGACCAGCGAGATCGCGCGCAGTGCCAACGATGAGCGCTATCGGATTCGACGCGGGCGACTCGCCGACATGGAAGATGACAAGGCCGCGCCTGACATTTTCGAGGCGCAGAGCCTTAGCCAATGCTACAAGGTAACCTATCCCGCGATCTTGCAGGCCTTCGGCGTGAGACTGGAAGACTCCCAGGATCTGCCGCAGGTCCCGAGGCACGCCGACGAGACCACAAAACAGTGGTCCTTTGCTGACACGGATCGGCCATTTTCGCTTACATTTCAGAGCAACATCAGCTTCGATAAGACGCGACTGGTAACCGAGAGCGCGGAAGAACTGGGCGTGCCTGCAATTGTGCGCCAGCGTTTGGATGCAGGTCAGTTTCGACTGGGCATCATCGGCTTGAATGACGACACCATGGACGATCTCGTTCCAGGCGGTTCTGTGGTTGTGATTGACAAATCGCATAGCACGGTCGAGATGCGCGACTGGAAAACCATTCAAGAACGACCGATCTACTTTGTATGGCACGAAGACGGCTATAGTTGCTCGTGGTGCAACGTCGTACGTGACACCTTGTTTATTGTGCCTTATCCGACTTCGCGCCGGCCGGTGATGATTTTCAAGATGCCGCGCGCCGCGACCATTATTGGTCGAATTATTCACGTGTGGCCTCCTTTGATCATCCAAAGGACACCAGCGTAAAACAGACACCGCGCATATCTGACGGGGTCACGCGTGTTGTTTTGCCCACGGGAAAATCCTGGTCAACCACGATCGCGTAGCCACCGTGGGGCCGGGCCGACGAATCAATCGCTTCGCTTCGAGCGATTGAAGGAACTCAACGACATCGGAAAGGAGCTGGGATCGTGGAACCGCGAAATCCTGAACCATCGCATCCGCGATCTGATCGACAGAGTAACGCTTCTTCAGCAGTTCCCAAATCTTCAACCCGACAGGATTGAGGCTGAAGCAGATCCCCTGCTCAATATCCAACAGCACGGCTCCGTCCTCGGAAGCAGTTTCCCGGACGCTCGGTGCAATCACGATGTCTTCGGTAGTAATCGGATCTTCCATAGCCCTCCTCGGTGGATTCTTGATGTTGCTCAGGCCGAGCATTGGGAAAATATGCCTCTTCACGTGAGCATCTGCAAAGAAACATTTTTGCTGCAGGAATTCGTGCAGGCGGAATGTCGCAGTGAACTTCGCCTCTTGGGCGGAGGAAGTTGCGATCAGCAACTCTAAGTTCTTGCGCCGATTGACATTCGTTTCGCCGAAGTTCCAGCCATTAAAGACTTGAGAGATTGATTTCCGCTACTAGTCCCAGCGCCCACTGGTTGGACAGCTTCTCGAATGCGTGCAGGAATTCGTGCAGGACAACGGCGGCCGCGGCCAGACGAGCCCCTGTCATTTCTATACCTGGACACGGAGGGGCGCTCCTCCTTAGTCGCTGAAATGCAACAGGTTACGGGCACGCGAAGGCACCGGAACAGAGGGCACGTGCGCCGGCTGCAGTGTCGAAATTGGGGCACTGAAAAAAGATTTGTTCAGTTTGTTCCAAATAGCGCTACGTAGTAAGCATGCGGAGCAAGAGGGAAATCTATGTCTTCTGAGGTGAGGTGGCTTGCCCGCCAAGCACGTCCTGTGCTGTCGCTGCTTACCGTAAATCTGATCTGTATGATTCTGGGCAGTGGACTTTCTCTCCTCGATCCCTTGGTCGTAAGGTGGTTGATCGATGTTGCTCTTCCGAAGCGAGATCTCCGCCTCGTCCTGTTGGGCACGCTCGTTTTTTGCGTTGTGTATCTGGCAAGCGTGATCGTGAGCTACCTATCCTCGTTCATTAGCTGCGTCGTCGCTCAAAAGATGATATTTCGAATCCGGGTGTCGCTGCTGCGGCGAATCCAAGCTTTGCCGGCGCGATATCACGGGAACTCTCAGGTGGGAGAAACACTCTATCGGATCGAGCAAGACGTGGACCGCGTGGCGGAGTTGAGCGGAGACATTCTTCCTTTAACTATCCAGATGGTGATCATGGGGGTCATGGTCGTTGTGACCATGGGAATCCTGAATTGGCATTTGACCTTAGTAATCGCCCCACTGCTCCCGATCTTCTACGTATTGCAACGCAGGTACACGACTAGGCTGAAAGAGGCGGCGGACAGCGTCCAGACTCAGTCGGGAAAGATCGGCGCGTTTTTGCAGGAACACCTGGCAGGCATGCTCCAGTTGCAACTGCTGAATCGTACCGGCACTCAAGGCCGAAGGTTTGCTCGCCTCGCGGCCGAAGGAGCAAAATCCCAGATCAAGCAGCGGGCGACCGAAATGTCTTTTGGCACAACTTCCGTTTCGGTGATCGTTCTTGGCATGGGGCTGATTCTTGGCTACGGAGGCTACGAGGTCACTCGGAGCACTTTGACGGTCGGTGGACTCGTCGCTTTCTACGGCTACGTCTTTCGCCTGTTCGCCCCTGTCAGCATTGCTATCGATCTTCAGTCGCGGCTGCAACGCGTCGGCGCCAGCATCCGTCGCATTCTCGAAATTACGGACGGCGATCCACAAATTGCGGAACGAGAGTCCCAGACACCACTTCGGTGCGATACCAAGCCTGAATTGGAATTCCATTCGGTATGGTTTTGCTACAAGGAAGACCGGCCGGTGTTGCGTGATATGAGCTTTCGGATTGAAGCAGGCGAGACTGTGGCCGTCGTGGGACTGAATGGCTCCGGGAAGAGCACGATTGGACTTCTGGCGACTCGATTATACGAACCAAACGCGGGCTCGATTCTGGTGGGAGGGCAGGACATTCGGCAGGTTGGGCGCCGGAGCCTTCGCGCCATCTTGACCTTGGTTCCACAGGATCCGGTTCTTTTTGACGAAACGATCAGAGAAAATCTTCTGTATGGGAATCCGAGAGCGACTGGCAAAGACTTGGAGACAGTCGCCGCTCTCACCCAGCTAGACCGAGTGCTTCAAACGCTACCGCGGGGGCTCGACGAACCGTTAGGGCCACTCGGCGGCCGGCTTTCCGGCGGAGAGAAGAAGAGACTGGCATTGGCGCGCACTCTTTTGCAACAGCCAAGGATTCTGATTGTCGACGAGATCACAAGCGCCCTCGATGGACCTGCAGCCGCTGGATTGCTTCAGGGACTGGAACTGTTTCGCCAGGCTCGGACACTGGTGGTGATATCGCACCGCCCAGCGACAATCTTGTGGGCGGACCGAATCCTGGTAGTAGACGAGGGGGCGATCGTCGATTCAGGGAAGCATGACGAACTGATCCTCAGATGCGAGGCGTACCGGAGAATATGGCAGTCTCAGGACAGAATGCCCTCTTTGAGCTCCCAACGGGTAGTGTGGAGCGACGGGACGACAGCGGGCACCGAGGTTCCCGCATCCTAGCGGTCTTAGTCATCCAAGTCGCCTGTCGGACCAGAGGGTGAGTGCTCAACAAAAATGGTGTCATAATTACAGGCCTTAGGTGGCCATCGTGGGGGCGGCAATGCTAAGCGTGACTCTTCTGGTAGGCACAATTCTCGCGTTGTTGGTACTGACTTCGCTTTCAAGAAGCAGCGAGCAACCGCCAAGGGCGCTCGATCATTATCTGCGCTCGGGTCGCACTGGCCCTGTGTCGGTGCTAGGGTTTCGGGAAGTTTGTCGCAGCGTCTTGAATACCAATAGTCTTAGATTCGTTGCCGCCAATGCGCCTGCCGAAGTCGTGAGTTCTTACGGAACCGAGCAACAACGCTTGGCCCGTTTGTCCTTACAGGTTGCGAGCGCCGCGCTCGCTCAGCGATTAGCCCACGATGGCGGTTTCGTAGGCTCTTCACCCACTCTCCAGTCCCCGTTGTCGAAGCTGAAGGGCGCACTCCTCTTGGGTGTCTGCACAGTCGGCGGGGTGGGGCTCGGGGTTTTACGAGGGTTAAGCAGCGGAATTCCACAGCGGCTCCAGAACCTGGTATCGGCGAAGATTCTGACAAACGTGGGAAATCTGCTGGTCGATACGGAGCGCGGTGACAAACCAACCTCGAAGGCCCTTAGCGGGGAACGGGTTCTCTGTGAGGCTCCCACCGAAGTCTCCCATGAACAGTCCAGCCGTGATGCAGTGAGGGAGGACATTCTGCGCGCTCTCCGCGTATCTCTGCCCAATGATTTGTCCCGGCTGATATTCTTAGCGACCCTGCGCGACAACAACTCGGGTCATTACTACCATCCCGAGGTGGCGCAACGGTTCTCGGTAGAGGTCGCCGATCGGGCAATGCTTGCCTGTCATCACCAGATTTATGAACGGGTGGTGGCGCTGACCCTCGAAGACTTAACAGATCAGCTTGATGCGTACATGGCGACTGTGCGGGCGCCGAAAGAGCGGCTCATCGAGAGTTGGACAAAACTGCGAGCTTATCGGGCGACAATCCCGATGGACGCCGATCCCATCTCGACCGAGATTTTCTTCATGAAAGTTGGGGTCGCAGTTGCGATCTTAGAAGCGAGGCTTCCCGGTAGAATTCAGTGATTCGGAGTAGAAGTAGTGTCTGTTGTTCGCAAACTGTTCCTCGATTTGCCGGTCGCGAAGAAGCTGGTTGTAATTCTCTGGCTTTTTCTGCTGATCGTAGTCAGCTTGTTGGGCCTGAGCTACTTGACAATCGAGAATCTCTCTGCCGCGAGGGCGTACGTGGGAGGGGAAGGCCTTTGGTCCAAGGCGCAGAAGCAAGCCGTTCACGACCTTCTGCGGTATTCGATTTCGCATTCCGACGCGGACTATCAAAGTTATCGTCAGGCTCTCCTGGTCCCTCTGGGAGACAAGCAAGCCCGACTGGAACTCGAGAAGCCTGTTCCCGACATGAGTATTGTTCGCAACGGTTTCATCCAGGGCCGGAATAGTCCGCAAGACGTACAAGGGATGGCGGCGTTGTTCCGACGCTTTCGTCATTCTACGTACATGTCTGAGGCAGTTGACATCTGGACGCAGGGCGACGCTCTCATCGAACAACTCGAAAAGCTTGGGGACAACCTGCACGAGGAGATCTCTTCGGGGACACCCGATCCTCGGAGAATCGCGGAGATTGCGCGGCAGGTCGACCTCGTCGGGAATCAGCTTACCCCACTCGAGGACAGGTTTTCCGATGCATTGGGGGCAGGAGCACGCCAGGCAAAAGGTTCATTCCTCGTGGTCACATTCGTGGCGACTGCTACGTCCGTGATGGCTGGCCTGTTGTTCACCTTCTTTATGCTGCGGCACATTCGCCAGACTGAAGAACGATACAAGCATCTCATCGATACCGCCAATGATGTAATTCTTGTGCTGGACGCGGAGACAGGAGTCATCCTGGAAGCTAACGAACGCAGCAGCCAGCTCCTGGGGCGACCGCTGCGCGAAGTTGTGGGTCTCAGAGGTGAGCAGATTGTGACGGAGAGCGACCGGGAAGAGTACCGCAAACTGTTGGGCGGTACCCTGGAGGGGGCGGCAGTTGCCGGAAGGCAATTACACCTGAGTCATTCTGATGGGCGCTCAATAACGGTCGAAGTCAATACCAGCCTGACGGAGTTCGAAGGGAAAAGGATCGTTCAGGGCATCTTCCGCGACATCACGGACCGCCAGAGACTGGAAGAGGAGGTGCGGCAGGCTCAAAAAATGGAAGTGGTTGGCCGATTGGCAGGGGGGATCGCTCACGATTTCAATAACCTTCTGATGGTGATTCTCACCCAGGTTTCGAAGGTACGGAGTTTGCCCAGCCGGGTACAACTCCTGGAGCACGCCGAGAGGATTCGAACGGCAGCCGAAAAGGCTGCTTTGCTCACGAAGCAATTGCTCGCCTTTGGACGCAAACAAGTGTTGGTGCTTCAAGTGCTGGACTTGAATGCACTGCTCGGGGAAGTGAAGGAAATGCTATCCACCCTTCCGGCGCAGCAGGTTCAATTGATGGTGACGCCTAGTCCGCAACCGCTTCCAGTCGAAGTCGATCCAGGCAAAATTGAGCAAGTAATAATGAACCTCGCCGTCAACGCGTGCGATGCGATGCCCTCGGGGGGAGTACTGAGAATCAAGACCTCACGGGTACTGATGCCGGATCCCGGAGCCGGCGCCCACGCACTCCTAGAGATAACTGACACGGGTTGCGGCATGGATGATGAAACGAAGGCTCACCTTTTCGAGCCGTTCTTCACCACCAAGCCAATTGGCAAGGGCACGGGCCTTGGGCTCTCCACGGTATACGGCATCGTGAAACAGAGCGGCGGCACAATCGAAGTGGACAGTGCACCCGATGAAGGCACGACTTTCAGAGTCTACCTTCCTATCGTGGAGCGACCGGTAAGCCCACGAAAAGCCCCCAAGTTCCCGAGTCCGGTAACGACAGGCTCGGAAACGGTGCTCCTGGCCGAGGATCAGTCTTCCATTAGGAGCGCGCTGCGCGAATTCCTTATATCTAAGGGTTACCAGGTATTGGAGGCGCAGAACGGTAGCGAAGCTCTGGACCTTGCGGAGCACCATCCCGGATCGATCGACGTTCTGGTCACGGACGTGATCATGCCCCAAATCCGTGGGCTTGAACTGGCGAAACGCGTCACCGAACTTCATCCTGACATCTGCGTGATCTTCATGTCAGGGTATTCTGAAGATGCGTTGCTAGAAAATCGATTGCTGTCGCAGCAAAACGTCACCCTAATTCAAAAACCATTTGACCCCGAAGACCTAGCTCAGAAGATCAGGGAATCACTGAGTGAAAGAGTGTAAGGTCGGTTAGCGGTACGCACTTTCTGCGTTCGAGGCAAACCTCTGCTGCCGTACCGAGTTTCCCATTTTCGAGTAGCGTTCCTGAAAGATTACCTCAGTTCGGAATCAAAATCCTGAATGCGACACATTGTTACATCCTCGTCCAAATCAACAGCTACAGCTTCGAGGTTCCGGGAGCGAGCCTCGACGAATCTCACGCAGACCGCTGGAAACAACAGAATCCGGCAATCAGGAAAGTTGTGACGTACCTGCTGGAAACTGTGACACAGGAAAACTAGGCGTCCAGCGCATAATTGTTTCTGGGCGCTTCGTTACTTCTATTGATTCGACACTCGGCGATACTGCTCGATTATTGAGATCGACAACGCTCGCAGTGGCTGCAGGGTTTCGCCCACGGATTCGAATCGCTCAATTGTGGGCGGCTCATTGAGCCTGCGCTCGTCACAGGTGGGACCGCAGACATGCAGGTGGACCCACGCCAGTACTTTGCCATCGTGCCCAATGCATTCCAGCGTGCCCTCTTCCTGACTACGGATCGCCTGTGCGGTGCGCAGAAGAGTTACTGCAATGGCCTCACATTCTTCGGCCGTGTTGCCATCGCCGATCGTACAGTCTTGCTCGTTTATCGCCAGAACAACCTGGATCACAACTCACCTCGGAAGCCAAAACTTGCACAACGGAAATATAACGTCCTTGGCGAAAGCCAACAAGGCAGGAATGTGGGGAATCCGGTCGAAGACGAACGCCGATTCCGGTGGGAAGGCGAACAGTTTTTGTCATCCACCGGAATGGCGTTCGGCTTGGAGCGGAACGTTTTCCTCTGAGGAACAGCAAGAGCCGCGGCTGCGCTGGAAACCACGGCTCCGCTGTCAGGCTCTCCGCCGTTTCGTCCGAATCAGAAAACTACTTCGCATTCGGGCCACTGTCCGTCCCGCTCTGCGCGGCGAGCTTCTTGGTGACCAGGAAGCTCCATATGGTTTCGTTGCCATTCAAGTCCTGGCTCGTTTTCCCCACTTGCTTCTCCACTTCATACTGTTCGCCCCCGGGCCAGGTGTTGCCTGCGCCCTTCACGCTATAGGAAACCACCTGCGCGCCCTGCTGGCAGCCATCGTAGGTCTCGACCTTCGTCTCCATGCCGCCTTTCTCGTGAGCCGGCAACTTGGTCTGGCTTGGCTTCTCGGCGCAGCGATTGATCTTGGCCCAGGCCTTCGCACTGTCCTCCACGGAGATGACCGGCAGCTGAAGATTGTGTTCCGTACCACCGCCATGGGGAACCACCGGGTCGGACGTGCCGTTGATCATCACCACCGGCACTGGACGCGAGGGCAAACAGATCATCGTCTTCGGCATGGCTGCCCCCACAGGCGCAATCGCCGCGATCCTGTCGGCCATCGCGCACCCAGCCTTCATCGCCATGAACCCGCCCAGCGAAAGTCCCGAGGCATAGATTCGCGCCGTGTCCACAGAAAACTTCGCCGCCATCTGATCCAGCATCTGATTCAGGAACTCAACGTCATCCGCCGGTGCAGGTCTGTTTGCTTCTTCACCGCGTCCCTGTCCTCCCGACTGCCCTCCGCCTGGATATCCCCCGCCGCCTCCGGGATATCCACCACCTCCGCCCGGATACCCTCCACCGCCGTGGCGCCCGCCGCGTCCACCCGGAGACCTCATCATTGGCTGCTGCTGTGGCGGACGCACTCCCACATTCCAGCGCCCGTGCAGCGCGCTGGGGTAAACGGCAATGATGCCGTCTTTGTCCGCCAACTCGTCGAACCGGGTCAGCCGCTCCATGTCATTGGTATCCTGATTCATGCCATGCAGCAGGATCACCACCGGATATTTTTGCTTCGGATCGTAACCCTTGGGCAAGCGCAACAAGTACGTGCGATCCACGTCTTCCACCGTCACCTTTTCTTTGGTTTCCTGTGCCTGGGCACTATAAGTGATGAACAGCATGGCAAGACAGAACCCGGCGGCCGACGCTGCCTGTTTCCTCGTCCAATTCTCAGATTTCATACAATCTCCCAAAGGCAACCCGAAAACCCGAAGTAGGACTGTCCCTCCAGCCGGAGCCCTCCCCACCTGGCGGGGTTGGATGGAGATCCTTTTAGACCCACCGATGAGCGTTCCGTCCCCTCTCAATTGGTTCGGCGGCAAGTCGATGCTTTTCGCCCGGGATCGTGAAGCATTCCCCTTCCCATCCGCGCGCCTGTGGCTGGAAGGCCAGCGCTGTGTTGGAACACTTGCCGGCTGTCTTCGCTCACGTCGAAACTTTCTCCAGTCGAAGCTTTCTTCTGGAGAGCCGCCCGTTTCTCGGAGTGTCACCGCAAGAGGACGGCCGACTTTCGTCTTCAGATAGCTATTGCTGAGGTGGCGGACCCTGCTGGGCGGAGCCAGCGTCGGGCGGGCCCGGGCGACGGTTTTTCATCCATTGTTCACGCTTGGCCTGCATCTCGTCCCACTTCTTTTGCTGGGTAGAGTCGAGGAGTGCGCGGATCTGCGCGTCGGTGCTCTTGTGGATCTCCATCATTTTGGCGTGGCGATCCTGCTGGGAAAGAGAACTGTCCTGGTGCAGGCTCTCCATCTGGGAGCGTTCGGACTGGAGCGCGTCCTGCACTTTGGTTTGTTGATCGGAGGTGAGGTTGAGTTGTTTGGTCAGTTCCTGGGTGCGTTGGGCGGGATCAGGCGGGCCATGGCGCCGACCGTGATCCTGTGAGGGCGGGGATTGCTGATCGTTGGACGGGCTATCCTGGGCCGTCGCGAAAGGCGCGGCGATCGAGATGAGGCCGGCCGCGACAAGAACGAGCAGGCATTGCTTGAGCATGGGGATCTCCTTTTCACAGCGATCTGTCTACATCTATGAATGGAATTATGCGCCGGAAGTTGCGCAACAAAACAGGATTCGAACAATCTTTGCACAACTTTACGAAGCGCATCTTCGACTTGGGTTCGGGAGACGGCACCCGAAGCCGGGATTGAGATGGGCTGACCGGCGATGTTGATCGAGATTCATGCCACGGCCTCGAAGGGCGGGCGTAAGGGGGTTGTCGTCTACACGGTAGAGGCGGGAGCAAAAAGCAAAAACAGGCTAGTCCTCTGTGGCGTCTCTCATGATTCCGGCCCGGCGGCCTGGCTGGCGTCCTCCTCACGCATGTGTACCTGTTTGAAATGAAGCTCAAAGGCAGCCTCCAGCGCCGTTTGGTACTCCTCCCGGATAGGTCGATGCGTCGTAGACTCCACCTTCAAGTTCACGTCGGCACAGGATGTGCAGCCGCCCTCCACGGGGATGTTGCCCATCCATTTGGTAATGCGAAGCGATGGTTTCTGCATGCCCACAGTTTCCCACGATCCCGGCTCATCGACCGGCTTGGCAGTCCGCAGTTTAAGTAATCGCTCAGCAGACGGACCACGCCGAGTTGCAAAGCAATCGCCACCAACCTCACTGTTCGTCGCGTGATGGCTCATGCATCACACACCCGGGCGTCGGAGAGTAGTAATGCGGCGCCAGCGCAAACGTGTTCGCGGTGATGAACAGCGACCGCTGCTGCTCAGAGCGATCAAGTGTTATCCTCACGTCGGGCGGAAGAAACCAAGTCCAAGTTCTTCGCGGCGGCCGCGTCACCCCTCTTTCTTTGTTTGGGGACTGGCGATGTCCTCCTGGCTCCGTACGTTTCCCGTCAGGTATGCGCCATCTTCGATAGCGATCCGCGGTGTGTAGATATCGCCTACAAGGATGGCTGACTTCTTCAGATCAACGCGTTCGCGGCCGTACAGGTTTCCATCCACTCGACCCCGAATCAGGATTTTGGGGGCTTGCAAGTTGCCACGGATGCGTCCGTCAGGTCCGACAATAAGTCTGCCGTCGAGCAGTTCGACACGGCCTTCCAGTTCGCCGTCCAGATAGACATCCTCACTTCCTGAGAGTTCGCCTTTGATCGTGATCGATTTCCCGATATGTGCGACATCGGGGCGGAAACTCTCGGCCGACTGGGGCGTTAGAACAACGCGCGCCGGTTCTCGGGACGGAACACTAGGCACGGGAGGGACGGCGCTCGGCGTCCCGGGTGTTCTGCTAGCCGGTGCAGGCTTACTCTCCTCTTTACTAGTCCACTTCCACATGGTGCACCCCTTGTCTCTTTCAAGGTCACTTGGAAGTTCGCCGCTGAGTGGATCTTCAACTGTCGGTCCAACGTAGCACAGCGGTGCTATTCACAAATTCCATCAACGGAGTCTACGGTAGCCGCACACCATTTGGCGGAGTGGTCATCGGCGGTCCACTCTTGACGAAAAACCGACCGTTCAGATCTTGCTCTCTGGTGCGACACTAAGCCTCCCGACTCGAATCCGTAGATTACGCGTCTCGGTCTTGGAGGCACCAGCTGTGCGTCTGAGTGTGCCGGTCTAACTTCCTCCGAAAACATCGATGCATGATCGAGAGCGCCGCCAAGGCTTCAGGTTTACACTTAAGCAGAATATCTTCTTGGGGCTGGGGAGCGAAGGTCACGCGGTCCCCGCCCGATGAAAAACTTCTCCTCCGGGACCGCATTCCTCCACTGTGATCAGTCTATCAGGCGCGAGGAGCGGTTGGGTTTATCGTCGAGCTGCCTCGAGAAGTGCCCGCCGGGACAAGTCGCAGAGTCTGGTGCCTGGGAAAGCTTCTCCGGATAGAAGAGGATATTACAAGCGGCAAGTTTGGTATCGCCATCGGCTTTCAGCGCTCCCAGGTGCTAGCCGATGCGTAGCTGGGGATGTGCGACGGCCGCGGGAATTGGGTTTCCGGTTGTCGAACAAGGGGAGCTGTTTAGGTCGCAAAGGAATCATCTGCGGGCGCGCCAACAATGCATGTTGCCAACATAGATGTTGGTCACCTGGCGTTCGCCCCGGCATCCATTTTCCAGAGATCGGTCGGTTCCCGGCTCAGCCCGAGCCCCTTTTATTTCCCAGCCTGGCTATATTCCTCAGGGTTACTGCTCCACTGGGGCCACGCGCGGTCTTCCGGCTGACTTCCTTAAGCCTCTTGGCGCGCAGCTCAACGATCTTTACCTGATTGTGCATACGGTGCATGGGCTGAAGCCGGGTGCTTACTTCTTCCGGTGTGAGCAGAACACCCTGGAGCTTTTGAAGGCCGGGGAATTCCGCGCCGAGGCCCACCATCTTGGACTGGAGCAGGAGCTGTCGGCGGACGCCTGCGTGGACATCTTCTTTCTCGCCGATTTGCAACGCATCCTAGAAGGATACGGGAACCGCGGCTACCGGGCCGTCCAGCTGGAGGCGGGCGCAATCGGCGGGAGGATGTACCTGGCTGCGTATGCCCAGCGCCTGGGTGCAACCGGGCTAACCTTCTTCGACGATGACGTGATTAACTTCTTTCGCCGCACGCGAAAGGCAAGAGTGCCATCTTTCTTCTCGCGATTGGCAAACCGCTGAAACGCAAACCACAGCAGGACTTCTAAAGAAGTTCGAAATCAGAGAAGGACAGTCGTTGGAAGTCTCGGCGTGCCATTTGGCGGCTAGTTGGAACCAAATGGGAGCCGACAGTCAGCCAACTCCCATTTCTCTCGCTAGCTAATGGTTTACGCGGCCTTGCCGGGAGCCTTGGCTTCGAGGGTCTTCTCGCTGCCAACATTCACCTTGATCTGCTTGGGCTTGGCTTCGGCCTTCTTGGCAAGGTTAATCTTCAGCACGCCCTTGTCGTAGTGGGCGCTCACCTGCCCGAGATCCACGGAACTGGGCAGCGTGAACGACCGGGTGAACTCTCCGTACTGCCGCTCGACGCGACGGAAGTTCTCCTCTTTCTCTTCCTTCTCGATCTTGCGCTCGCCATGGACGGTGAGG
>Ga0187880_1003117_pt1 | contig 12734 bp, 15 predicted proteins | sample June2016WEW_19_4_FD_132998 | JGI IMG/M metagenome (GOLD analysis project Ga0187880, IMG submission 132998) | Peatland microbial communities from SPRUCE experiment site at the Marcell Experimental Forest, Minnesota, USA - June2016WEW_19_40 | ecosystem: Environmental > Terrestrial > Soil >...
AGCAATGGACCCACGGCTTTAGAGATGGATAAAGTGAGCAGGGAATGGTTTCTTTCTGACGCGAGTGACAAACTGCAGAAGCGTATGACTGAGCTTTTGGCTGATTTTCGAGAAGAGGCAAATAAGCGAAAAGCCGAAACACGTAAGATTAAAGATACACCCAGGTAAGGAATTCTGCGCTGTAAATGTGTCTTCAAGAGATATATCACGTTGTAAGGCTCACAACGTGATCATCACGTTGTAACGAGAGATTGTTTTTAAACTGTGCCTGCAAGACATGGAAGGTGACAACAAATTGGTAAATTTAATTGAGGACTGGGATGTCCTAGCGGAATATGCTGGGGAAAAACTTGGTTTCTACCAAATCCTTGGCAACGATGGAACCATCGAAATTAGAGTACAAACAGGTCGCATCGGCTATAGGAAAGAGTTCAAGGCTGGCGACGATCCTGAGCTTTTGAGTATTCTTGATTTCTGCAAAAAACACCGCTACATCCAGATAAGCGAGCATCTGCGAGACGAAGAGTTCTTCAGATAACCGAGGCTAAACCCATGACTTGCGTTTCAGAAGAACCCGCGACTGAGCTTAAATGTGAAAAGGCGCCGTACAAGAAGCGGCGAAAACCCTGCCTCGTATGCGGCAAACAATCTGCAGGAGTCACAAGCTACGTCTTCATGGCCGACGGCACAAACAAAATTGGCGTGCCCTTTTGCCCACTGCACTTAGACAATCAACAAGCATATTCCACGCCGGTATTTGAAAACCAAGACGCCTTAGAACTCTTCAAGAAAGAACACCCTGGACTCTACAAACGCTCAGTGCAGGGCAAAACTATCCTCTTTTTACAGCCGCAAAAAACCGATGCGGTAGGCTTAGCGTAAGCGCGTGTGAGAGTGGGAGGGAATGGTTGGACTTACGGCAGAGGCAAATTCACTTGAAAGTAGCCAAATGAGCTCTCAGTCCAGTCCCTGCAAATGTAAGTCAGAGCCCGCCCAAGGTTCTGCAAACACCAGCCCCCTACACCCACTCCTCTATGTGCGCTACAAGGACCATGTCTTTTACAAAAACATTGTTCAACCTGACCCTGAAGCTATCGAGCGCGAAACAGTTGGCTGGTTAGCCCACGAGAACCAGGACATAATTCTAATTGAGCATGACAGGACCATTCAACGCAAGGATATTTCGAGCGGTAAGAGCAACGGAATTATCATTTTAAGAAGCTGCATTCTGGAGATTGTACCGTTACAAAATAATTTGAACTGGCACTTAAATTCTGCTGAGCCTACAAGTAAAGGTGAGTATGCGTTCCGACCAACGGAGCGAAAAACTCACTCCCTCAATCCTAAGGGAGAGAAGAAGCCATGATCGAAAGAGCAACAACAACCATAGCCCCCGCCATAACTCGAACACGCAAACTCTCTGTAGAACAACTAAGAAACCTTGAACTGCCGCTGATATTCCAAGAAGACACCATCATCATCGAAAAAAGCTTAGGCGACAAAAAGCTCAGGGAGCCGATTAGTATAAGCCTAAACAAAATCCTAGAAGCTCAAGAAATCGGCTTAGTCGAATACATCATAACATCCTGCCTCAGCTATCAACCAAGCATGATCCCATATATCTTCGAGAACAAAAGCCTAGTAAAAGTCGCACGCCACTTCTTCAGACACCGCTCAGGCTCACATCAAAGCTGCCTAATGTACACCGTTAAACTAAAAAAATACGCCACCTGGCTAGGACACAGCCCCGATACCATAATTCAGGACATAAAGCCAGTCGGAGCAATCGCCGACCCAATCAAAGTTCAAAATCACAGCGGCTTCCTAAATGACTACTTAGCAGAACTCCAAGACAACGGCCTCAAACCCAGCTCAGTAAACAACTGCATAAAAGCAGTCAAAACATTCTACCGCGTAAACGGAGCAGAAGTAAAACTCTCAGAACCCCTCGTACACAAAACCGTTTACAAAGACAGAGCACCCAAACCAGAAGAAATCACGCTAATGCTAGACAAATCTGCCACCCGCGAAAGCTTTGTCGTCGCAGCAATAGCGACAGGCGGATTCCGAGAAGGAACATTCGCCAAACTCAAATACAGACACGTCCGCGAAGACCTCGAAGCAAACAGAATCCCAATCCACCTCCACATCGAAGCGGCAATCACGAAGGGCAAATACCACGACTACGACACCTTCATCAACGCCGAAGCAAGCCACCTGCTAAAACTATACATCAACGACAGAAAACGCGGCACCAGAAAAATACCGCCAGAAGAAATCACCGACAACTCACCACTAATCAGAAGCAAGAATTTCGCAGGAAAAGTCTTAGGCGTCAGCGAAAAAACCATCAGAAAAATCGTTCACGAACTAGCCGTCAGCACACAAGTCGCAAAGAAACTTCCAGACAGCTGGATGTACAGCGTGAGAACCCACAGCCTGAGAAAATTCTTCAGAACCCAAATGAGCGCATCAAAACTTGACAGCGAAATCATCAACTATTTTATGGGACACACGGTAGACACTTATGAAGACGTCCAAAGCTTAGGCGTAGAGACATTAAGAAACTTGTACACTACGGCAGGATTAGCAATCAGACCCAAGACGCAGGCGAACAGAATCGACCAGCTCAAAGAAATCATCCGAGCCTGGGGAGAGAACCCTGAAGAACTTTTGACCAGAGACGCATTAATGCGGGGGAACATCACTGAGACCTCAGAACAATCACAGAACCATCAGCTATCACTCCTGGCTGAGCAACTTAAGCAGCTCATAAAGAAGGAGGTCTCAAAATAAAAACGTCCAAAAACAGTACCTTTTCTCACTCGGACAGGCGGAATCGGGCAGCCCCACCACCAACATTTTGAATAAATGATTCGACCAAGTTGGTAAAGGTTGTTAGATTCTTGTTAAGGTTCCTGACTTTTGATAACGTTTTACCGATTTTTGTCTCACGGGAGGGTCAGTTCATTTATATGTTGACTCCATTAGCACGGGCAAACGCGATGATATGCGTGGATGGAACACATAATGATATTGCAAATCTATCGGTTTGGCGCTGTGGCTGTGCGCTCTTTGCCTGCAGTTTTTGCTTTTGTCTAATTTGCTGTCTCCTTTGTTGTCGCGATTGAGGAGCAGGCAGCATTGCTGAGGATGGCTGACTTGTGATAGATCGATTCTGTAAACCAAAAACACGAGAATCCACTGTGAATACGGGGCATCCACTTGAACCGCTATACATAAGAGAGTCAATTTCGTAAAATTCCAAGAACTTGTTGAAGGAGGAGATAAACGCTCCTTGAAAGCGTAAGTCAAGGTGAAATAACCCCTGCTTGTCTATAAATGAAAGGGGAAAACCTAATGAACCGCAACTTGTTCCGACGTTTAGCACATTTGGCTCTAGAACAATGCTTTGAATTGACCGCGGGTTCGCAACTCTTAGAAGAGCTAGGTCTTTAGTAATATCTTCCCCGACAAATAGAGCGGGTTCTGTTTTTTGACCTATATCTGGTGCGCGTATGACATCAAACTTTTGATGAATCGGCTTAGTAGGATTGCATTCAAAGTGTATCACATGCGCGGCAGTTACTAACAATTCTGGCGCAATCATAAAACCAGTTCCTGTAGAAACATTCGCTTGGCTCCCCCCAATAGGTGTAACACCTTTAATTCCATAAACAGATTCACTTATGGTTCGGCAAGCTTCTTGAAACATTATAACGCCAACTTGCATTGAATTAGCCAATGTTCCCTTAAATGTTCTTTTAACTTCTTTTTGTTAAAATTTGATCCTCTCCACTTAAGGTAATTTTCTCTATGACAGCAGCTATTGAACTTCGTGAAATCTAGTCATTAGATTTGCTTAGCTTTTTTCGGATGTACTAAGATTAAATAACGTCATTTACGAACCCATATCAAGGGGTTATAAAATTGAAACCATACGTGGTCGTACTAACGGCAAAACCCGCAGTCCGTCTTCCTGTCAACACTCAACTCAATCTCGAATTTAATTTCTCTAATCCAAACGAATACAAAAAAGTTCAGATCAACAAAATAGAAGAGGAAACCACAGGCGTCAGAATCCAAACTGGGTTATCTTTTAGAGTATTTCTGAACGCTGAAAATGTTGTAACTGCAGTTCAATCGGCGAAGGCTTTCGTAGATGGAATAGTGAGCTTCATAACAGTAGTTACAGGAAGAGGTATGGACATACCGAGAGAAGAAATCGCTTATGAATTGACACCAAACCAACCTGAAAGAGAGTTTCTTCAAGTTTTCTACGATGTTCCAATAAAGTCGCCATCTCGCAGGCAGATTGACCCGAAGCAACTCACTGATTTCATTGACAGCGAATTGAAAATGAATACGCCGATTGCAGAGCATCTTAGAAGGGCTATACGGTGGTATCGATTAGGCGCTATGCAAGTAGACTGGTTCGACCAGTTCAATTGTTTTTGGATAGGCTTAGAATCGTTAAATCCTATCTTGCAACAGCAGCTCTCAGTAAAAGAAGAAACAACAATTACTTGCCCAAAATGCAACCATCAATGGACTAAAGAAAAAACTGTTTCTGGCATCAAGACATTTGTCTTAACCAAGATTGAAGATGGCTCGAGTATTTACAAAAAAATTCATGAACTTAGAAACTCCATCATGCATAGCACAAAACCACTTTCGGAACTCCAACAATTAGCTGTTATATACGCACCTAAGACTGCAGAAGTTCTTTTCAGAGCAATCATGTACCTTTCAGAATTTGAAGACTGGTCAAGTGTGAAATACCCGACAATTCTGAGGGAATTTCCAATGAGAGGAGAAGTTCAGGGCTTTCTTATTGGAGGAGAACCTGACGCTTTAGGTCCTGATGCTCAGGATCCTCATTTCGGTTTGCGACACGAAATTCGGGCAACAAAACTAAACGAAGCTGGAGACGTAACCTCCACGGTTAAGACTTCGCTTGATACCTACATAGCGAAGAATGTCCAATTCAAGCTAACAGAGTTTCGTCTTTATGGCGATTCAGAAATGAAAGGAGAAATAACAGAAAATTTCCATAAAGTAGATAAAAAAAAACACGACCGTTTAGAAAAAGCAATTGCTTGAACACGCCTAGCTTGGTCTAGGCTTGTAGACTTGGGCTCTATGGATTCCGGTTCAAATCCGGGCAAACCACTTCGGAGGCGGACGCGACAATAATCCTCCAAATTGTACGTGAGAAAGAATTCTAAAGGTTGGAAATTAAAGAAATGGTCATCGGCACATATTTGTTTAATCCATCATGATCCTTCACGTAATACAGCAATGCTTCGGATGTGCCTCTATCATAGCATAGGCACATTTTGCTTTCCATCCAAAATACTAAATCCAAAGTTTTCATTATAGTTGGAAAGATTTCATCAAATTTTTCTGGAACGTATTGAAGATTTGGAAAATCCAGTGTTTTATCAAAGCTAACGGTAGAGAGATGAACGTACTTGCACAAGTCGGAATACAACTTCTGCAGATCATCAGTCGGAAGTGAAAAACTATCAAAAATCTTTTTTCGATCGATTCTAACTCCTGTGTCGATTCTTTTCAACAAATCCTCAAATTCTTCCAATTCCATCGCTGGCTTGTCACTAACTCGATCGCCTAACAAGGCAGGATTTATGCACGAAGTTGCTCCGACCAAATTAGCTTCATAAAGCCACCTAAGTGAACGAACCGCGGAATGATATGCTCCTTCTAATAGACACGCCTGCATTTCTAAATAATTCCTGACGGACAAGGAACAAACATAGTACGGAACTCTTGCGCCTTCGACGTGGTAAATATCCGTCGCTATGTCAGCTAGGACGCAAAATCTTTGAAAGAAACCGAAAATGACATTGCACTCGCTTGTTTTTTGCTCGTAGGTTAACCTCATGATTCCTGTAATTCTTCTAAATTCGCGAATAAATTCGGTCAACTAATTTCACCTGCTTTTCCAAATGTCTTTGCATTTGTATATAGTTAGAGTTGAATGTCAAAATGGGAAAACAAGGGTGTGTCATTCTCCCATTTGTATAGGATGAGCTGGATTCCGATTTCTTCCAAAACCTCTTTGAATCTGGCATCTAAAGTTTCGGGAAACACAGCAAAGAGTTTGGGTCTTTTCCTCATCCCTGAAGAATAGTCCATCAATTGACCAATCGCTGTGTGGAAATCCGTAGTCTCGGAGTCAGTTTTTACCTCAAAAATAGAATTAATGTCGCCATTGGTTCCAATATTATAAAGATCGATAGGTCTTCTGTTTGCAATTCTAAAGCCTTTTGATTTCAATATTTCCGCTAATTCTTTTACCACCAAGCCGTGGTCGCATTCTGCTTTCACCTGACCTATTGTGTACGCTTTCTTTCCTGTAAATTCCTCCTTGAAAGTCTCAACCGAAGGTGGAGTAGAATATCGCGCTCCAGAAGAATAATCATCTTTTATTTGTTGTAGCGTATGCACAAAATTAGCTACCTGTATAGGAAACCGCTTGCTGTCTAAATCTCCTACTAGAGCAACAATTGAACAAACGTTTCCATCTTGCACCGAATACAAATCGCTGGTGTAGTTGCAAAAGAACATGCTCTTTCCTATACCTTTCCTTCCGCCCCCAATTTTTCCTCGATGCAAAAGAAACATTTCTTCATCATCCGTTGCGAACGCACCGCTAATGCGCCTATTGATTCCTTCAAAAGGAACGTCAATCACACAACTGATCGAATGCCCATAATGAGAATCCCATCGCGGCTCTTGCACACCGAACGCGTTTTCAAACCTGTCTCCTACCGTGTAATATGCCCACCACATCCCAAGCTCTTTCGACCAATGGGCTTCACGTGTCTTGTGCCACCCCAAACCACCAAGAAGGATTGGGTCCTTCCTTTCTTCAAACGAGTCTAAGCTATTCCTGAGTTCTTCTTCAGCTTTATCTATAACTTCCCGATCTTCGACAATCTGCAGCAATCTTACACTCTCTCGATTATGGTCAGGGTTTGTTAAGAACTGAATTTAAAACTTATCATCGCGCGCTGCCTTGTCCCGATATTATGTGTTGAAATAGGTTGGGGAGACTGCTTTATCTGTTCTTCCAAGGGTTTCTAGGGTCTCGTGTTCATCTTGTCCCGCTTGGGGTCACCTCCTAAGCTTGAACATAACTCATTTGATACGGGGACCCCAACTCAAAAATAACCGTTAACTTAATTTAGGGACAAGCCAGCGCGCTTAATCCACAATTCAAATAAACCACATCTAATTTTGTTCTCAAACGGTGATGAATGTGCCATTTGCCCAGACTTGGACAGAGGAACTTGTTGCCGAATGGCTTCAATTGGACGGTTACGTTGTGGAAATAGGCTTGCCCGTTAGTATAACGAGCGCAGGCGGTAGATTTTGTGCGGATGTTGTTGGTGCTAGAATAAACGGGAATCAACTTGAAATCATGCATGTTGAGGTCGGTCAACTCGCTGGAGGAGGAAGCAGCATTGCCTCACTTAAGAAAAAATTCTCTACGCAAAACCAACAGTCAATTGAACAATACTTCATAAAGAGATTTGGCTTCTCCCATGGCAATATAGTCTTCGAAAAGATGTACGTAGCAAGCTTCTCAACTGGTCCGGTAATTCAGGGAGCTCAATTATTAGGAGTTCAAGTGCACCCATTGGAAGATTTCATAAAGAGTCACGTTTTACCGACAATCGCTGCTTGGAAAAAGATTTGGCAATCAAAAGGCAAAGGATCAGACGTCACACTTTCAGGTGCTGATTGGCTTTTACAGATGATTGATTTTCTATCAGTTTATGGACTATTAAAATAGAGTGGCAAATTAGAAGTGTTGTAGACAATTTCCACGTTATTTTTTGTTTGAGCGATCTGGGCTCGCCCAGAAAACGCACCCATTTTTTTAATAGTAAATCGATGCTAGTATTCCCCTCAGCATCAATTAGTAAGGTTTTGAACCCGTTTGGGTTTTGGGCCGGGCAACCCCACCATTTTCGGCTTTACTTGGGCTTTCGCAATTGGTTGTTTATTTTTCAACTGTTTTTCTCTCTGGGATGGTAAAGTTTAAGTCTTCATTCTTCATTTTACATGTTTGATGTAGCATGCGAGTTGTTCAAACAACCCTGACCGAAGCCGAGCACAAGCTGCTTGAAGAGTACGCCAAGAAAAACTCCAAAACAATCAAAGAGGTTCTCAGGCAATCGATCAGAAACACTGTGGAAGGCTGTGTAGACCCACGTGACCCTATATTCACTGAACCCCCGAGTGCAAAACGGACGGGAAAACAAGAGAACATTTCAGAAGACCATGACAAATATCTATACAGTGAAACCTCATGATTTTTGTTGATTCAAGCGCATGGTTTGCCATAGAAGCGGAAGATGAAATCAACCATCAAAGTGCACAAAAATTCCTAGCTGAAGTAGCCTCTGGAAAGCACGGCATACTTATCACAACTGACTATGTACTCGATGAAACCCTGACTCTTCTGCAATCCAAAAAAGGGCTCCTTGTTGCCCTAAATTTTATTGACAAGATAAGGAGAAGCAAAAGCATACGCGTCTTTTGGATAAGTGAAAACATATTCGAAGAAGCATTAGAAATGTTCAAGAAAGCAAGCGATTCATGGAGTTTCACTGACTGCACAAGTTTCGCCTCAATGAGAGACCTTTTAATCACCGAAGCATTCACTTTTGATAATCACTTTAGGCAGGCGGGTTTTCAGAAATTACCCTGACTATCCACTTGCTTGGCTAGGCTTGTAGACTTGGCTATTAGGCTTTGGTTCAAATCCGGGCAGCCCCACCACGGTTCGATTATTGGATGGATTTAAACCCGTTTGGGTATGCAACCTACTTTTTTGGCGATTTTCGTCGGTTCCGCATCCTATGGTGTGCACGTATTACTTCTTTGCACGCTGAACCCCACTCATTTTCTTGTAAACACTTTCCAGAGAAGCGAGACTTGTCACCAACAACGTTCCAGCTAAAACAAAATTACCAGTTGAGTTACTTCCCTGCCTCAGTGAAGTTGAGAAGATAACGCACAAAAAAATGTACAATGACATTAAACCTAAAACTACCTGAACAATGCGAATCGGTCCTCGAATTCTATAAACCTTCGACCGAACAAGTCTCAGAACAAACGTCAATCTTTTCGAAACGTCAGCAAAATCGTCAATAAACAAAGTTAAACCACCCAAAACAAAGAAACGCCCAACATTAACTCCAAAGCTATATCCGTTACCAACAAATATGCCAAAAAAGGAAATGGAACCAAACAACAAAAGCAAGGCACATGCTAAGACGAACAGGACAAACCCATAAACATAATGATGAAACCACAACCTCCCTGTTTTCACCTTGCCCATCCTCACGGCAAAATAGATGTTGAGCATTGCAGCCAAAACCGCGAACCAAAAGAAGGAGCCATTAATAAGATACGGCGGATAAGGTTTCCAGTGATACCTTGCCGAATAGAAGCCCTCCAAAACGCCCAACACCGAAACAACGGTAAGAAGAGAATTGAAGGTTAACGCCACGCTGCAAATCTTTTTTCCATAAGCAGAGGCAGTAGTCATCAAACATTCCCCTTTCGGTCTTCCTTCACTAGCGCATTAATAATAATTAAATTATCTATCGCTCGCCAGTATGTTGCTAATTCGATTGGGTTTGTTAATTTCTGCCATTATGTGCGCTTTCTTTTAATTTTTTACCCCCTGTAATTTCCAATGATACATTTTCCAAATATAAGATACCTAGCGAAGAGGCAGCGCGCCGACAATGATCAATAGACGAGAAAAAAACGTATGTCCGGACGTGGTCTATTTTGCCTGATATTGAGCCGCACGGTGACGACCCGAATTCAAATTTCGGCGGACTTACTTTGACCCCCTCTTTACGCTTTTCTTGCGCGCGCAGAAGCTAAACATAAAAAAGCTAATTTAGCAATCCACTGGCGCGCTCGACGACATCTCGCAGATTAATCCAAGTGTATTCGGAGCAATTTACTTATTATTAATTCAAGTTCGCTGAACCTCTCTCTTGCCAATATACAGTCAGCCTTGAATTTGGTTTCATGAAAGTTAGCAGTTGAATTTCTTATCAGGATAGTTTTCATACCTATTTGTTCTGCACCAGCAACATCGACCTCTGGGTTATCTCCAATGTACACGCAACTGGCAGGTGCGATTTTTAGAAGATCACAAATTCTGATAAACGGGTGCCTGTGAGGTTTTGTTTCCTTTGTGTCCTCTCCTGAAACAACAATTGCATCAAAAAATCCGACCAGTCCAGACAAGCATAGCCTTCGATATTTCATTCCTTCTAGTCCATCAGTATCGCTGAGCATTCCTAAATGTATATTCTTCATCTTAAGAGAAACAAGCAAATCCACAGCCCCTGGATATGGAAGAGAATGTTTGACTATGGAATTCCAGTAGCTCAGAACGGCTTCAGATAAGACCCGCCTGGGCATCTTCAAAGCTGATGTGAAGTATCTTTTAACCACTTCTGAAAACCAAACTTTTCTATCATAAATCAGCTTTGCGCTCATTTCCCTTTCAATATCAGAAATAAGTGCAACCATAGCTTCCTTGTTTATTTTGTACCCTTGTTCTTCTCCATAATCTGCAAGAATATTGACGACTTCAATGTTGGCAAGCTCTCTACAAGTATAAGAGTCCACCAACGTGCCATCGAAATCGAATATTACCCCAAATTGTGAGAGCGCTCTAGCAGCTTCCAATTCATCAACTCACTGTCTCGATGTGTAGTAAAATAGGCTCACAGAATATCCACTTTTCGCCCCGCTCATTATTAGGGTGGCAAACGCGTCCAAAAATGCCCTAACTTAAGAACTTTCACTGGCGCATGTATTTTGGTTTAGAATAAAATTTAATAAAAAAAAGAAACATGGCTTTTTGCCGACCAACTAAGTTTTAACTACTGGTCTTAAGTACATGTGAAGTTGATCTTTTGAAACTTTTAAGTGCAATCCATTGGACCAGTGCCCAACCCCTTTCTCTAGGGCTTCAATCGCCAACATGTTTCGTACTCCACGTTTCTTTGCGCCAAGCACAGACTCAGCTATGTCCTTCTCTAATCGGACTTCAAGATGAGTTATTTTCCACGTTTCAGGATCTAATTCTATTCCCTTGATTGTGCCGATTTTCTCGTCTAACGCAAAAACATCTTTACCCATAACTTCTGTAGTTCTCATACTTAACCTATCCCTCCTTTCTACGCCATGATTTAAGCTATCTTACAAGGGGTCATCGACAGGGTTAAACGTGTGTGACTGTAACTGGACACCGACATTCTGACGTAATGCCCTGCGTTATTTGTTGGAGAACAAGAATTACAGTTGTGAGTTAGCTTATGTCCACAAAACAGTGGAACCGTGAATTAAAACCATTGAGAAAGATTAAAATTTAATTTTGGGTTTGGATTTGGATTAAAATTTAATCAACGGCAACCTTGTAGGCGTTCTCAGAACAGGTTTTGAATTCGACTGGGAAAAAGCTGAAAACTAGCGCACTTCCGTATACACCAATCTGAATAGTATTTGGAGCGAGCGCTTGTAGTAGTGGCTCTACAGTCACAAATCATTAAGTAGAATTGAAAGACACTGAGTCAGTTATACAAGAGGTGATTGGACAAATGAGGTTTTTGCATAATAACAAAGGTAGTTTAGCTGGGTGGCTCTGGTCTGCTATTGTAGTAATAGTATTAATAATAGTTCTTGTCGTTGTTTTGCAATTTCTTTTTCATTTGATATAAGGCAAGCTGAAAGAATGATTCGACCGAATCTTTAGCTTACCCTATCTGTTTGTTTTTTTGTGTGTGGATCAAAATTTTATCCAACCAACTTCAAACTATGGCTACGAGAAAACAAGCTTTCTTCGCCTATTCTAAAAGTCCGTGTTTTTGGAGAACCGTTATAACATACCTTTCATATTTCTCTTGTTCTACTTGCTGTTGCAGATAAGCTCTAGCTTGTGTCACTACTTCGTTTCTTTGAGAATCGGAAAGTTCAAGCAAATTAACTGTTAATTTTTCCATTTCAGTTTCGCTAACATTTAATAAATATGATATCTTGATAAATCACTTATTTCAACTGTAAGCATATATCCAAATTGGAACATCCTAAACAAAATGCATTATGCACCCATTTCCCATGCAGGAGTCTTTTAAGAATAAGCGTTAAAAAAAGCCTGTAACTTCTTGAAAAACTAGGTAAAGCGCACGCGCTAAATCTCCAATAGTCTCCTGGTCGCCGCGAAAACACAAAACAAAAAGCTGTTATACTACAATGGTTTAATTGAATATCTGGGGAGAGGCCCCTTGGCGATTATTGTTGTTTCGGACTTGCATCTGGGATTCGAAGGCTCTGACAAGGCTGCGTTTATCCGCTTCCTCGGAAAACTTCAATCTGACCCCGCCGTCACAGATCTGGTCCTTCTCGGCGACGTCGTGGACATGTGGAGGCGAGATTCCTCAGGCGTTTTCCTCGAGAACCATGATGTTCTCGACCTGATCATTGAACTCCAGAAGAAGATGCACGTATATTACGTTGCAGGAAACCATGATTTCCACGTTCTCAAGCTACAAGGCATAGGATACCCCATCAACTTCAATATGGAACTTAAGCTTCAGCAAGACGGTGTGAATCTCAGGTTTGTCCACGGCTGGGAGTTTGACGAGATGCAAAGGGAGCACTTCATGGAA
>Ga0187880_1003118_pt1 | contig 12732 bp, 7 predicted proteins | sample June2016WEW_19_4_FD_132998 | JGI IMG/M metagenome (GOLD analysis project Ga0187880, IMG submission 132998) | Peatland microbial communities from SPRUCE experiment site at the Marcell Experimental Forest, Minnesota, USA - June2016WEW_19_40 | ecosystem: Environmental > Terrestrial > Soil > Wetlands...
AAGCAGGACTACCTGCATGTGGAACTGGTTAAGGAACTTATCAAGAACAACGTTCTGGTGGTCCAGACCGGATGCTCGCAGATCGCGCTCGCCAAGGCCGGCCTCATGAAACCCGACGCGGCGGTGCTTGCCGGTGAGGGTCTTCAGGAAGTATGCGAAACCGTCGGGATTCCCCCTGTATTAAGCCTGGGGTCCTGCGTCGACAACAGCCGCATACTCATTGCCTGCGCCGAGATGGTCCGGATGGGCGGACTCGGAGACAAGCTGTCCGACCTGCCGGTAGCGGGCGCTGCCCCCGAGTATATGAGCGAAAAAGCTATCTGCATCGGGCAGTACTTTGTGGCTTCGGGCGTCTACACAATTTTCGGGGTAACCTTCCCGACGGTTGAGGGCACAAAGTTCCACGACCTGCTTTTCAACGGCCTCGAGGAACAGGGCTTCGGTAAGTGGGGATTCTCCAACGATCCTTACGAGATGGCCCATATGATGATTGATCATATCGACAAGAAGAGGGCCGCGCTCGGCCTTTCCGAACAACGCGAACGAAAACTCTTCAGCATGGAAGACCGCAGAGCCTCGGAAGGTTAAGCCGGCGCCGGTGCTGTGAAGTCAATCGTATCTTAATTCCGGCTTGAAGCCGGTTGCGTTGCAAGGAAAAACAGAAAAAGGAGTTCAGTTATGTCCAGGTTAGTCGCTTTTGCAGCGATCCAGGGAGCTTACAATATAGTTTCCAAGGCTGAAGGCAAATTCAAACAGGCCATGGATAAGTATGGGCCGAACCAGCCGATCGGATTTCCGAATACGGCCTACTATCTTCCCATCATTTACTCGATCCTCGGCATCAAAATCGAAAAACTGGCCGACGCCGAGCCGGTAATCAAAATGTGCCGTGAGCTTCTGCCCGCGCACATCAAAGGCCAGCACAACATTAACCTTCCTTACCTGGGAGGAACGCTCGATTCGGGCATGGCCGCCATTCTGGCTGAAGAAGTGGTCGAGGCGATCCGGTATGTAGACGATCCCGATTTTTATCATCAGAGCGAAGAATGCGATCTGGAAGGTGGAAAGATCTGGCTTGGCGCCGCCGACGATACCGTCATGAGAAAAAGGGGTATCGAATTCGTTGACGGCAGCGCCCCGGGTTTTGCTGCAATCGTGGGCGCGGCCCCCAATCCGGAAATAGCCAAAATGATCGCGGAAGACTATCAGAAGAAAAACCTCTATGTCTTCATGTGCGCCAATCAGACGGGCACCACGTTTTCCGAGCAGCTCATCGAGGCAGGCGTTGAAATCGGGTGGAATACGCGGCTCGTGCCGTTCGGTCCCGATATCTCGGCAGCAGTCTTCGCGCTCGGTTTCGCAAACCGTGCCGCCATGGCCTTTGGCGGGGTCAAGCCCGGAGATTTCAAGACGGTTTTGAAATACAACAAAGACCGTATTTTCGCGTTTGTGAACGCTTTTGGCGAAGTAAACGCCGAGTGGGCCGCCAACGCAGCCGGGGCGATCAACTGGGGGTTCCCGACAATCGCAGACACCGACATTCCCGAGATACTGCCCACCGGTGTGTGCACCTACGAACATGTTGTCTCCAGCATCCCCTACGAACAGATGACGGCAAAATCGATCGAAGTCCGCGGACTCAAGGTGACCATTACAGAAGTACCGGTCCCTGTTTCATACGGTCCGGCTTTCGAGGGCGAGCGCGTGCGCAAGGACGACGTCTACCTCGAATGCGGCGGCGGAAAAACAGCCTGCTGTGAACTGGTCCGGATTGCCGCCATGGAGTCGGTTGAGGACGGCAGGGTGGAAGTTATCGGCCCGGATATCAAGGACGTGCCCGCAGGTTCGCGTTTGCCCATGGCGGTAATGGCCGAAGTTGCCGGCCGCAAGATGCAGGAAGACTATGAGCCGATCCTCGAGCGCCAGATTCACCACCTGGTAAACTACGCCCAGGGCGTTATGCATATCGGCCAGCGTGATATAGCCTGGTACAGAATTTCAAAACAGGCGGTCGAAAAAGGATTTACCTTCGAACACATAGGGAAAATCCTGCACGCTAAATTCCACCAGGATTTCGGCGCTATTTTTGACAAATGCCAGGTCAAGATCTATACAGACGAGGCCAAGGTCAAAGAACTCCTGCCTGTCGCGCAGGCTGCGTACAGAACACGCGACGAGCGCATCGAGGGCATGACGGACGAAGGTACTGAAACATACTACTCCTGCACGCTCTGCCAGTCTTTCGCCCCGACACATGTCTGTGTGATCAGCCCCGAGCGCACGGGCCTTTGCGGCGCCTACAACTGGCTCGACTGCAAGGCGTCTTTTGAAATCAATCCGACGGGGCCCAACCAGCCCATTCAGAAGGGTGACACTCTGGATCCAAAGCTGGGCAACTGGAAGGGCGTAAACGACTTCGTCTATAAGGCATCCAGGCAGTCGATTTCCAGCTACAATTTCTACAGCCTGGTCTACGACCCGATGACAACCTGCGGGTGTTGCGAGTGCATCGCGGCGATCCTGCCGATGTGCAACGGAATCATGACCGTAAACCGCGACTATGCGGGCATGACCCCCAGCGGCATGAAATTCACCACGCTTGCCGGTACGATCGGCGGCGGAAACGTTACGCCGGGGTTTGTGGGTCACAGCAAGTATAATGTGACTCAGCGCAAGTTCATTTTGGGTGACGGTGGCCTCGCGCGGGTTGTGTGGCTGCCAAAGATGTTCAAGGAGGAAATCCGGGATAGGCTTCTCAAGCGCGGCCAGGAAATGGGTATTCCGAATTTCATCGATATGATCGCAACAGAAGAAAACGGCACTACCGAAGACGAGATTTATGCATTCCTGGAAAAGGTGGGACATCCCGCTTTGACAATGGAAAGCATCCTTGGCTGATAGAGGACCCGGGCGCAGAAATTACGGGTCTGCGCCCGGTTTCATATGAGCAATTAGATTCTTACCAGGAGAGAAAACGACATGGGCCTTACCGGGATTCAAATCTTTAAGTTGCTGCCCAAGACCAATTGTGGAGAATGTGGGGTTCCAACCTGCTTGGCTTTTGCGATGAACCTTGCCTCTGGCAAGGCCGAACTGGAAAAGTGTCCCTACGTGTCGGAAGAGGCCAAGGAAAAACTCGCTTCCGAATCGGCGCCTCCCATTCGGCCTCTTACAATCGGGTCGGGCGAATACGCTGTAAAAGTCGGCGGCGAAACAGTGCTTTTCAGACATGAGAAAACCTTTGTCAATCCGCCGGGCTTTGCCGTTCTGGTTTCAACTGATGAAGATGCGGCTTCGGTTGCCGGAAAGATCGACCGTTTCAAAAAATCGCAATATGACCGCGTCGGACTTAAACTTCGTGCTGAGATGTTTGCGATAAAGGACACCAGCGGTGACGCAGCAAAGTTTTGCGCCTTGGCCAAGAAGATTTCTGATGAAGTCGGGGCGGCAATGATTTTCATGTCCGATTCGGTTGATGTCCTTACTGCGGCCGCTGATTCATTCAAAGAAAAGAAGCCGCTGCTTTATGCGGCAACGCCGGACAACGCCGATGCGCTTGGAAATCTCGCCAAGGCTGCCGGGTGCCCGCTGGCGGTTAAGGGAGACGGCACGTTGGAGAGCGTTATCGCACTTAGCGAAAAGCTGTCCGCTATGGGGCTTAAGGACATCGTGATCGACACCGGGACGCGGGACCTCAAGAAAGCTTTCGAAGAACAGATCCTGATTCGCCGCGCAGCTCTCAAGGACAGGTTCCGGCCGCTCGGGTTCCCAACGATCAACATGGCCAATGAAATAGGTGACGGGATAATGGACGAAGCCCTCGTGGCAGCCACTTTCGTGGCCAAATACGGGGCGCTAATAGTTATGAGCGACCTCCAGCCGCACGTGATTTTCCCTCTTCTTCTGGGGCGGCTCAATATCTACACCGACCCGCAACGGCCGATGACAGCCGAGCAGGGAATCTATCCTATTAACAATCCCGACGAGAACTCGCCGGTTCTGGTGACGTGCAACTTCTCGCTGACCTACTTTATCGTATCCGGTGAAATCGAGTCCAGCAGGGTGCCTGCGTGGCTCTGCGTTCAGGACACCGAGGGACTTTCCGTCATGACCGCGTGGGCCGCCGGGAAGTTTTCGGGTGAAAGCGTCGGGACCTTCATCAACAAGTGTGGAATCAAGGATAAGGTAAAACACAAGAACCTGATCATCCCAGGGTATGCGGCCGGTATAAGCGGTGAGCTGGAGGAAGAACTCGGCGCGGGCTGGACCATCGCGGTCGGTCCACGGGAAGCCAGCCAGATCCCAAAATACCTCAAGAGCCTGAAGGCATAGACGGGAGATGAAGGAATGAAGCTAATAGGTGAAAACCTCAACATAATGAGCATAAAGTATGGGGCCGCTCTGAAGGCGAAAGAGGCCAAACCGCTTCAGGAGCTTGCAATAGAGCAAGCCAAAGCCGGAATGGACTATATAGACCTAAATATCGGCCCGGCGGGGAAAACGGGCGTGGAGCTAATGACATGGCTCATCCCGGTTATCGAAGAAGTCGTGGATATTCCAATTGCATTGGATACCTCAAACGTCAAGGCGATAGAAGCCGGCCTCAAAGCATGCAAGAAGAACCGGCCGCTTATCAATTCCATTATGGTCCGCCCCGAGAGAATGGAAGCACTCCTTCCGCTTGCCGCCCAGTATGACGCCGAATTTGTCGGTCTGCTCTGGGGACCCGAAGGAATGCCCAGGGACGAAAACGAACGCGGAGCGCTTTGCGCAGAACTGGTGTTCAAGGCCACGGGCGAATTCGGTATAAATCCGGAACGTATCTATGTCGATCCTATCCAGACGCCGGTCAACGTGCAGCAGATTCAGATCATGAGCGTTCTGGAGTTCATGAAAATGTTCGAGGATATCGCGCCCGGGTGCAGAAGCACCATCGGTCTTTCAAACGTATCCAACGGGCCGCCCGATCACCTGCGCCCGATACTCAACCAGGTAATGCTGATGATTTATAAGCGGCATGGACTGTATTCGGCGATTGTGGACTGTTTCGACACCAAGCTCCACGAAATTGCCCGAGGTAAACGTCCGGAGCTCGAGGCTCTCGTACAAAAGGTCGAGGATGGACAACCCATCGACCTGAACGCCATTTCAGCCGAGGAACGCAAATACGTAAAGACGGCCAAAGTAATCCTGGGCCAAACACTCTATTCGGATTCATGGCTTGAAATCTGAAATCTGCTGCTACTACAAAAGGCCCGCCCTGACTGCGCAGAGCGGTGAGGGCGGGCTTTATTCGTTCTCACGATGTCCATCCTACCGAAGTGCTGCTGCCATTTCACCTTTCCAGCGGAAAGTTTAAATCAGGGGTACGCATATGCCAAAGTATGTCTATTTTTTTGAAAACGGAAAAGCCGATGGCGACGCCTCAATGAAGGCCCTGCTGGGCGGAAAGGGCGCCAACATTGCCGAGATGGCCCAAATGGGCATCCCCGTGCCTCCCGGTTTTACAATCACTACCGAGGTTTGCACATATTATTATGAAAATGGCTTTGAGTATCCAGCCGAATTAAAAGACCAGGTCGAAGAGGCCCTGCGCAGGCTCGAGGAGCTTATGGGGCGCAAATTCGGCGATCCGGAGAATCCCCTGCTCGTTTCGGTGCGTTCCGGCGCAGCCCTTAGCATGCCTGGAATGATGGACACGATCCTCAACCTCGGTCTCAATGATCATACAGTGGCGGGTCTGATCAAGCAGGCGGGGGACGAACGGTTCGCATATGACTGCTATCGGCGCCTAGTAGAGATGTATGGGGACGTGGTGCTCGGTTTGAAGCCCCAAGCAAAAGATGAGCGAGATCCCTTTGATATGTTGATCGAGGAAATGAGAAAGAAACGCGGCGTTGAGTTCGACAATCAGCTTGCCGCCTCGGACCTCAAGGAATTGATCCAACGCTACAAAGGGTTGATTCGCGATCGAAAAAAGGTGGAATTTCGCCTTGATCCCTGGGATCAGCTTTGGGGGGCCATCACGGCGGTATTCGGATCATGGCAGAATCCCCGGGCGATTGCCTATCGCGAACTCAACAACATTTCGGATTCCATGGGCACGGCCGTAAACGTGCAATCCATGGTATTCGGGAACCTGGGTGATGATTGCGGCACGGGCGTGGCCTTCACGCGCAATCCGGCCACAGGGGAGAATGTGCTTTATGGCGAGTATTTGATCAATGCCCAGGGCGAGGATGTCGTTGCCGGCACAAGGACCCCGCTGCCAATTAACAAGCGCCAGAAAGGCGATAGCTCTGATCTGTCTTTGGAAGAAACTATGCCCGAGATATATGCCGAACTCGAGGGCATCCGCACCAAGCTGGATCGCCATTACCGGGATATGCAGGACATCGAGTTCACTATCGAAAGCAGCAAGCTCTGGATGTTGCAGACCCGCAGCGCCAAGCGGACTGGTTTCGCCTCTTTTAAGGTTGCCGTGGATATGGCCCGGCAAGGCATTATAAGTAAGCAGGAAGCACTGATGCGCATAGAACCCGATCAATTGGACCAGCTTTTGCGGCCCACATTTGACCCCAAGGCTAAAAACGATGCCATCAAAGATGGCAATTTGTTGACCAGGGGTCTCAATGCGGGTCCGGGAGCGGCAACAGGCCGGGTGGTGTTTAATGCTCACGATGCCGAGGAATGGGCGATGAGGGGCGAGATAGTTATACTCGTGCGCCTGGAGACCTCCCCTGATGATATTCGCGGTATGCACGCCTCCCGCGGAATTTTGACTGTGCGTGGCGGAATGACCTCACATGCGGCCCTTGTCGCCCGCCAGATGGGAAAAGTCTGTGTGGTCGGCTGCTCGGAGCTCGAAATCGATTACCGTAACCGCAGGATGACTATTGGTGACCGTGTAATCAGGGAGGGCCAGTACCTGTCGCTCGACGGTTCAGTGGGAGAAGTTTTTGCCGGCCAGATTCCCACACGGCCGTCCGAAGTGCTCCGGGTTATCATAGACAAGAGTCTCGCGCCGCAAAGGTCTCAGATATACCAGGATTACGTGGCCATGCTGGGATGGGCGGACGAGTTCCGCCGCCTTGAGATCTGGACCAATGCCGATCAACCTAACCAGGCCGAGGAAGCCATAGCTTTCGGGGCTGAGGGAATAGGGCTCACCCGCACAGAGCACATGTTCTTTGAAGGTAACCGGATAGATGCGGTTCGCGAAATGATTCTTGCCGAAGACTCCCAGGGACGCGAACGGGCTTTGGCCAAGCTGCTGCCGATGCAAAAAGAGGATTTCAAGGGCCTGTTCAAGGTCATGAGAGAAAAACCCGTAACTATTCGAACACTTGACCCTCCCCTTCACGAATTTCTGCCCACCGATGAAAAGGACATACAGAAGCTTGCAACCAAGATGGGTATCCCTTTTGAGCAGCTTTACGCCAAGGTGGTCAGCCTGCATGAGGCTAACCCGATGCTTGGCCACCGAGGATGCCGCCTTGGAATTACCTGGCCGGAAATAACCCGGATGCAGGCCAGGGCGATTATGGAAGCCGCCTGTGAGGTTGCCAGGGAAGGAATGGACGTGCGTCCTGATATAATGATTCCTCTGGTCGGCGACGTTGGTGAGTTCAAGAATCAGAGGGACGTGGTGGAAGCCGTTGTCCGCGAGGTTATTGAAGAGTATGGGGTCGACATCGAATACCACATCGGGACGATGATCGAAGTGCCGCGCGGGGCCATTACCGCCGACGAAATCGCCGAGTACGCGGAATTTTTCTCTTTCGGGACCAACGATCTGACCCAGACTGTGTTCGGTATCAGCCGTGATGATGCCGGCAAGTTTCTTCCGGCCTATGTGGCAAAAAAAATATGGGAGCACGATCCTTTTGCCCGGCTCGATCGGAAGGGGGTGGGCGCGCTCATGGAGATCGCGGTTAGAAAAGGACGTGCCGTCCGGCCTGATATCAAGATCGGTATTTGCGGCGAGCACGGAGGCGATCCCAGTTCCGTAGAGTTCTGCCACAGAATAGGGCTCAATTATGTTAGCTGCTCACCATACAGAATCCCGATTGCTACTCTTGCAGCCGCCCAGGCTGCCATAAAGGAGAAAAGCGAAAAGGCGGACCCCCGATACGCTGAGGTTTCAACGGCTGTGGTCAAATTATGAGGCTGATAGGCTCCCCTGCTCTGCTCTGATGGAGATCACATGAAAAACACAACTTGGCTTCGCCGCTCCATAATCTCTGTTCCCGCAAACCGCGAAAAGATGCTCAGCAAGGCCTTCAAACTCGATGCCGACGTTATCATGCTGGACCTTGAAGATTCCGTTCCGGTAAACGAAAAGGAGGAGGCCCGCAAGCGGGCTATCTCCACATTGCGGGAACAGGATTGGGGAGGAAGGCTCAGGTCGCTTCGCATCAATGCGATGGATACGCCCTTTGCCTACCGTGATATAATTGATGTAGTTGAGCAAGCGGGCGAATATGTCGATACGATCGTTGTCCCAAAGGTCGATGACCCGGCGGAAATAAAAGCGATCGACTATCTTCTGACCCAGATAGAGCTTCGGATGGGGTTTAAAAGGCCCATTGGGCTTGAGCCTTCAATAGAAACGGCATCAGGAATGCTCAGGGCCGGGGAAATCGCATTGAGCTCGCCGCGGGTTGAGACTCTGGTATTTGGGGTTGCTGATTACAGCGCCTCCCTGACCATGCTGAGTAAGGGTGTCAGCGGCCACGGTGACCAGGAAGATTTCTACCCTGGTCACAGGTTCCATTTTCCATTGAGCCATATGGCAATGGCGGCGAAGGCGGCGGGTCTTGCAGCTATCGACGCCCCCTATGGGGACTACAAAGACCCCGAAGGTCTGAGGAGTTCATGCCTTATGAGCGCAGCCCTGGGGTACGACGGGAAATGGGTGATCCACCCGGATCAGGTTGCAATTGTAAATGAAGTCTATTCTCCTTCTGAGGAAGACTTCCAACGTTCCGCAAGGATCCTTGAAGCCTATGAACAGGCTCGGGCGGCTGGGATGGGATCGCTCGCCCTGGATGGGAAAATGGTCGATGCCGCGTCCATACGAGTCGCTCGGGTGATTCATGCTCAATGGGAAGCAATGAACAGGCGTTCGACCATGCCATGATCCCGCATTGTCACAAATCATAGGGCAGAACCGATATTGAAAATGAAGCCAAATAAGTCAAAGACGATTGGCGCTAAGTCCGTAAAGCGCGGCCATGAAAATTTGACCAGGCATTTGGAGCTTCAGATACTCTACGATATCTTTTCTGCTCTCTACAGCTCACCGCATCTTCAGGATGTTCTAAAGCTCGCGCTTTCCAATATTCTCGGGACCCTTAAGTTCAAGATGGGGGCCCTGTACCTCGTCAGAGAATCATCGGGTGAAAAGTGGCTGCTCGAGCTTGCGGCCCATCATGGATTCTCGCTTACCTTGATCAACTCTATCCAGTACCTGACCATGCCCTCAGCAATGATGGCCAGATACAAAGATAAAGACCCGATCAGGTGGTTTCCAATCTCAAAGCTTACTTTCGCCAACCTGCGCGCACGCATTAAAGAAGAGGGAGCCGATGAAATCATCAGTATCGCTCTTATGTCACAAAAAGATGTCGTAGGGCTGCTTTACGTCACCAATGACGGAATATATAAGGTAGGGGCAGGGCAAAGCGAACTTCTAAGGGCCATCGGAAATCAGCTGGGCGTTTCCATACAGAATGCGATGCTGTTCGACTCGGTAGAACGTGCGAAGTGCGAACTGGAGATCAGCTTCGACGCCATTCAGGACGCCATTTTCCTGATTGATAACAGGATGCGGATTGATCGAGTGAACCGCACCAGCGAGATGGTTTACGGGCCGAACCTGGTCGGGCAAAAATACCCTCTGGTAATCTACGGGACCGAGCAGCCCCCTATCGAGTGTCCCATTTGGGCATGCCTGTGGGGTGCTCAGCCCGTTCGCGGGGAGGGCCCCCACCCGCGCTGGGGAGGCCACTACCACTTTCACGCGTTTCCTGTGTTCAACATAGCCGGAGACCTTGAGCGGGTGGTCTATTATGAGAAGGACGCCACTGAAGCCAGGAAACTCGAACAACGCCTTCAGCAGTCTGAGCGGCTCAAGGCCCTGGGGACGCTGGCCGCTGGAATCGCTCACGAAATTCGAAACCCGCTGGCTACCATAAACTTCAATACCCAGCTGCTTCGGCGCGAACTGGAATTACTACCCGCCCAACAGGAGATGTTAGAAGACGTATTCGAGCAGATACGCAAGACGGACCGTATCATTCAGCAGGTGCTCCATTTCGCGCGGCCTCGCGATCCTCAGTTCGTGCCCGGCAGCCTGAATGAAGTCGTGCGCCACTGCCTGGACATGTCGAAGATGTACCTCATAAAGGCCCATGCTGAAGTTTCAGTCGATCTGCAGCCGGACCTGCCCCCCACGGTCATGGATTTCAATCAGATCTGCCAGGTATTGATGAACCTGATAATCAATTCCGTCGAGGCGATGCCGGGGGGCGGAAAATTGAGGATAAGCACTTCTTTGGACAAGGAGCAGGGGCAAATCTTTGAGATTCACGATTCGGGGATCGGTATCCTGGATGAAGACAAAGGCCGCATCTTCGACCCTTTCTTTACGCGAAAACCTGAGGGGACAGGAATGGGCCTCAGTATATCAAGGCAGATAATCGAAAAACATGGTGCTCATATGGAACTGGATTCCATTCCGGGAGAAGGGACCACTTTCCGGCTGACCTTCCCCGCTGGGACCAGTCCGAGACCAGCGGTTCCGGACCAGCCGCCGGACCCTTCAGCCAAGAGGGTTCAGGGTGTGAAGACGAAAAAGAAAAAATAGATTCGGTTCCGGGCTGGTCAACAGAAATTTTAATAAATATCAGCTTAAACTGATAAATTATCTTTACTATGTCTTAAAAGGGAATGCCCTTTTGTTTCAAAAGTCTCTTCGTGAATGTCTCGATCATAAAACAGGCCACTGTCACCTCTATCCAATCCCGGAATATCTCCCGAGAGTCCATCGGGCTCAATACCCAGCTCATTGATCTCGATTTGATCTACAATAGATGAAAACCCCATCGAATCGGCAAGTGTCTGGACGATTAGATCGTGTTCGGCCTCACTTTCAATCGTGCCTTCCAGAAAAACAACTCCCTTCCTGAAGAAAATTCTGAGTTCTTCGGTGTCGATTCTCTCATCGGTTTGCAGGCGCTCATAGATCAGATGGACTACCTGTTCATTGGCCAAACCCTGGTATTCATCGGGGACCCTTCCGGAAGCGGCCGCTTCATACATCTGCGGCAGGCTCCTATGTTGCTTTTCATAGTCGCGGGCGCACTCCACGCAAAGTCGCGCCCAAGGTATCGCCTGCAACCTTCTCGGCGCTATATCGTCCCCACATGACTCACAAGACCCATAATCGCCAAGCGACATCTTGATCAGCGCCAGATCGATCTGCTCGATTTCGATTTTCCCATTCTCGTCGAGTTTGTCGTAAGGCTTGGTAATGGTGGCCTTCTGAGCCTCTTCTTCCAACTCTATGGCCGGCTCTTCCATTTCCTGCCATGCTGCCGCAAGCCTGCGAACTCTTTCCAGTATGCTGCTGCGACTTTCAAGAAGCATATTTCTAAGGAAAAGTATTTCTTGCTTGCTCATTTTTGAATCCTCCTGCGCACGACAACCAGAAACAATCACATGCGTTTAACAATAAGAAGCCCGTAAGAACAATTCAAGTATCTTCAGCAACAGATCGAAATCGCAGCTACATCCGGTGCAGAGCAGTTTCACCTATGTGACATCGGCGCGGTCTCGAATGACTGCAATTTTCTCTTGAGTTATTGCGCCACCGCTGATTACACGAGGAGCACCTCCAAGTCCCTGAATTTCTTTGATCCTTCCAGATGGCTCTTGCAAATCGGCCTTGGATAACGTACTTATCTCACCCTGAGGGATGGGACCGGCCCAACCGAACCAATTGATTTCCTCATAACGAATCTGCTAAAATTTAATTCGACGCCGGTTAGGTCTGAGTTCCAGGGGGGGATATGCTCAGAAGATTGAATCCGGGCTCGTGGGTTAGTCTGGTTGCACTCCTGTTGATCTGCGGATGCGCAAAAGAAACTGTTAACACTGAGCAGTTCGCGCCCATAAGTGATGAGGCAACGGCCGCGCCTGTCGCCGAACCGGCTCCGAAGGCGCATTTTTCCCCGAACGCGCCCGTGAAGCCGGCGGGTAAGGACTTGTCCACCGTACGCCGCGCTATAACCGATAAGGAAGTGCGAAAGCTGCAGCAGAAGGACCCTGACCTGGAATTTTACCGCTGCATTGAAATTCTTTGCCGCCTGAACAGCAAGGATAGGGAATATATACGCGCGGATATGAAGCGAAAGCGTCCCCTGACTGTGCCGAAGAATTTCTCTTCCTACAAGGACTGGTCGCCTCTTCCCGCAAACATTGCAAGCGCGGGCAATTTACCCAAGTTGATCCTGCTGGTAAAAAATATCCACTTTCTTGGATGGTATCAGAACGGCAAACTGGTTGAGGATACTTATGTGTGCATAGGAAAGATGAATACCTGGACGAAAAAGGGACTATACAGTGTACAGGTAAAAGATCCCACTCACATGTCCACCTACCCGAACGCTTACGGCTATCCCGCTTTCATGCCCAACGCCCTGCACATCTACGACCGTGTTTGGATTC
>Ga0187880_1003120_pt1 | contig 12731 bp, 12 predicted proteins | sample June2016WEW_19_4_FD_132998 | JGI IMG/M metagenome (GOLD analysis project Ga0187880, IMG submission 132998) | Peatland microbial communities from SPRUCE experiment site at the Marcell Experimental Forest, Minnesota, USA - June2016WEW_19_40 | ecosystem: Environmental > Terrestrial > Soil >...
AGCACCGAGACCGTCTGGCCCGATTCGGCCTCGAACACCTCGAAGCGTGCCTCTCGGCGCAAGGTCGCCGGGTCTTGGTGGTCGACGAGGGCGAGATCGACGACGACCTCGTGCGCGACATGACTGAAGTTCTCACCTCATTCTGTGCCCGCCGCTACACTCGGCGTGGAGCGCGCAACCGGGCGGAGAAGCCATTGCGTTGTGCCGAGCACGATCTCGGGCCCATGGCGCTGTCACAACCGAACGTGAACATCTAGTCGTGCTGGCGCACCAGGCCTTCCACTTCGGGTTCGAACCGAGCGCACGGGTGGCGTCGGCCCTGTCCTCGCACGCCGGGGCCTCCCGCTTCGCTTTCAACTGGGGGTTGGCCCTGGTCAAGTCGCGCCTGGGGCTGCGAGATCAGACTCGCACCGCCGCCTACGAGGAGCTCCTCTGCGACGAGGACGCCGCAGCCCTGGCCAAAGAGGTGGCCGTCCCTTGGACTCTGCCCTCACTACGCAAGGAGTGGAACAGGTCCAAGAGCGACGTGGCGCCCTGGTGGGACGAGAACTCCAAAGACGCAAAACGGACGTGGACGCGGCACCACCCGGGCCAGCTGCACTGACCCGGGATCTCGGACGAAGCGTCAAGACGGCTCCGTGACAACCGGTGAAGGCCGACACCGCCTCTCTTGCTGGAGAGGCTGCCTGAGTCGTGCCGGCAACTACTGCACACTCAAGGGCAACGGGTACTTGGGTTCTACAGCGACACAGTCCCCCCAACCACCGGCCCAGTTACATCGAGCCGGGAAGACCTGGTGATCCGGGTCAGGGCACCGTCAGGTGTGGTGGCGTCGCCAGAGCAGCTCGAACACCGCCGCCTCACGGCGTTCTGGAACGTGATGGAATACGCTCAATCATGCTTTCCGAGCTCGCGGGGGCGCTGGGCATGTCAGGCTCAAGTTCGTGACTGGAACACCAGCAGCCGGCCCGGGGTACGGGGCCCGGGACCTCGAGGAGACTTCGGGAGGGTTGCGCGAGATCCTCGAGGTTGCCCGCTCCCTCGGCAGGATCTCCGAGGAAGGCGAGCTGCTTGATCTGATCAACACCACCGCCTGCGACAAACTGGGCTGCAACGTCTGTGCGATCGCGATCAGGGGCGACGACGGCGCTTTCAGATACACGGCGGCATCGGGACTGACTGCCGAAGAGGACCACGCCCTTCGCGGCGCGGTGCTCCACCCGACAGCCTTCGCAGCCCTGCGGGAGGCAGCCGTGCCGATTGGTGCGGTCTGCTGGGTCCCACCGGGACACCCGGTGCGCGACCGGCCCGATGTGATCGCCGGCATGCCCCTCGGTGGTTCCCCGACCGCGCCAGGCCGCCAATCCTGTTCGCTGGTGTTCGCGCCCCTCATCGGGGCGGACGGTGAGGCGCTCGGGCTGTTGAACCCGGCCGATCCGCTGAACGAGCCCTTTCCCAGTTCGCGTGAGACTCTCCTGCTCGAGACGCTCGCGGAGCTCGTCGTCGTCGGACTCGAGATCGTCCGCGCCCGAGCCCTCGAGCGCGCCGCGGTGGCGGTGGCGGAGGCGCAGCGGCGCCAACTCGAGGACCTTCTCGCCGCGAGCGCCCAGGTCCGTGGTTACTACTCCTTGGACGAGGTGCTGCGTGAGATCGCGCGGGCGATGACGACTGCGGGAGGCTTTAGTCGCGCTGCGGTCTACCTGCGTATGCCCGACGACGACTTAGTCGTCGGCGCGACTGTCGGACTCAGCGAGGCCGAGAGCAAACAGCTGCGGGAGACCCCTGTGACACTGCAGGAGTTCGCCGGGGCCATGCGGCCGGAGATGTTGTTGAGCCGCTCGTACTTCCTCGACCACAGCAGGTTCAAGATACCGCCGGAGCTCACCGAGAAGCTGAACACCCCGGTCACCGACCGGGAGTGGACGGACGGCCAATGGCACCCGGATGACATGCTCACGGTGAAGATCGTCGACGCCGATGGCGACCTGCTCGGTCTCATCTCGGTTGACGAGCCGGTCAACGGACTGGTTCCCGACCGGGCCCATGTCCAGGCGATCGAGTTCTTCGCCGACCAGTGCGCCGCGGCGGTCACCAACGCGCGCAGGTACGAAGAAGTGAGGGCTGAGGCGCTGACGGACTCGCTGACCGGGCTCGCGAACCGGCGCGCCCTGGACGCCGCCGTGGTTCGCGCCATAGCGCGAGCGCGACGTGACGCCGCACTGTGCACGGTGCTGTTCATAGACATCGATCATTTCAAGGACATCAACGACGCCCTCGGGCACGCCGTGGGCGACGCCGTGCTGCAGGGAGTCGGTGCGGGACTTCGGGACCGTCTGCGGCGCGGCGACCTGCTGGCGCGCTACGGCGGTGAGGAGTTCGTCGCGCTCCTTCCCGACACGGACCTAGCCGCCGCATTGCAGGTTGCCGAGGTCCTGCGGAGCCGCATCGCGTCGCTCGACTTCGATTCGCTGACGGGCGGACTGCCGGTGCGTGTCTCTATCGGGGTCGCACAGCTCTCCGAGGAGCTCATGGGGACGGGGTCGTTGGTGGCTGCAGCCGACGCAGCGATGTACGAGGCCAAGCGCCAGGGACGAAACCGGGTCGTCTTCGCTCCTTAGCCCGGCCGTGGGCCGCTGTGCTACGACAGAAGGATGAGCCGGGCCGTGGACTGTACGAGACTCCGCCGATTCCTGCCGAGCGCGCTCGTGGGCGCGGCGAGCGGCATGCGTTCCACGGCGGGACTGGCTGCGGTGATCGTCCGGGGAGATGCTGAGAAGCTGCCGGCAGTGCTGCGGCACCGTCTCGCCCCACCCGCGGCCTGTATCGCGGTCGCCGTCGAGCTCGTGCTCGACAAGATGCCCTTTACCGGCTCGAGGCTCGAACCGGCGGGAATGGTCGGGCGGGTCTTGTTCGCGGGTGTGGCCGGAGCCCTGGTTGGCTGTGAGCGAACCGCCGTCCCGGCGGCGGCGGTGGCCATCGCGGCCGCGGCGCTCACCGCGAAGGTCGCGCACGACGTTCGCGCCCGCCTCGCCGAGAACATGCCGGATCGTGCTGTCGCCGTCGTGGAAGACCTGGCTGCCCTGGGGACGGCGTTCGCCGGCTGCCGTTGCTGAGAGCGCCCGCGCTTCGGCCTTGACTATTACGTGAAATGATATATCGTAAGACGATAGGAGCGGTTGCAGGCTCCTCCCGAAACCGGACCCTTCCCTCCTCGTGCTGTCCTCCCTCGCGGGTGGCCCGAAGCACGGTTACGCCCTCATGAAGGACGTCGAGGACTTCGCCCGGGTGACTCTCGGTCCCGGGACCGTGTTCGGATGTCTCGCCCGTCTCGAGGAGCGCGGGCTCGTCGAGGCGCTCGCGCCTGAGGACCGGCGCCACCCCTACCGTCTGACCGCCGCGGGCGCGACCGCGCTCGAGCAGCAGCTTTCCGAGCTCCAGCGGGTGACTTCGACCGGTGCGACGCGGCTCGCGGCCTCCAGGCGCCGCTTGGCAGACGGTCCGGCGGGAGCCCACACGTGAGCGGGCCCGATACGAGCGAACAGAGCGCCGCCCGCCTGCCGCTGGCCGCCAGGTGCGCGCTCGGTGCCTACCCGCTCTGGTGGCGCGATCGCTACGGCCAGGACCAGGAGAGCTTCCTGGAGGAGCTTGCGGGTGATCACCGGCCGCTCGGCCGGGCCGTCCTCGACCTCGTCGTCGGTTCGGTGCGGGTCCGGTTGCGCCCTGCAGGGATGCCGCAAACGGTCGGAGCGTGGCGGGACCGTGCTCGTGCCTCGATCGGCTGGGCAACGGTGCCGGCCCTGCTCGCTCTCCTTCTCGTCTCGGCGATAGAGCAGCACTCCTTCGGGAGTTCCACGGATGCCGGGACCGGTGCGCTCTTGAGCACGGGCGGGCGCGTCGCGGCCGATGCGATGACGAGCATCGCGTGGGCGAGCATCGCCATGATCCTGCTGCTGCTGATCGGGTGGGCACTGGTCGGGCGCTTGGCCGACATCGTGGCCCGAGGGCGAGTGGGCAAGCGGTGGCTGTTGCTCGTCACGGCCCCCCTGGTCTGCGGTGTCGTGGAGATCGCGCTGTCGTTCCTGCAGACGCTCGAGGCTCGCGTCGTCCTGTTCGTCGGGGGCCGCAGCCTTGTCGACTACCGGCATCCACTGGCAGCTCAGGTGGTATCCGTCGCTTGGGACGCGGTGGCGGTGGCGGGGTTGCTGAGCGTGCTTTGCGTAGTGCTCGCGGCGCGCAGTGCTGAGGTTCGGGTGAGGGACCTCCGCGGCGGTGTGTGGCTCTCGCAAGCAACTGCGGTTGTGTTGTTCCTGGCCGCACTCGCGTCGGTCGCGTGGGGCCTCGGTGTCACGCACCAACCGCCGATCCCGCGGGCCGACCTGATCGGCTCCGGCCCCGGGCTGCGTCCTTGGACCGGCGTCCAAACCTCGATCGCCGCCGAGTGGCCGCTCGTCTCGGCCGGTCTCGCGGTCATATCCGTCGTCACCGCCCGGGCGGCGCTCGTCGCACGGCGGAGCTACAACACGGCTCGGGAGCTTCTCGCAGCAGCTCCCTGAGGGGACCGTCGGGCGCGCCGCGGCCCTACGATGGCGGCAATGACGGTTCCGGTCGGTCTCGGGCAGTTGCGCGCTGAAGCCGCCAAGTACGGTGACGCTCCCTATTTGCTGACCGTGTCGGACGACGGCCGTCCCCACGCGGTCTCGGTTCGCGTCGGTTGGGAGGAGGGCAACCTCGAGTTGTCCGGCGGGACCCGCTCGCGCTCGAACGCATCGACGCGTCCGGATGTCACGTTGCTGTGGCCGGCGGTCGAGGCCGGGGGCTTCAGCCTCATCGTCGACGGCTCGGCGACCGTCTCCGGCGGCCAGATCGTGATACGGCCGGAATCGGCTGTGCTCCACCGGTCGTTCGCCGCCAGCCCCGATCGTGAGGCCGGCTCCGAGTGCAGGCCGGTGCTCACCGCCGGGACGGACACCTAGGGGCGCGAACGGGCCGGCTGAGACCCTTCCTGGTTCACTCGTGAGCGCGACGACGCCGGGCCACCCCGGTTTCCTGGTGGCCTTGCTCTCCGGTGCCGGGTTCGTAGCCGCCGAGGAGGAAGCCGACGAGCTCGTGGCCCGGGCGGCCGGTGATGTCGGGCTGCTCGAGTCTCTCGTCAGGCGCCGTCTAGAAGGTGAGCCACTGGCCTGGATCACCGGGAGTGCCTCTTTCTGCGGCCTTCAGATCCGCGTCGACCCCGGTGTCTACGTCCCACGCTGGCAGAGCGAGCCGCTCGCGCGTCGTGCCGTCGCGCGCCTGCCGGACGAGGGCGTGGCGATCGATCTGTGCACCGGGTCCGGTGCGTTGGCGAAGACCTTGGCGAGCAACCGCCCCGGTGCCCGCGTCGTCGCATCGGAGATCGACGCGCGGGCCGTCGCCTGCGCAGCCTCCAACGGCGTGGAGGTGTACTGGGGCGATCTGTTCGCGCCGCTTCCCCGCACGCTCGAAGGTTGCGCCGATGTCGTCGTCGGCGTCGTCCCCTACGTCCCGACACCCGCGCTGTCACTGCTGGCGCGTGACACGCTCAGGTTCGAGTCACCTCTGTCCTACGACGGCGGTCAGGACGGCACCGAGATGCTGCGGCGCGTCCTTGACGAGTGCCCACGCTTTTTGCGGCGCGGGGGCACCCTCCTACTGGAGCTCGGGGGTGAGCAGGCGGACGCTCTCGGTGCCGACCTCGCCAGGCTCGGCTACGAGGACGCGGTTGTGCTGGTCGACCAGGTCGGTGATGCCCGGGGCATCGAGGTGACGCTCGGGGCGCCCTGAGCTTGCGTCGACCGGCGACGAGTGGGCCCGAGCCTGCGATCAGGGCGCTGACGCGAGCACGTGCGCAACCGCGGCGGTGAGACGGCGCGCCGTGACAAGGTCCAGCATCTCGTTCGGCCCGTGCGCATTGCTGTCCGGCCCGAGCACACCTGTGACGAGGAAGTGGGCGGCGGGGAACCGCGACGCCAGCGCGGCCATGAACGGGATCGTCCCGCCCTCGCTCATGGCTCCCGCCTCCCGCCCGAACAGGGCCTGCGAAGCCTCGTCGACGGCGCGCACGAGCCACTCCGGTTGCGCAGGCGCGTCGAAACCCGGCGAAGCGCTCACCACGACCGTCTTCACCGTCGCTCCTTGCGGCGGGTCCGCCGACAGGGCACGGGCCACCGCCTCGCCGGCCCGGTCCGGATCGACCGATGGCGGCAGGCGAAGGGCGATCTTCAAGGTCGTGAAAGGCCGCAGCACGTTGCCGCCGTCGTGCACCGACGGCAGGCCGTCGATCCCGGTCACGGCCAGCGAGGGCATCCAGGTGCGTCGGAGGAGCCGGTCGACCGCGGTTCGGCCGGACAACTCGAGAGAAGTGACGGTCGGGAACTCGTTGAGGACGGCCTCGCCGAGCTCGGCGACCATCGTCTCGGCCGCGGTCCGGTAGCGGGTGGGAGGCTCGGCGAGGCACTCCGGGACGAGCATGTCGCCGGTCTTCTCGTCTTCGATACGCGAGAGCAGTTGGCGGAGGAGGCGGAACGAGTCCGGCACGACACCACCCGCGAGCCCGCTGTGGACGCCTTCGGAAAGCACCTCGACGGTCACGGTGGCCACGAGCAGGCCACGTAGCGAGGTGGTGTTCCAGAGCCTGTCGTAGGTGGCGCAACCCGAGTCCAGGCAGACGACGAGCCCTGGGCCCGGCGCGCCGATCCGGGCTTCTACCTCGGCGAGGTAGGGGCCGAGATGGGCGCTGCCGCTCTCCTCACTCGCCTCGATCAGGACCACACAGCGGCCGTGCGGCCTCCCGGTCGCTGAGAGGGCCTCGAGGGCGCCGATGGCGGCGAAGATGGAGTAGCCGTCGTCAGCGGTGCCCCTGCCGTAGAGGCGCTCGCCTTCGCGCACCGCGACGAAGGGGTCGAGCCCCTCCCTCCAGCTCCCGAGCGGTGGCTGCTTGTCGAGGTGGCCGTACAGCAAGGTGGTGAGCTGCGTCGCTGCGCCGGGTGAGGCCGGCACGTCCGCGATGATGGCGGGGGTCAAGCCCTCGTGCTCGACGATCTCGACGGCGCAGCCCGGCACGGGCCGTGAGGCCGCCCACTCGCTGAGCAGCCGCGCCGCGCGCCCGATCTCGCCGTTTAGGGCCCAGGCGGGGTCGAAGTCAGGCGAGAGACAGCGGATGGCGACGTAGGACGCCAGCGTGCCCACAACGCTGTCCTCCCAGAGATCGTCGACGTAGCTTGCGAGCACCTTGGGCTCGCTGTGACTGGGGTCCACGGCCATCGCTCCTAGCGGCTCGAGAAAAGCTCTGGCGAAGCTCGCCAAGAGGTGGACAATAGGGCCATGAACCGCCGCCCGCTTTCGGTCATCGTCCTCGCCGCCGGCGAGGGCACGAGAATGCGGTCCGCCACTCCCAAGCCGCTGCACCGGCTGTGCGGACGCCCGATGATCCTGTACGTGCTCGACGCGCTCGGCGCCCTCAGCATCGAGCGCGTCGTGGTCGTCGTCGGCCATGGTGTGACAGAGGTAGTGAAGATCATCCAAGCCGAAGCTCCCCAGCACCTCGCCATCGAGTTCGTCGAGCAGTTCGAACCGCGCGGGACCGGCGACGCGGTCGCCGTGGCCCTCACGGGCCTTTCGGGAACCTCCGGCGCGGCCGACTTCGACGAGGGTGACGTCGTCGTGCTGCCAGGCGACATGCCTCTTCTCGGGCAGGGGACGCTCGCGTCGCTCGTCGAGGGCCATCGGGCCAACGAGGGTGCCGCGACGCTGCTCACCGCCGGGCTCGACCAGCCGAACAGCTACTCGAGAATCATCCGCGACAAGGACGGACGCGTGGCCCGCATCGTCGACGAGCCCGACGCCACCGAGCCCGAGCGCCAGATCGGCGAGGTCGCCACGAATGTCTACTGCTTCCGGCACGGTGTGCTGGCTCCGGCGCTGCGCCGGCTGTCGCCTTACAACTCGCTTGGCGAGTACTACCTGACCGACACCGTCGCGGTCCTCCACGACGCCGGGTACACGGTCACGACGGTCATGGTGCCGGACCCGGTCGAGGCCCTGGAGGTCAACGACAGGGCTCAGCTCGCTACGGCGGAGGCGGAGCTGCGGGCTCGCATCAACAGGCGCTGGATGCGCCGCGGCGTCACCATGTGGGACCCGGAACGGACCTATCTGGACGCTTCCGTGCGCCTTGCCGCGGACGTCACCCTCCTCCCCGGGGTGATCCTCGAAGGCGGGACGACTGTCGGCACCGGCGCCGTGCTCGGGCCCTCGGTTCACCTTGTCGACTGCGAGGTCGCGCCCGGGGCCAAGCTCAGTCACACCGTCGGCTCGCACGCGGTGATCGGTGAACAATGCTCGGTCGGCCCTTACGTCGTGCTCGAAAAGGGGACACGGCTCGCCCGGGGCGAGCGGCGCGGGCCCTTGTTCGCACCGGGGGCCGGCGGCTGAGCACGGGGGCGGTCTTCGGTCCTAGGCTTCCGCCGCGCGCTATGGAGACCCAGGCCGAGTCCGGGGGGCGCGCAAGGGAGACGAGTCGATGGAGATGACGCCGAAGCGGCGGCTGGAATTGGTCAGCGGGAAGACCCACCCCGGGCTGGCGGAGGAGATCGCCTCCTGCCTGGGCGTCACGTTGAGCGAGACCAATATCCGCAGGTTCGCCGACGGCGAGATCCACTGCCGTTTCGACGCCTCGATGCGTGGTGCGGACATGTTCATCGTCCAGACCCATTCCGGGCCGGTGAACGACTCCATCATGGAGCAGCTGATCATGGTCGACGCTGCCAAGCGGGCCTCGGCGCACAGGATCACGGCCGTCTGCCCCTATTACGGGTACTCGCGCCAGGACCGCAAGGCCACCGGCCGCGAGCCGATTACGGCCAAGCTGATCGCCGACCTGCTCTCGGCCGCAGGCGTCGACAGGATGGTGAGCGTCGACCTCCATTCGGGCCAGATCCAGGGCTTCTTCGACGTGCCTGTCGACCATCTCACTGCGGCTCCCGTGCTGTTGGACTATCTGCGCGAGAACGGGCCGAGCGATCTCGTCGTCATCGCCCCTGACGCAGGCCGCGTGAAGGTCGCCGAGCGCTACAGCCAGCTGCTCGACACCGATCTCGCGCTCGTGCACAAGAGGCACCCCCGCGGGACCTACAACGAGGTCGAGGCGATGGACGTGGTCGGCACCGTGAGGGGCCGTCCCTGCGTGATCATCGACGACCTGATCGACACCGCCGGCACCGTGTGCGCCGCCGCCTACCGTCTGGTGGAGGCGGGAGCGACCGACGTCTGGGCAATGGCGACCCATGCCCTCTTGTCGGACCCGGCGCTCGACAGGCTCAACGCCGCGCCGATCAGCCGCGTCATAGTCACCAACACGCTCCCGTTGCCCGTCTACCTCCGGATCCCCAAGCTCGAGGTGCTCTCGATCGCCAAGATCGTCGCGGATGCGATCCATGCCGTATTCGAGGACACCTCCGTGTCGGAGATATTCGGCGGTCAGAACCTGCTCTGAGGCCCGCCCCGCGCTCAGAAAGGTGCCGCGCGACGGTCCGAGCCGAGCAGGCTCGCACGATCGCCTACAATCGCGGTCCTGCAGCGTGAACGCCCCGTAGGTATGGTCGCGTCCGCCGCTGTACCAGCCCGCCTTCTCTTGTGCAGGAGCGTCACATGGCCGAGATCACACTCAACGTCGAGTCGGGTCGCCCCCTGGGCACCCGGCCGAGCGGACGACTCCGCACAGCGGGGAAGATCCCCGGCGTCGTATACGGGCACGGCATGGCCCCGATACCGGTGGCCATCGGGGCGCGCGACCTCCGGGCCGCGCTTTCGACCGAAGCCGGGCTCAACGCGTTGCTGAGCTTGAGGATCGGGGACACGACGCACCTTGCGATTGCAAAGTCCCTCCAGCGCCACCCGGTCCGCCAGACGGTGACGCACGTCGACTTCCAGGTCGTGCGGCGTGACGAGATCGTCACAGCCGAAGTCCGCATCGCCCTCGTCGGCGAGTCCGAGGCGGTGCACCACGCCGAGGGCACAATCGACCAGGAAATGCTGAGCCTGCAGATCAAGGCCAAGCCCGGCGACGTCCCCGTGGTCATCGAGGTCGACATCTCCGCGCTCGAGGTGGGCGACTCCCTCAGGGTGTCGGACCTCGTGCTGCCGGAGGGAGTGACGACTGAAGTCGATCCCGAGACGGCGGTCGCGATCGCGCACATGCCGCGCGCTCTCGAGCCCGAGCCCACGGCCGAGGCCGAGGGAGCCGAAGGCGAGCAGCCGGGCGCTTCCACCGAAGACTGAGAGCAGGCAAGCTGTTCCGAGGCATCCGCGCCGTTCGTTCCCGCGCTTTGAGCGGGGACCGAGAGCAGGTGCCTTCCGTCGACCTGCTTGCTGTGGGGCTCGGCAACCCGGGCCCCGAGTACGAGGGGACGAGACACAACGCCGGGGCCGAGGCGGTTCGCCTCCTCGCGCGGCGCCACGCGGGCAACCTGCGTGCCGAGCGGGGCGCGAGTGCCGAGGCGACCGTCGTGCGGATGGATGGCAAGGCCCTCGCGTTGGCGGTCCCCCAGACCTATGTGAACGAGTCCGGCATCGCGGTCAGGGCCCTCGTCCGGCGCTACCTCGGCGCCGAGCAGGCCCCAGGCTCGGGAGAAGGCGGCCGCGGCCGTGGTGCGCTCGTCTTCACCCCGGGCTCACTCGTGATCGTCCACGACGAGCTCGATCTCGAGCCGGGCGTGGTCCGCGTCAAGATCGGGGGAGGAACCGCGGGTCACAATGGGCTCCGCTCGATCCAGTCGCACCTCCGCCATCTCGACTTCGCCCGCGTCCGCATCGGGATCGGCAAGCCCCCGAGCCCGGCGGCCGGCGCCGACTACGTGCTCAAGCGTGCCTCGCGGGCTGACCGGGACCTGATCTCCACAGCTGTCGAGGTGGCCGCCGACGCAGTCGAGTGCCTGCTGCTGGAAGGGCCTGAAGTCACGTTGAACAGGTTCAACACCCGTCCTTGAGCCGACACCGATGACCCTGCGACCCCTCGAGGCTCTCCCCGGCCTGCTGGCCGGTGAGCCTGTCATCGCTGAGCTCCTCGGTGTCGACGACGCCGTCGTCGCCGTCCCCGAGTCGGCGCGGTCGGTCGTGTTGGCCGCCGTTGCCGCCCTGAGCACGTCGCCCACGGTGCTCGTCGCGACCGCCACGGCCCGGGAGGCCGAGCAGCTCGTGCACGATCTGGTTCCCTTCCTCGGCGCTGATGCGGTCGAGCTGCTTCCCGCCTGGGAGACCCTCCCGTTCGAACGGGTGTCACCGGCGACCGAGACCATGGGCCGTAGGCTCCGCACGATGTGGCGCCTGCGCCACAGCCTGGCAGGGGACCTGGTGCCGGCTTTAGGCCCGGGCCTTCCGCATTCGGCCGGCGTCGTCGTCGCGCCGATACGCGCCCTTCTGCAAAGGCTCGGCCCGAGAGTCGAAGACGCCGAACCGGTCGTTGTCCGCCACGGTGAGGACCTCGTCCCCGAGGACCTCGTGGCGCGCCTCGCGCGTGCCGGTTACCGGCGCGAGTACCAGGTCGAGGCGCGGGGAGAGTTCGCCGTACGGGGAGGGATAATCGACGTCTTCGGGTCGACGACGAACCTCCCGATCCGGATCGACCTGTTCGGTGACGAGGTCGAGCGGCTGACGGAGTTCGAGGTCGCCGGCCAGCGCTCGGTCACCGAGCTTGCGCACGTCGAGCTCTTCGGCTGCCGCGAGGTCGTGCTCACCGAGGAAGTCCGCGAGCGCGCCCGGCAGCTGTCCATGGAGGCACCGTTCGCCCGGGACAACTTCGCGAGGATCGCCGACGGGGAGCTCTTCGACGGCATGGAGTCCTGGCTCCCGTGGCTGAGCCCGTCCGAGCACCTCTTCACCGACCTGCTCGAAGAGAGCTCCCGCGTAGTGCTCGTCGAGCCCCGGCGACTGCGCGACAGGGCCACCGAGCTGCTCGACGAGGAGGTGGCGCTCAGCGAGAGCCTTGCGACGACATGGGGGCTGCGGGCTTCAGACGCCTCCGCCGCCATGCCGAGGCTCCACGTCGGTTTCGGCCGTCTCTTAGAGCGCAGCGCCGCCAGGGTGGCGTCGCTGTTGCCGGTCGCCGAGAGCTCGAGCACGGTCACGCTCCAAGCCGCGGGATGGCCGCCGCTGCTGGGCGATTCCGCCGGGCTCGCCCGCCGCCTTTCCGAGCTCGCCCGTTCAGGCAGCCGGGTCGTTATATGCGCCGACGGCCGGGGGAGTGCGGAACGGATGGCGGCCGTCCTCGACGGCGAGGGCCTCTCCTGCAACCTGCTCCTCGACGTGCCGCAGGACCGCCTCGACGCCGAGATCCGCCGGCCCGGCGTTCACGTCGTTGTCGCGCCCTTGGACCGAGGAGGCGTCATCGCCTCTTCGAAGCTCGCCATCGTCGCCGAGCCGGACGTGACGGGCCGGCGGCGCCCGCACCGCCAGGCGCGCCCGCGACCGCGTGCCACCGAGGGCTTCTTCGACGACTTGGCCCCCGGCGATTACGTCGTGCACAACGTGCACGGCGTCGCCCGTTTCGCCGGCATGGTGACGCGCTCGATGGGCGGCGCCGAGCGCGACTACCTGCTGCTCGAATACCGGGGCGGCGACCGGCTTTACCTGCCCTCCGAGCAGATCGACGCCATCACGCCCTATACCGGTGGCGAGTCGCCGGCGCTCAACCGGATGGGCGGGGCGGAGTGGTCCCGCCA